>ENA-OPCB01001519-OPCB01001519.1-human-gut-metagenome-genome-assembly--contig:-NODE-1519-length-13777-cov-2.757470_pt1 | contig 13777 bp, 9 predicted proteins | sample MGYA00241561_ERZ501473 | MGnify/ENA primary metagenome ERZ501473 (study PRJEB25962, sample SAMEA2042519) | human gut metagenome | biome: human gut; feature: human-associated habitat; material: faeces... | reverse complement strand
CACATCCACCGAGTGGTATTGTCGGGCATGGGTCTCTTCATGCGTAATGATTTCACTGATTTCAGATTCCGTATGTGATTGTGGGTGTATGAATATCCAGTGGAAGAAGGAAAAGGGTCCTGTACCTTTCTTCAATATGTGTACACGTGATCCTTGTATCGTACTTTTCGGGCATAGGAAATGCAATCGTATGATACTGCCCAGCTGGATCAGGAAGCGTAGGGCAAGAAGTAATACACCGGTCCAGTAGATAAATCCCAGAATTTGTGGGATTAGCTCCTGCCAGTTGGCCGTTGTTTCCTGTGGTGCCTCGATGATTTGCTCCGGAAGTATGATCGTAGCATAAAGATCTGCCATTGCCACCATCGGCTCCTGCTCCTTTATCCACTCTTGAATATTCAGTAAGGGATAGAGCAGAGAGATGCCAAAGAAGCATAACAGAGCGGTCCGTCGCCAGTGGAAGAAGGTGTCTTTATGAAAAAACAACCGATAGAAAGCGTAGAACAATGCGATGGCTACGTTTATCTTTAAGAAATAGGCAAGTTCCGGAGTCATATCGATAAAGTTTCAGTTTATTTTTCTTTTCCTTTCTCTATCAGGTCGATAATGTCCTTAAGGTCATCCGTAGATATCTTCTGGTCCTTTGCAAAGAAAGAAACCATTTCCTTATAGGAGTTCTCGAAATAGTTGCGGACAACTCCGCTCATGAAGTGGCGTTTGTATTCATTTTCACGAATAGCGGGAGTATACTGGTAGGTGTTTCCTATATGTTTCGATTTAACGTATCCTTTCCGTTCGAGATTTTTCACGATGGACGCAACGGTAGTATAAGGTGGTGCCGGTTGCGGAAACTTAGATACGATGTCCTTTACGAAACAGTCTTGTAACTCCCAAATGTAGATCATTACTTCTTCTTCTTGTATAGTTAACTTTTCCATGGAGATGTTGTTTAATTACGAATACTTCGCAAATCTACGAATATTTCGTAAACTGGCATCAAACAGTGAGTTAATTAATCTAAATGCGTTTACTGTATGTATATTCTTTTGTCTGATTGAAAAGAACATGGCTGTTGATAATCTTCTTTTGGTTAAGATTGTCTATCTTTGTTGCAATTAATTCTTTTACCTTAAATAAAGCAGAAATATGGGAACAGTTAAATCGTTGTTGCTGGGAATGTGCTTCGTATTGGGTGCATGCACAAGCCAGACTTCTACTGTGCAAACCACAGAGAAGGGAACTCAATGGGAATGGCAAAATGGTACCATTGTTGTCAAGACTCCCGAGCGTCCGGAAGGACAAAAGAGTGTATTGGGACTGACTACTCCGAAGCTGGAGGCAGTGCGTGTGGGTTTTGTTGGTTTGGGGATGCGTGGTCCCGGAGCAGTGGAGCGTTTCACTTATATTCCGGGTACGCAGGTAGTGGCTCTTTGTGATTATGAAGAGGCCCGTGCAGATAAATGTCAGGAGCTCTTGAAGAAGGCATCCATGCCCAAAGCCGCCATCTATTCCGGTGACAAGGGATACGAGGAACTTTGCAAGCGTGATGATATAGACTTGGTTTATATTGCTGCGGACTGGCTGCATCACTTCCCCGTTGCCAAATGTGCGCTGGAGAACGGAAAGAATGTAGCGATAGAAGTGCCTTCGGCCATGAACCTGCAGGAATGCTGGGATTTGATTAACTTGAGTGAGTCTACCCGCAAGCATTGCTTCATCTTGGAGAACTGTTGCTATGACTGGTTCGAGATGAATACGCTGAACATGGCGCAGCATGGCGTATTCGGTGAAGTTATCCGTGCACAAGGTGCTTATATACATAACTTGAGCCCGTTTTGGGACTATTACTGGAAGAATGGAGAAAATGACAAGTTGGGCTGGCGTTTGGACTACAACATGAAGCATCGCGGTGACGTGTATGCCACTCACGGCCTTGGTCCGGTGGCGCAAGCACTGGATATTCACCGTGGTGACCGTATGGAAACGCTGGTAGCCATGGACACCAAGTCTGTGGTGGGCAAGGAGTTGGTAGAGAAAAGAACCGGCGAGGAGTGCAAGGAATTCCGTAACGGTGACCATACCACGACCATGATTCGTACAGCCAATGGAAAGGTGATTGAGATTCAGCACAATGTAATGACGCCACAACCCTATAACCGTCTGTATCAGCTTACGGGAACCAAGGGATTCGCCAACAAATATCCGGTAGAAGGGTATGCGCTTGACGCTGACCAGCTGAGTGCATCGGGCGTTCAGCCCAAAGTGGATGATTTGAATTCACACGGTTTCCTACCGGAAACGGAGATGGAGGCACTCGTGGAGAAATACCAGCATCCCATTTTGAAGAAGTACGGTGAGATGGCGAAGGAAGTAGGAGGTCATGGTGGCATGGACTTCGTGATGGACAGCCGTCTGGTATATTGCCTGCAGAACGGTCTTCCTTTGGATATGGATGTATACGACCTTGCTGAGTGGTGCTGCCTTGCAGAACTGGGAGAACTTTCCATGGACAACGGTTGTGCGGCTGTGGCATTCCCCGATTTCACCCGTGGTGAATGGAATGTGGTGAAAGGCTACAAGCATGCGTATGCAAGTCCGGAAGAGGAAGCGGCTGCTATGGAGAAGGCAAAGGCATTCACTGCTAAACTGAAGGAGCAGGGAGCCAAGGAATGGGCTGAAAAGTAATAACGGTATACTGATAAAACAAAAAACAGCAGGCCTATCCCTGCTGTTTTTTGTTTTATCAGTTTGTCATTTAGTAACTTTCAATAATTCCTCCTTCATCTTTTCCACTCCCGGGAAACCAGTTTGCCTGAACGTGGTGTTTCCTTCTCGGTCTACAATCAGATAAGTCGGTACCCCTTCTATCTTGAATGCGTCCGAGAGGTATTTCCATTGGGTATCTGTCAGGCGGAAGTGTTCGCCGTGGATGTCGGGAATCATATTCTCCCAGGTCTTCAAGGGGGAGGTTTCACCGGTGATGTACAGATATACAATGTCCTTACCTTTCAGTTCCTCCTTCATGGGGACCATCATCTTGTTTGCCATACGGCATGGACCGCACCAGGTGGCCCAGAAATCTACTAACAATACTTTTCCTTTGAATTTGCTGATGATGGAAGTAAACAACTCTTCGTTGTTGACGTTGGTATCCACTTGGTTGATGGTGTAACCCGTCTTTTTCTTGTTGGCTTCGAGCTGTGCAAGCAACTCGTCATTGGCAGCAGTCAGCATTTCGCGGTATGCGGCGGGCATGGCGGCAACGGTTGCCTTTTGCTCGTCGGTGAGTGGGGTGAAGTTCTTGATACCCCGGTAGAGGGTGACATTACGGGCTATATCGAAGAAGATGCCTTTATCTGTTCCCCATGCTTTGGCCAGTTCCTCGCTCCGTTCTACATTTCTTGGAGCCATTTGTACATACTGGTTGGACAAGACTGCCTGCGGTACATTCAATATGCTCATGTCCTCGTCGGACACGTAGTTGGAGGGCACTTTCCGGGAAAGTTCCTGATAGTAGTTGTTTGCTTCCTCCCGTTTGATGAGATTGGCTTGTAGGGCAGCCGATGTCAAGATGCTGGCAACGGAAGACAGCATGGCATTCGTAGTCAGTTTGTTATTGATGGTCAGAAGTTGTCGGGTAGAAACACTGTAAGGTAACTTGTCTATTGCTTCTTGTGTTTCGCCGGATATTTGGAGTACGTATGTTTTGGCTGCATCAATATCCTTGCCAGCCAGTGCAGCTATGTTTTGATAGAGCTTGTCTTGCATGTTGATGTCGGGGTGGTTTCCGTTCAACTCTTGTGCCACGGTTTCTAGAGGCCCGTTGATGTATACCATTTCTCCATAGGTTTTCCCCTTGCTGTGGAATTTAGACTTGCGTCGGGAAGCTTCGCGTAGATTGACGTATATTTCTGTTGTCTTGCCCGGTTCCATGAAGAACTGGAGCATATGTTCTCTACCCAGATACATGGTACATGGGGTAGTGCCGGGCAACGTTATTTCTTTGGTGAAACTGCCGTCAGGCTGGATGTCGAGTGGTATGTCCGTGATGTCTCCTTTGATATTCTCCCACACGGCAATACTGATTGGCATTGCCATATTGGGGCGTGAATCCAGGAGTTTCCCTTTCAGCATGGCTTTTCCATATTGGATGACCGGTTCGGGAAGTTCGGCATTAGGGTCGGTTTTGTGCACTACGGCGTTTTGGGGAAGTGCCAATTCCGGCAGTTTCTTGCTTTTCAGCTGTATTCCCCAGATGCTGAATCCGTTTTCCACCTTTTCGCCTTCGGTGAAGTCGAAGGAGGTAGCATTGTCGGATAGGGGAGGAAAGACCAGTTGGAATTCCGCTTCGCCCGATTCGGGCATCCAAAATTCCTTGCCTGGTGTGATGCCTATGCCGGAACGCAGTTGGTAGGTTTCTCCGTTATTGTCTGTCAGGTAGCTGTCGGGTGCAATCTGTATCCAGTACTTGGGACGATACTTGGCATAGATGTGGAGCACGGTTGCCGTGTCACTGATGACTACTTTGCTCACTTCGATGGAAGTCGTGTTTCTTACGATGAACGGTGGTTGGTCAATCACACGGTTTTTGGCTTGCAGGGTACAGCAGATGCACAGTAGGAAGCCTGCTAAGAGGAAATGGATGTGTTTCATATGAATTGTTTTTTGCGAAAATACGAATGTTTCGTAAAGAAACAAGCATGTGGGAGTTAATTGATGTAAAATGCTTCCATTTCTTCGTTTTTCAAAGAAACCTTGTATCTTTGCCGTCTGATACTTAACACTTAATATCTTGTCATATGAAAACCAGAATTCTTCTGATGGGCTTGTTGTTGGCTGCTGTTGCCGATGCACAGACTGTCTATCATGATGCTTCCACCTTCCCCCTTCTGGGCAAAGCAACAGAATCTACCCTTACCCGCTATGAGCGTCTGCCGGACTCTCTGCAGAACATCTCCCGCAAGCCATTGTGGGACTTAGGCCGCAACAGTGCCGGACTCGCCGTGCGCTTCCGTTCCAACTCTACAAGCATTTCCGCCAAATGGGAAGTAAGGAACAATATGAGTATGAACCACATGACACCGACCGGCATTAAAGGCCTCGACCTCTACTGCTTGCAAGACGGTAAGTGGATATTTGCCGGTAGCGGGCGTCCGCAGGGCAAAGTCAACAAGGCGACTATTGTAAGTAATATGTTGCCTGAGGAGCGTGAATATCTCTTGTACCTTTCTTTATATGACGGGGTTACTTCACTTTCTATCGGAGTGGATTCTCTTGCCGAGATTACTCAACCGGCAGTGGACTTGCCGCAACGCGAGAAACCGGTGGTGTTCTATGGTACCAGTATCTTGCAGGGTGGTTGTGCTTCTCGTCCGGGTATGGCACATACCAATATTCTGGAACGTTGGCTCAATCGCGAGTGTATCAATCTGGGCTTTAGTGGCAATGCCTTGCTCGATTTGGAGATTGCTGATGTCATAGCTGGCGTAGATGCTTCCATGTTTGTCCTTGACTTCGTACCCAATGCCACTGTGGAGCAGATGAAGGAGCGTGCTGACAAATTCTATACCATCATCCGCAGCAAGCATCCCGATACGCCTGTCCTTTTCGTGGAAGACCCTCTCTTTACCCACTCTCCTTTTGACACCAGGATTGCCAAGGAGGTAAAGGACAAGAATGAGACATTGAATGCCTTTTTCCGTTCTTTGAAGCAACGTGGAGAGAAAAACATCTATTTCCTTTCTTCCCGTGACATCATCGGCCACGACGGGGAGGCTACAGTAGACGGCATTCATTTTACCGATTTGGGCTTTATGAGGTATGCTGAGATACTTTACCCGATATTGGAGAAACACATGCGACCGTAATTAGGTATTACAGCCCCGTTTGTCTGTTTGCTGCCTTGCCGATGCTGTAGGGCAACTATTTGTTTCCTTTAACAAAACAGTCTGTTTCCTATAAGGGAACAGACTGTTTCAATATGGCGAACAAACTGTTTTTATATATTGGAACAAATTGTTCTGATACGCTGAAACAAAGTGTTCAAACGCATGTGAACACTTTGTTTCGTAGGCTTGGAACAATGTGTTACGCTTCTATACTCTTATGCTTCTTATACTCTTCAATTACATGTTTCCTGCTCTGCAATATCTGCCAGCGATATACCAGGCACGTGGTGATGAAGTAGAAGCCCGTTTGTATCCATAGTGCTTGGTACTCGAAAGAGACTTCATTGAATGTGGCTCCCACGCTGTTGATGCGTACGTAGCCGTTGATGCCGAAGGTAGAAGGGAAGATGTACGAGAAGTACTTCCAGAAAGCGGGCATAGCAGCTCCCGGCCATGAAATGCCGGAGAGGAACAGCAGCGGCACGGAGGTGAACACGAACAGCAGCATGCACGTTTCGCGGTTGCGGATGGCAATGGATGCTGTCATGGCAAAGAAAATACAAGCGGCCAGGTAGGGCAGGATGAACAGAGTCAGGACACCGGGTATCGCTATTTGGTTGAGGCTGAAAAGCCATGGAACCACACACAGTATATATACCGATACCAGTGAATATACCATGAAGTAGCTCAGCCCTTTTCCCATCACAATGCGTAGTGTGCCGTTGTAGTGGCGGTTGATAGGCACCAGGTCGCGGAAGCGGTTCTGCTCGCGTGCCGTCCCGGCAGACAAGCCGATGCCGAGTAGCAGCGTTTGCTGGATAATCAATACCAATACTGCCGGAATCAGGAAAGCGGCAAATCCGTTGGTTGGATTATAGAGGGCGACATCCTCATACTCTATCGGGTAGGCGGTAATCTCGTCCTGGCGGTCGGTGGTATTGGCGCTTCGCTCCACTTTGATGTCTGCGTTCATGGCAAGCGACACGTTGGTGTTGGCAGTCAGCAAGGCTTTGTAATACAGCAGTCCGCTCATGTCGCAGAAGATGCTGACCTGCGTTTGCTTACCGCGTACAATGTCGTCGCTGAAGCTGGAGGGGATGTAGATAATGCCGTATGCCCTGCGGTCTTTCAACATCAGTTTGGCTTCTTCCATATCGGCGCAGTAGCTCACGAGGCTCACTTCGGGACTGGAGTCCACTTTCCGCAGGTATTCGCGGCTCAACGAGGAGCGTGAGTCATCCACCACGACAGTGGGCACTTCGTGGATGGTTTCGTTGGTATAGATGAAAGCATATATCAACGGATAGACCAACGGAACGAGCACGAAGAAGATGAGCACGCCCTGGTCGCGGAAGGTTGTACCGAATTCCCGTTTCCATATATAGAACAAGTCATGAATGCCTTGTATCATTTTCTGTCTGAACGTCAGGTCTTTCATTAGGGCATGTATTTATAGTAAACCAACGCTCCTTTCAGCCTATGGGCTATAAGGAACGGGAGCATCATGAAAATAAGCAGCGCTACGTAGTTGACCCACGAGTAAATCATGGGGTATCCATTCAGTGCCTGATCCACATAAATCAGGAAATAGTGGCGCAGGGGGAACAGATTTGCCAATGCCTGCAATACGGGGTGCATGCCCATGGCGGGGAATGACAATCCGCACATGGAGAAAGAGAGTACGCCCCATAGGGAAGCGAAACTGAGTCCCAGACGCAGGGTAGGCAGGGTTCCTATCATCAATATTCCCATGCCTTGCGATGCCAGCACCAGGCAAAGGGTGGCAAGCAGCATCGGCAGGATGCCGCTGTTGCAGGGAAAATGGAGGAAACCGTAGAGGTATACATTATATAATATTCCCATCAGGAAGAAGATGGCGGTATGCGGCAGCAGTTTGCCGGTAAGGGAAATCCAGATGGAGTTGTTGCCCATGCGCAGCCATTCGCGGGCCGTGCGGTCTTTTATCTCAACTCCGATGGAATAGACGGTCACCATGAAGATAAGCAGCATCAGTACACCCGGTGCAAAGGTGTTGCACAGATATACGGAGTAGTTCAGCCACGGGTTATTGAGTGGATGCGTATCTATGACGATGGGCTGGAGGAAGGCCATCGCTTGCTCCTCGGTAGCGCCTTTGGCATAGAGGGCGGTGCGGGCGGCGGCTCCCGATGCCAGTTCGCTCATCATCTTCATATCTTTGAAGAGCAGTGAGCCGGCAATGAGTAGTGTGTTGTTGGTGTAGAACGAGAGTTTGGGCTGCCGTTGCGCCTGCGCCTTGGCGGAGGTGCCTTCGGGTATATAGAAGAAGCCGTAAATCTCTCCGCGCTGCATGGCGGTGCGGGCTTCGTTGATATTGGGATAGCGAGCCACGACGGCTGTCTGCTCAAAAGCGTCCAAGTTACGTATCAGCTGGCGTGAAGTGGCACTCATGTCCTGGTCTACCACACCTACGGGCATGTCCGTAGGAAGCCCGGAGTCCATCAGCGTGGTGAAGAATATGTAGCAGAACAACGGTGCTATCACCATACAGAACAGATAGAGCGGGCGGGAAACAAGACGGCGGCATTCGCGTCTTGCTACATTCCACAAAGCCGTATGTTTCTTATCTCTTTCCATCATCCTCCCCAATAACTCATAACTCCTTTTATTTCTCCAATATCACACTCATTCCCGGACGCAGTCCTTCCACCTTCTCTTGCGGAGCGGCTTTTACTTCGAATGTTTTCAGGTCGAACTGGCCGGTAGTCTTGGTCGCTTTCCAAGCGGCATATGTGCCGAGGTCTTTCATGTAGTACACTTTCAGGCGGATATTCCTATCGAGGGCAGGGATGAACGCCTCGAATTCGGTATTCATACCCAACCCTTGCAGCAAGTCCTCGCGTACATTGAAGGTTACCCACATGTCATCCAGAATAGCGATGTTCATAATGGGAGCACCCGTGCCCACAAGCTCGCCTACTTTGGGGAATATCTCGGATACCTCACCGGCAGTCTGTGCAATCAGGTAAGTTTCCTTGATGTACGATTCAACTTCGGCCACAGCTCCTTTAGCACGTTCCACCAAGGCAGCGGCAGCGGCTTTGTCCTCGCGTTCCGCACCGTTCTTGGCCATATCATACTGGGCTTTGGCGGCTTTCTCTGTAGCCTGGGCTGCATTGCGTTGGGCGGTAACTTCGTCAAGCTTTTGTGCAGACATCACGCCTTGGTCGTGCAGGTTCTTCACACGCGTGTAGGATTTTTCGGCAATCTCCAGTCCGGCCAGTGCCTTTTGCCACATTTCATAGGCAGCTTGTATCTGTTCCCGACGGGCGCCTTTCAAAGCTTTTTCGTTCTGGGCCTGGGCTGCCGATTCGGCGGCGCGTGCTTGTTCCAGTTTGGCCTGCACGTCCGGAGCCTCCAAAATGGCAAGGGTGTCTCCGGCTTGTACGCTTTGTCCCTCTTTTACACGAAATTCCAGAATACGTCCCGGCACTTTGCTCGATACTCGATACTCCGTTACTTCTGCTTGTCCTTGCACAATCTCCGGCCCTTTACGCAACATGAAGAAACCTACAAGGGCAACGATGGCAATAACTCCCGTCAGTGTGAGGAATGCCAACAACATGTTGCTGTTTTGTGATTTTGTATCTAACATATTATTTACTATTTACAATTTATGATTGAAGAAACGATCAATTATCAATTGTCAATTCCCCCGTTGCCTTTCTCAGATAGATTTCCGTCAGTTTTACGTCAATCTGTGCGTCTATCTTTTCCGATTGAGCAGAAAGCCATGCGGTATGCGCTTCGAGCACATTGCTGGCGGGTATAACGCCTTCCTCAAAGCCGAGTGTGGCGTATCTCAGGTTCTCGTTGGCTTTTTCCAGGTTCTTTTCGGCCATGGTCAGTTTTTTGGCAGCTTCGTTCACTTGGAAAGCAGACTGGTTGACCTGCAGCTCTATCTTTTCTTTGGCGTCATCCAACTGGTATTGGGCGATGCGTGCTTCCGATTTGGCTGCTTTTACTTTATAGATGCCTTCGCCCCAGTGCCAGATGGGTACCGATACCATGACACCCACGTTCCACATTCCTTTGAACTTCTTCTCAAAACTATTGAAGACGGAAGGGTTGGTTGCCATATAGCTGCCCATTAGTGCTATGGAAGGAAGATATTCCGAACGGGTGACATTTACTTTTTGCTTGTAAATCCGTGTGGCAAGTTCCAGGCTGCGTACTTCGGGGCGAGTGGCATAAACGTTGTTGATGTCGATGGCACCGTTTTTCAGAGTTGTGGGGGCCAGGTCTTCCTTCTGTTCGTCTGCGAGCATGATAGGAGTGGAAAGGTCAAGACCACACAGTTGGCACAGCAGCATCCGGGCAAGGCTCAAGCCATCGGTTACTTTGGTCAGAGTCATTTCGGCTTCATTCACTTTTACTTTGATGGAGAGTCCGTCTGCTTTGGTGGCAACGCCTTGGGCAATCATTTTGTCGACGTCGCTGTCGAGTTTCTGCAGTAGTTTCAGATAACCTTCTGCCAGCTTCTTTTTATGGGCAAGGGATACTACCTGCCAATATGCCTGGTCTGTACTCAGGATTACTTCCTGCATACCGGTGTTGTGCTGCTGGCGGGCCAGCTCTTCGGCGTATTTGGTGATTTTATTGTAGGCACGTATCTTGCCGCCCATATATAGGGGTTGGGTCAAGGTCAGTGCGCCCGCATACATGTTGCGGGTGTCTGTACGAAAGGCGTCAACCAAGGATTGGCCTGCACCGTCGAGGGCACCTACCAGGCTTTGTCCTAAAGCCGGCAGTTTCCCCGCTATTTCAGGATGAAGCTGCGCTATGACTTGGGCGGCTTGTTGCAACGGACCGCTCACACTTGTACCCAAGCCGGATAGAGCCGCTTTCTGGTCATTGTTAAGCAATGAGAATTCCTTTTGGTTGCGCATGTAAGCTCCTGTGGCGGAGAAGTTAGGCAGGTAGTTGGTAAAGGCTGCTTTCTTTTGGTAGTGTGCAGCATTTATTTTCTCTCCGCTTATCAGCAACTCTTTATTGTTGGCAATGGCCAATGCACGGCAACTATCTAAGGATAGAATCCCCTGTGATTTCAGGGAAAAGGGAGTTGTTAGGAGAAAAAACAGAAACAGTAATTTTTTCATCGCATCTTATACATTATAAAGGTGATACTTCATTTAAAAGAACAATGCTTGCGAGCTGTTTGTTTATCCGGTTTTGTTCTTGTTATCCTTGTTAGGACAAGAAACAATAATTGCATAAACAACGATGCAAATATAAAGGGTTAATCTTAAAAAGCAAAACGATTTAATTTTTTTTGTTATATAGTGCTGTATTTGAATTCCGGGTGATGTATTCTTGCTTTTCAATTAACATTGTTAACGTCATCTTGAGGTCTCTCCTTTTTCGAATGTAAATAACAAACCTTTTGCATTTAAATGACTTGTTGTCTAGATTCAAAACATAAGCTTTAACACTGTGTTAAAGCAAATCTTCTCCCTGCAAGAATTTAGTGCTTTGAATATCTTGTTTTTCATACGTTTAAGTGTTATCATGCCTTTTCTCTATCCAATAAGACTTAGCAGGCTGAAAGCCTGTATACTTGCTTATTTATCAACTACGGATTGATCATGTCTTTCCGGATTATTTTTTTTGTAATATTGCGTACCCGATTGCATACTTTGGTTGTAGTATAATAAACAACTAATTAAAAAATAGAAAAACAATGAATTGGGGAATACACGACAGAAGAGGCTGGATGGCTGTGGTATTATTATTGTGCGCATGTCCTTTTTCGGCTCAGAATACCGGTCAAATCACGTTGGAACTTAGAAACAAGCCACTGCCTGCTGTTTTGAAACTGATTGAGAAAGCGGGGGAGAAGCATATCATTTTTTCCTATAACGAGACTGAGACTTACCATGTCACTGCCTCTATCCATCAAAGAAACGAATCGGAAGCACTTTCCATCGTTCTGAAAAGTACCCCGTTCATTTATAAAGAACGAGAAAACTATTTTGTCATTCAGAAAGGGAGCATTGACAAACGCTTGATAACTATTCGAGGAAGTGTGATTGATGAAAACAATGAACCGTTAGTTTGCGCCAATGTGCTATTGCTGGACAAAGCAGACTCTGCTTTTGTGAATGGAGTGGTTACGAATCAGGATGGTTCGTTCCGGATACCGGGTGAAGAAGGGAGAGATTATCTTTTGAAAACGTCCTACATCGGTTATCAGACTAAAATCCAACCTTGCGGTGCAATGAATAAAGTATGTCTGTTTTCCGATACCCAATTAATGAAAGAAGTGGTTATTAGTGTCGATCATCCTTTAATAGTACATAAAGATAATGGCTTATTGGCTAATGTCGTTGGTACTCCTTTAGCTAAAATGGGTTCTGCTGCAGAAATGATATCCCATCTTCCTTTTGTAACGGGAGGGGTAGGGGAATACATGGTTCTGGGACACGGGGTCCCTGTTATCTACATCAATGGCCGTAAGATACGTGATCAGGGGGAATTGGAACGTTTGCGTGCCGATGATATTTTATCGGCGGAAGTGATTACTACACCAGGAGTGGAATATGGTTCGGATGTATCTTCAGTCATTCGTATCCGCACGATCCGTCGGCGAGGACAAGGGATAAGCAGTGGATTTCGAGGTGTTTTTTCTCAGGGACATGACTATAATGCCAGTGAGAATCTATACTTGAATTACCGTACGGGTGGATTGGATTTATTTGTGAAAGGTGACTTGAAACATGGAAATTATTATCAGGAATCAATCTTAAATCAGGAAACTGACGCTTCTTCCCGATGGGAGGTCAAAGGAGGAGCTGCCAGTTTTCATAAAGCTGTTTATTTCTCCGGTGAGGTAGGTTTCAACTATGAGTTGGATGACAAGAATTCTTTGGGTGCTCGATATATGCCGGGTGCAAATGTCGGTTCTGTGAATCGGACTAACCTTGGCAATAATTTTGTGTATAAGGATGGTGAAAAGATAGAAGAAATATCTTCTTTGCAGCATGCACATACTTATCCTACCTGGACTCATTCGGTGAATGGATACTATAATGGGGTGTTCGGCCAATGGAATGTGGATTTCAATGCTGATTATTTATTGGGAAAGAATAATTCCACGAATGAAGTTTTCAACAATGATGATAAAGCCGCTCAATCTGAAAATGAAGTCCGGAACTATCTGTATGCTATGCGTATGGTTGTAAAACGATCTTTCAGAAAAGGGACATTGTCGTTTGGTACCGAGGAAACGTTTACGAACAGGCACGATGTATTTGTTCAAAGTGGCTTTTCTGACAACGCCGATGATCATATCAAACAGTCTATTTATTCTGTGTTTGCCGATTATTCGCTGCATTTGGATAAATTCAATGTTGCTGTGGGGCTGCGTTATGAACATCAAAAAACGGATTATTATGAATATGGGGTTCACCAAGATGAACAAAGTCCGGTGTATAATGATATAGTTCCTGTCGCTTTAGTAGGATATGAAGATAAAGGTTGGCATGCATCCCTTTCTTATCGCTTAATAAGGAATAATCCCGACTATCACATGCTTTCAAGCTCAATTACATATTCAAGTAAATATATGTATCGTAGCGGAGATCCCCTACTGGTTCCACAAAAACACCATGTCTTTATATTGGATGCCGGATCAAGATGGGCATTTGTAAATCTCTTTTTTGATAGAACATTGGATTTATATACGAGGTTCCTCAAACCTTATAATGATGAAACCCATCCGGGAGTGTTGTTGTTTACCATGGCCTCCATACCTACTACAGATACTTATGGGATGAATCTTAATGTTTCTCCTAAAATCGGGTGCTGGCAACCGCAATTGAATGGAGGCATGTATTTTTATGATGCCGATG
>ENA-OPCB01001515-OPCB01001515.1-human-gut-metagenome-genome-assembly--contig:-NODE-1515-length-13794-cov-4.972123_pt1 | contig 13794 bp, 10 predicted proteins | sample MGYA00241561_ERZ501473 | MGnify/ENA primary metagenome ERZ501473 (study PRJEB25962, sample SAMEA2042519) | human gut metagenome | biome: human gut; feature: human-associated habitat; material: faeces... | reverse complement strand
TCGGCCGCCATTTCGGCGACTTCTCCCTTGGCGCCGCCCAACTCGATCCAGAAGTCGGTGTTGAGCAGAAGCGGAACGCCGACGGCCATGAGGACGAGCGAGAGCCAGAAGCTCTGGTTGAGCTCCTCGCCGATGGCGCGGAACTTGCGAGCGCCGAAATGGTGACCCGCGATCGGACTCAGACCCATGAGGACGCCCACGAGCCCCATGAGGACCGAAATCGTCGTGGCGATGCCGAGCGCGATGGCGGCCAGATGCTCTTTCCCGAGATGACCGGCCATGATGGTGTCGATCGTTCCGCTTCCCACGATCGCGATGTTCGCGATCCAGATGGGGCCGGCCAGTTTGGCGAGGGCTTTGAGGGAGGTGTCGGGAGGGAGAAGTTTCGTCATAAAAGGCAAAAAAGGTTATTCGGAACGCACGACGACGAAGTGTTCGGTCGTGTTGGTGCGCGAGGCGGGTTCGCCGACGACGTCGGACGTGTCCGTCAGATGGTCGCGCAGGCGAAGCACTCGGTAGCGGCAGACCTGGTCTTCACGGGCCGTGAAGGAAAGGTCCGAACCGTAGGAGAAGATCGCGCGGATGCCCGGCGGGACGCCCTCGAGCGAAACGCAGTCGTTCGGGGCGATGCCCGCCGTTCGGATCGTCGCGTCAACGGAGGCGACGACGGGCAGATAGCTTCGGTTGCGATCGATCACGTCGTGGAAGAGTCCCATCGTGATGACGAGCGAGGTCGTGAGGCCGAAGGCCGCAAGCCACGGGCCGCGCCACACGACGACCGGGCGGTGCGTGAGGCGCCAGACGACGAAGACGATCCAGAGGGTCGTCATTAAAAGGGCGAACCAGAAGCCGAAACCGAGGGTCGGCGCGGCCTCGGGGGCGAGGCGCGAGATCGAAACCGCCATCTTCGGCGCGAAGTTCGTCGTCCAGGCGAGCCAATAGGCCCAAAGCGTGAGCGCCGTGAGCGAGAAAATCGACACGGAGAACCAGTCTAACACGTTTGCCTTGGCGCTCTTAAGCGTAAAAAGACCGAAGGAGGCGAGGACGGCCAGGGCCGGCAGGAAGACGATGAAGACCGTGTCGGCCGTCTGCGAGGAGGAGAAAAGCACGGCGAAGATCGACACCGTGATAGCTGCGATCGGAATCGAAAGGTGCGTGCGCGTCAATGCGTGGCGCCACTTCCAGAGGGCCGCGAGAACGAGCGGCCACAAGGGGCAGAGGAACCAGACGAAGTTGCGCAGGAACCAGCTGAAGGTCTCCGGTCCCGCAATGCCGAAGAGCGAAGCCTGCGTGTCGGCCCAGCCCTTGAACCAGGCGCCCGCCTCGTCGGGGGCGAGACCGTAGGCGAGCGCGGGCCAGAGCGAAACCGTGAGGACGGCCGAGCCGATCAGGCTCGCGCAGCGCAGATCCGCGTTTCCGGGGAAATCCTTCACGACTGCGTGCACGGCGAGCGCGGCGGCAAAGAGCCAGACGCCGCCGAACAGGGTCGACGAGAGAACGGCCGCGCCCGCCGCGGCGCCCGCGATGGCAAAGCCGATCATCGGACGTTTGAGGGCCTTGGTGAGGCCGTAGAACATGACGCAGGAGAGCGCGAGGAGCACCGTCGCGGGGGTGGGTTCGTGAAAGCCCCGCACGAGACCGAAGGTCGCGATGAATAGAAGCACCGCGCAGTCGGCCGTCACGCGGCCGTAGTCCTTGGGATTGGCTTCGTCGCCGAAGGGAAAGCGAAGGGGCTGGGCTTCGGGGCGGCGCGCAATGTGCCAGGTGCCGTACCAGAGCGTCGAGAGGGCGAGCGCAAACCAGAAGAGACTCGCGCAGCGAAGCGCCGTGAGTTCTCCCACGAGCGGACCGAAGACGGCGAGGAAGAAAGCCGACACCCAGGCCGTGAGCGGGCCGTTGTGCCAGTCGGGCACGTCCGTGATCGTCGGGAGCAGAAAGTCCGCTGCCGTCCCGCCGCGGAGCATTTCCATCGCGACCCCGAAGTTTTCGGCGTCCCGCAGCGTCCAAAAGTCGAGCACACCGAAGACGTTGCCGATGAAGACGGCGAGGAGACCCAAAAGGGCGTAACGGGGAAGGGCCCGGGCCGCTTCGCGGGACATCTTGACGGGGGTGATTTTCTCCAGATGCAAGAGACGCTCCTTGTCCGCGGAGGGCGGGGTGAAAAAAAAACGGGGAACAAAGACACAAAGAGGGGAGTTCTCCCTTGAGAGAAACTCCCCTGCTATTGTGTCGCAGCCGCCCTTCGAAGGGAAGGGCGCGGCAATTACTTGGCGGCCTTGGCAGCCTGAGCGGCGGCGTTCATGGCCTGCTGCTTGGCGGCGAACTTGGCGCGGAACTTTTCGACGCGGCCGGCTTCAACGATGCGGGTCTGGGCGCCCGTGTAGAACGGGTGGCTTTCCGACGACGTATCGAGCTTGAACATCGGGTAGGTCTTGCCGTCGATTTCAACCGTTTCCTTCGTCTGAACGGCGGAACGGATGATGAACGTCTTGTTGATGGAGAGGTCCACGAAGGCGACTTCGCGATATTCGGGGTGAATGTTCTGCTTCATTTTGATAAATACCTTGTTTTCGTTTGTCGGTCGCCCTGGTCGCCTTACGAGTCCGCCCGGATCAGCCGGGTCTTACGACAGGCATGCCTACCCACGTGCCAACTGGAAAGGCGAAATTATGGCATAAGGCGAAGTTCGGTGCAAACGGATTCGCGGATTTTCGTTTTCTTCGTCCCGGGCTTAAGAGCGGCACAAGAGTCGCCTGTTACAATCGCGCACATTCTCTTTTTTCATCCACTCGACAGAAATCACCATGTCCAAATTCGAACGTTGCGTCATCGCCACGCGCGAAAGCCCGCTTGCCATGTGGCAGGCGCTTCACATCCAGTCGGTTTTGCGCAAGACCTATCCCGAAGCCGAAGTCGACCTGCTCGGCATGACGACGCGCGGCGACCAGATCCTCGACCGCACGCTCTCGAAGGTGGGCGGCAAGGGACTCTTCGTGAAGGAACTCGAAGTGGCCATGCGCGAAGGCCGCGCCGACCTCGCGGTGCATTCGCTCAAGGACGTTCCGATGGAACTCCCCGAAGACTTCGAACTCGTGGCCGTGACGGAACGCGAAGATCCGCGCGACGCCTTCGTGTCGCCCAAGTACGCGAGCCTCGACGAAATGCCCGCGGGCGCGGTGGTCGGCACGGCGAGCCTGCGCCGCGAACTGATGGTTCGCATCAACTATCCCCATCTCGACGTCCGTCCGATCCGCGGCAACGTCGGCACGCGTCTTCGCAAGCTCGACGAAGGCGAATACGACGCGCTCGTCATGGCCTCGGCCGGTCTCAAGCGCCTCGAACTCTCGGAACGCATCCGCTCGATCATTCCCGCCGAAAAGAGCCTTCCCTCTCCGGGGCAGGGCGCGCTCGGCGTGGAAATCCGCAAGGGCGACAAGGTGCTCGAAGAGTCGCTCGCCTTCCTGAACGATCCCCATACCCGCGCCTGCTGCACGGCCGAACGCGCCGTTTCGCGCGCCCTCGGCGGCTCCTGCCAGGTGCCGCTCGCGGCCTACGCCGTGGTTGAAGGCGAAGAAATGTGGCTGCGCGCCCGGGGGCAACCACCACACGGGCGAATGCGTGCGCGCCGAAGCCCGCGGTTCCTGGACCGATCCGGAAGCGCTCGCCGCGACCGTCCTGGAAGATCTCCGTCGTCAGGGCGCCGAGAAGATTCTGGCGGACGTGCTCGGTCGCCAGGATTAAAATATTGGGATTATGAAAAAACGTCCCGTCATTCTCATGCGGCCGGGTGAAGCGAACAATCGTCTGGCCCAGAAGCTCGAACGCGAAGGCCGCCTCGTCTGGCGGTGGCCGGCGTTCCGCATTGAGCTCCCTGAAAACGCCGAGGTGGTCGAGGCGCAGCTCGCCGACCTCACCGGCGTCGACATGGTGATCCTGCCGAGTCCGTCGGCGGTCGCCGCGGTCGCCCATTGGGTGCGCTCCTGGCCCGAGCACGTGACGCTCGCCACCGTGGGCGAAGGAACCGCCCGCGTGATCCGCGCGGCCTGGGGCGAGAACGTCAAGCTTCTCTATCCCAAGGGCGATGCGGCGCATTCCGGCAGCGAGGCGCTTTGGGCGCTCGTCGAAAAGACGGGCGCGCCCGCGCGCGTTCTCTTCCTGCGCGGACAGACCGGACGCGAGTGGTTGCCCGAGCATTTCGCCGCCATGGGCAGCGACGTCATCAAGCTCTGCGCCTACGTGCGCGTTCCGATCGAACTCACGGAAGAGCAGATCAAGGACGTGACGCAAAGCATCTTCGGGCCGAGCCCGATCGTCTACATCACGAGCACCGACGCCGTCGACGCCCTGATGCGGGCGATCCGCGTGGTCCCCGGGGGACGCGACTGGCTCGTCAACGGCGTCGCCGTCACGATCCACCCGCGCGTCACGAAGCGCCTCAAGGAAGCGGGCTTCACGAAGATCGAAATCGCCGGGGTCGACGACGAAAACGTCGCGGCCGTCGTGCGCGCACAGGACGCATCCTGAAAAGATTTTTTTCAGAGGTAGCCCTCCAGCAACCCGCTAGAATGGGGTCGTTTCTAAACCCCGTTCGAGCGGGTTTTTCCTATGCAAAGAATCATCTACTGTCAGACGGCGCCTCAGACGGGCGCCTTCGCCGCGAACCTTGCGCGGCTCTCGCGCCTCGCTTCGGCCTTTGAAGCGAAGGACGCGGTCTTTACGGCGCCTGCGGGCGCGCTGGAAGGCGGGACGGGCCACGACGCCCTCGCGTGGGAAGACGTGAGCACGCGGCGCGACGAGGCCCTTTGCGCCTTTGCCGAGGAAACGAAAAAAGACGGGCGGCGCTGGGTGCTCCCGATCCTTCGGGAGGGTGCCTTTGACTGGGTGGAAATTTCCGGGGGCGAGGCTCGATCCTTCACGCCTCCCTCCGATTGGCCGGCTCTGCGCACGACCTCCGTTTTGCCCTGGTCTCCCGACGTCCGGCCCGCGCAGGGGACGGCGCTCGAAGGAAGCATTGCCGGCGCGGAAGACCGCATCGTCTTTGCGGGCGGCGGCCGTTTCGCGGAGAAGGGCCGCGTCCTCGCCGAACTCACGTCCTGGGAAGAAGGCGTGCTCCTTGTCGAGCGTACGAATGAGGGGTGGCGCGCCTCGGCCAAATCCGTGCCGACGACGCTCCCGCCCGTACGGGATCCTCGGTATCTCGCGCTCGTCACGGCCGTTCGCTCCTATGCGGAAAAGTCCCGCGCTTCGGGCGTCGTGCTCGGGCTTTCGGGCGGAGTCGACAGCGCGCTCGTTCTTTCGCTTGCCGTCGACGCTCTCGGCGCCGAGCGCGTGCGCACCGTGATGCTTCCCACGGACTTCACGTCGAGCGACAGTCTGGAGGACGCCCGAACGCTTGCCGAAACCCTCGGCGTTCGCCACGACGTGCTCCCGATCCGGTCGCTTTTCGAAAACGTGCGCGAAGCCCTGGCTTCGGAACTCGCCGGCCGTCCCTGGGACGTGACGGAAGAAAACATTCAGGCGCGGCTTCGCGGACTTCTCCTCATGGCCTACGCCAACAAGAACGGAGCCCTTCTTCTCTGCACGAGCAACAAGGGCGAGGCGGCCATGGGCTACGGCACGCTCTACGGCGACCTGACGGGAGGTTTCGCGCCTCTGATCGACCTCTGGAAACGCGAGGTCTATGAACTTTGCCGCGCCCGAAACGCCTGGCGCCCCGACATTCCCGAACGAATCCTCACGCGTGCGCCCTCGGCGGAACTGCGCCCGGGACAGAAGGATTCGGATTCGCTTCCCGACTACGATCTCATCGAAAAGACGCTCACGCACTACCTCGCGAAGAAGACTCTTCGCGATCTCGAGGGCGTGGACGCCGAAACGGCCCGGGAGATCGTCGGGCGCTTCACCTTCAACAACTTCAAGCGCGCCCAAGGGATTCCGGGGCCGATTCTCGGTCTTTCGCCCGCCTTGTCTCTGGCCGCCGACTGGGGTCTCACGCGCGGGTGCTGACCCCCAAAACGACGAACCCCCGCGAGGGGCGGGGGTTCGTGCGGCGCATCAGCGCTTCATGAGATCGAAGAACTCGGCGTTGGTCTTCGTCTGCTTCATCTTGTCGAGGAGGAACTCCATCGCTTCGAGTTCGTCCATGTCGTAGAGGAACTTGCGCAGGATCCAGACCTTCTGCAGAACGTCGGGCTTGAGGAGGAGTTCCTCGCGGCGCGTGCCCGAGCGGTTGATGTTGATGGCCGGGTAGACGCGCTTTTCCGAGAGACGGCGTTCAAGGTGGATTTCGTTGTTGCCCGTACCCTTGAATTCTTCATAGATCACGTCGTCCATGCGGGAGCCCGTGTCGACGAGAGCCGTGCCGATGATGGTGAGGGAACCGCCTTCCTCGAGCTTGCGCGCGGCGCCGAAGATGCGCTTCGGACGCTGCAGGGCGTTGGCGTCGACGCCGCCCGTGAGGACCTTGCCCGAGGACGGAATCACCGTGTTGTAGGCGCGGGCGAGACGCGTGATCGAGTCGAGCAGAATGACGACGTCCTTCTTGGATTCGGTGAGGCGCTTGGCCTTTTCGATCACCATTTCGGCCACCTGCACGTGACGCGCGGCGGGTTCGTCGAAGGTCGACGCGACGACTTCGCCTCGGACGGAGCGCTGCATTTCCGTCACTTCTTCCGGACGTTCGTCGATGAGAAGCACGAAGAGCGTAATGTCGGGGTAGTTCGTCGTGATGGCGTGCGCGATGTGCTGCATGAGCACGGTCTTGCCGCTCTTCGGAGGCGCCACGAGAAGGGCTCGCTGACCCTTGCCGATCGGGGCGATGATGTCGATGATGCGCCCCGTGATGTTTTCGTCCCCGCGCATGTCGCGCTCGAGCGTGAGGGGCTCGTTGGGGAAGATCGGCGTCAGGTTTTCAAAGAGCATGCGGTGCTTCGTGCTCTCGGGCGGCAGACCGTTGACGGTGTCGACGCGCACGAGCGCGAAGTAGCGTTCGCCGTCCTTGGGGGTGCGGACTTCGCCTTCGATCGAGTCGCCCGTGTGGAGATTGAAGCGGCGGATCTGCGAGGGCGAGATGTAGATGTCGTCCGTGCTCGCCAGGTAGGACGTGTCGGGACTGCGCAGGAACCCGAAGCCGTCGGGCAGCACTTCGAGGGTGCCGTCGCCGAAGATCTGTTCGCCCTGACGGGCCTTCTTCTTGAGGATGGCGAACATCAACTCCTGCTTGCGCATGCGGTGGGCGTTGTCGACTTCAAGCGCGAGCGCCATGTCGAGGAGTTGCGAGACGTGCAGTTTTTTGAGGTCGGAAAGGTGCATGATGGTGCGGCCCGAAGAAATGGGCCATCGGAGGGAGGAAGTCGCCGCCCGAACGGGCGGCGAGCGACGTCGTTTTTAGAGGTTTTCTTCGATCCAGGCGTCGAGCGTGGCCTGGTCGCAAAGACCGGTGCGGCGGGCCACGACTTCACCCTTCTTGAAGCAGAGGATCGTCGGGATGCCGAGGATGTTGTGTTCGGAAGCGAGTTCGTTGGTTTCGTCCACGTTGTACTTGGCGATCACGGCGCGGCCGTTGAACTGTTCGGCAGCAGCGTCAAGCGACGGGGCGAGCATGCGGCAGGGACCGCACCAGGGCGCCCAGAAGTCGACGAAGACGGGGAGTTCGGACGCGGCGACCTGTTCGGGGAAGGTGCTGTCGGTGATGTGGATGATTTCGCTCATGATGGTGTCCTGAGTAAGGTTCCTTCACCCCGGTCCGGGCAGAACTCGAGTTCGGGTCGTACCGAAGGATCGGAGAAAGGGGAAAAATACGGGATGGTAAAGAGTGTTGTCGGGAGGAACGCCCGAACCGGCGGTGCGGTCGGGAAGTGCGCGGCGGAATGGCGCGAGGAAGACGGATTCGTCCTCCCGGAAGGTTCGCTAATACTAGCATTCCCGCGCCCCCAATGGGAGGAGGGAGGTTCGAAGAAGTGCAAAAAAATTTCTCCGCTCTTCGGCGGGAAAAATCTTTTGAGGCTTCGGGGATACATGTGGGTGAAAAACAGCCCGCTATCCCCGCAAATCTTAGGTTAGAGAATTCTTTTGACGGTCTCGAGATGCTTCACTGATGTGGATCACTCTCCGAGACTGTCTTTTCGTTCACCGCCATGCTACCAGGACAGGGTCAAGCGCACGTGGAATACCGACGGTCGGCGGAGCCGACCGAGGATATGCCGCGAAAGGCGCTTGACGCGTCCTGAGCATGGCTACAGCCTCGGCAAGGGAGGTGTTGCCGTAGGCGGCACCTCCCGAGCCACGTGGCGGTGAACGTGGAGGGGGCATGGGGGAGGCAAGCCTCCCCCAGCGTACGCCCAAAAAACAAAAGGCCACCGCGATTCTGTATTGTTTAGGTCTGCTACAACTCTCAAACAAGACACGCGATGGCCAAGCTTGGCAGTTTACTGACAGAACTCCTTCATGTCAAAAATCTAGCCGTTATTCATGACTTTGACGTCAACGAAATCAACGGAGTGATCCGAGTCCACTTTGATCTGCGCCCGCTCAAGCGCCTGCAACAACGTTGTCCTCATTGCGGTGCTCGCTGCCCGGGGTACGATTGCGCTCACGCCGAGCCACGTCAATGGCGGGCACTTGATCTCGGAGGAGTCTTGGTCTATCTGCGGTACTCCCCTCGCCGCATCCATTGCCCCGTCCACGGCATCGTCACCGAGGCCGTTCCCTGGGCCTTTCCCAACTCACGCTTCACCAAAGAATTCGATCTCCAAGTTGCGTGGTTGGCCCGGAACATGTCCAGCTCGAAAATCAAAGAACTCATGCGCATCGATTGGCACACCGTGGGGCGATGCGTGACACGCGCACAAAAGCACCTGGACCCCGATGCCGACAAGAGACGCCTGGACGGGTTGGTCCGCATCGGCGTGGACGAAACCTCTTATCGCAAGGGCCACAAGTACATGACCGTGGTCATCAATCACGACACCGGCGAGGTCGTCTGGCTGCACGAGAACCATGGCAAGAGTGTCTTCGAGAAGTTCTTTCAATCCCTGACCGACGAGCAACGCGCATCAATTCGATACGTTAGCGGCGACGGCGCTCGTTGGATCGATGACTGCATCAAACAGTATGTTCCGCACGCCAAGCGTTGCGTCGATCCCTTTCACGTGGTGCAGTGGGCAGGTCAGACAATTGACGCGCTGCGTAAACAGATCTGGCAAGCCATACGCACCGACAACCGCGAGCTACTCAAGCAGATTCGTGGAACGGAAGATGAGCAAGAACTTCGCCGCCTCAAGGCTCGGTACAACGAACAGGAAATTCTTGCAAAGGGCGTCAAACACTCCGCTTATGCACTTGGGAAGGCTCCCGAGAATTTGACTCCACTGCAAGAGGAACGACTTCAGCTCATTGCTGAATCACACCCGCAACTCTTCAAAGCCTACAAACTCAAGGAGGAGTTACGGCGCATCCTGAAACTGCCGCCGGAGGACGCCGAAGCCATGCTGAAGCACTGGTACTGGAAGGCGTCGCACTCGCGCATTGAGGTCATCAAGGACTTGGCGCGCAAGATCAAAAGGCACAGGGCCAACATCCTCAATACCATCCAAAATGGTCTGAGCAATGCTCGTCTCGAAGCCATCAACAACAAGATCAAGCTTCTCATTCGTCGAGCCTACGGCTTCAGGAACCTTGAGAGCATGTTCGCCTTCATTCAGCTGATCTGCTCCAATATGCGCATTCCGTTGCCTAACCGCCCCGAGGGTATCTGATGGATCGATTCAACCCACACATACCCCCGAAGAGCCTTTTTTTCCTATGAAAGAAAGAATTTGACTTTCATCATGTAGGGTGAAGGCGTCTCCTTCATGTCCATTTTTTATATGAGAGAAGCAAATGCTTGGATGCAAAACGTCGACCGCGAGGGCAGAAAAGACATTGCCGGGGCGAAGATTAGTTTGCTCGCTGTTCGCGACTGGTGCGTACAGCGCCGCGTGAACTTGTCGAAGTTCTGCAAGGAGCTCTCGAAGCTCGGCATTCTGCTCTCCCGCGGAGAGCGGATCACTCTGGGTAAGGGAACGACGGTTGCTTCGTCTCGGCGCACGCTTTCCGGTTTGAGGTCTCGGTCGCTCGACCGAACAACACTTTCACGACGTTGTTGAAACGAACGGGGTCCCTGAATAGAGACCCCGTTCGGATTGGATCGTCAGACGCTCCGAAGAGCATCAAAGAATCCGGTCAGAATGTGTAGAGGGCATTGAAGCTCCCCGTTACACCCTGGCGATCGCCGACGTACCCCTTGAGATTAACGCCGAAGGTCCAGGGATCCGACGCACCTCCGGGCTGATAGCGGAAGCCGACATCAACAATACCGCTGTTTCCTTCTAGCGTCGGCGTATCGAGACTGGCTCGCGATCCGCCAACAAGAAGCGTGGACTCCGCATCGCCGTCGAAAACGTGTTCATAAGCCAGACCTGCGTGCCATGCAACCTCGGGCGTGCAATTGCCGAGCAGGCTGAACCCAAGGCGGACGGTATGTGCGGTCGTGTCGTCCATGTCCAGCTTTTCACCTGAACCCGTATGGAGTCCCACTTCGTCGCCTTCCAAATACGTGAACATATAGCGACCGTAAAGATCCATCGCGAGGGTCGAGTTCAGATCGAAGACGTAGCCGCCGCCAACGTGCGCCGTAACATACAGCGAGTCCGCATCGTATTCGGCCTTGGTACCCGAAAATTCTCCGTCGAACTCGGTTGACGACGAGCCGATACGCAACGATCCGTCAAGATAGAAGGGCGACTCAAAGTCGTAGCGCACTGCACCGCCTACACCGTAATAGTCATGGTCGCCGTCGCCGCTCGCGCCAGAAACGCTCGGATCGGAGCGACCCCAGCCGGCTTCAATGAAACCCGCCATCGTCATGTTGCCGACCTTGCCGGCTGTACCGGCGGCGAGCGAAACGCCCCAAACCGATACGTGCGAACCGGTTTCATAAGAAGAACGTCCGCCCTGCATGGCGCCGAATGCCGTGAAGCGGCCGTCTTTTGCGGCGCTGACAATTGCATCCATGCCCTCGTCGGCAATAAATTCCGCTCCCTGGTTAACGAACGCAACAGAGCCGAGCAGGGTTTCGGAAAGCACCTTTGCGTTTTCATTTGTGGTCGTCGTGCCACTCAACACTTCGTCGCCGGCGGTGAGCCCCTTCGTCGTATAGATCAGCTGGCCCAAAGAAGCTCTTTCATCGAACGAATAAGCCGTATCGGCAAAGGTCGAGTGCACGGTGAGTTTCGTGTCCTTGTCGACCGACATCGTGGCCTTTTCACCCGTGATGATCGTATGAGCCGAATTGGTATTGACGTCAACCATGGAACCAGCGGCTTCAATCGTACCGCTCACATCCAAAATGGCCTTCGTGCCGTTTTCTTCCGTGGCGTTAAACGTATAAGAATCGGCCTTCCCGGTCAGTTCTTTCGCAGTGTTCACGCCCGTAAATTCAGCGGAGGTGACCCTGTCGGCACCGGCATTGTCGCCACCCAAGACAAGGTTTCCGGTGACGGAGGTGTCCCGCATCGAAAGAGCGGCGGTTTCCACGTTGGCGACAGCACTGTCATCTCCAACTAGCCCGCCGGTGCTGACATCCCCTTCAATTGTCGTGTCGACAAACGACATCTGCGTAGTGTGCGTATTGGCTGTGGCATTGTTGCCGTGAGCATACCCGCCGCCGTATACGTCGCCCTCCACGGTGGAATTCAGCACCGTGATCGAAGTCGTCTGGGTCTCAGCGTCGACGAGATCTGTATTGCCGGAAACGGTCTGCTTGTCATAAGCGATGCCACCCGCAATGATGGCCGTATTCGCAAACTTCACCGTATCATCGATGCCGCTGTCGTATTGGAAGCCGCTGACATCCGCGTTGGAAATCACGATGGACGAGCGACCCGTTTTCGCCGTCAGCTTCGAACCATTGGATGCGTCGTAGTTGTAGGCCATGCCGCCTCCGATGACGCCCCCGTTGATCTTGCCGCCCGTAATTTCAATGTTGACGGCATCAACGTCGGCGCTACCGTCAAGTCCCGCACGGGCTTTGGCATTTCCGCCGCCGATCACGGCGCCGTTGATGGTTCCGCCGGAAATCAAGACGTTGGCCGTACCGACATGACTTTTGGCATACGTTTCGTCTGCGTGGCCTTGAAGCTCGGAAATATTGACCTTTCCGCCGCCGATGACGTTGCCACCAATGGTGCCGGCGGATATTTCGACACGCGTGCTTCCGACTTGTGCATCGGCCGGACGCTTCTCAGTACCGCCGGCCGCATGAACGTAACTGCCGCCGATGATTTCTTCGGAAGTACTGAAGTTCGCAGCAGAAATCGTAACGGAGGAAGTGCCCTGAATCTTGGAAGATGCGCCGACATTGCCGAGGCTGTGCTGTTCGATCAAGTCGCCGCCAACAATATTGGTGGCAACCTCAAGCTTTCCGTTTCCGTCGATGACTACGCCCGCGTCACCCGTTGTAAGCGAAGAAGCGTTCTCCCCGGACACAAAATTGCCGCCGACAATTCTCGTAGCCTTCTTAAAGGTAGGATTCCCATCACCGGTGAGAGAAATGGTCAGGGAACTCGACTCGTTTTGAACGGCGCTGTTTTTCCCGCTCGCAGCCGAACCGCCGACAACGTCACCGTTGTACGTCCCGCCGGTAACGGTCGTATCGATTTTTCCGGTCCGAGTGGTAAGCTCCATTGCAAAGCCGTCCTCACTCGTGGGCGTATAGTTTTCAGCGAAACTGCCGCCGATCACCATGTCTTCGAATGTCCCTCCCTGAAGCGTCAGCACGATGTCCCCGACGACGCTTTCACCACCTTTATCCGGCGTAGCTCCGGCGCCTTGGGCCGAAGAATTCTTGACGTAATTGCCGCCGACGAGCTTTTTGGAAATGCTGGCATCGCCGCTCACGACCATTTCAACCCGGCCGTTGATGAGGTTCGTTCCACCCGAAGTCGACGCCTTGCTGCCGCCGACCGCATATTCCAACGAACCGCCCGAGATTGTCACCTTCGTGTTGCCAATACTCATCACAGGAGACGTTTGGCTCGATTTTGTATTGCGAACGTGATTTCCGCCCACGATTTCGTCGTAACTCCCGCTTGTCAGCTTAATGTCGGTATTGATGCCGGCGTGATCGAGAGAGTCTTCGGAACCGTAACCCGAATGATCCCAACCACCGATCAGCTTGTAGTTGGTGCTCGGATCTCCGTCCGGAAGCTCAGTCGCGGAAGTGAACGTCTCCGACTGTCCGTTCGCGGCCATAAATTGGTCCCCGGCCTGCACGTTGCCGCTCATGGCGACGGCCACGGTTAGGAGCATTGTGCTCAGTGCTGTTTTTTGAAACTTCATACGAAATCTCCTATCCGACTTTTGATGGGAAAAATGTTCAGCTTAAGTCCACGCCACACTTTGCGTTTGGCATGTGCATCGACCAAAAATCCATGTAGGACATTGCCAAAAACTGGCTACGGATGTCCTTGATTCAACCTTACACCTTAAATATGGATTTGTGAAGCTCTTTTTGCGCCAAACTCTCAAAAGCCGTCTCCATAGCGACGATCAACGTCTCCTTATGTCCCCAGGACGAACGATACCCCTCACGTCGGATGTCTCCGACAATTCTCTTCGCTGCACGAACATCCTCTCGAGGAAAAGTCTAGACGGACCGGATACCGTCAAGTCCAGGAGTCTGACGACACGGTCCCGGAATAATGGTTCTGATTCAGATTCTCTCCCCGGTATGGCGGTTTAAAATGGAGGAGCTCC
>ENA-OPCB01001495-OPCB01001495.1-human-gut-metagenome-genome-assembly--contig:-NODE-1495-length-13921-cov-3.603058_pt1 | contig 13921 bp, 14 predicted proteins | sample MGYA00241561_ERZ501473 | MGnify/ENA primary metagenome ERZ501473 (study PRJEB25962, sample SAMEA2042519) | human gut metagenome | biome: human gut; feature: human-associated habitat; material: faeces... | reverse complement strand
GGACGGCCTGCGATGCAGACCACGATAAGCGGCGTTCCCGTCGCCTTTATGCGCCAGCAGCAGCGTGTCCAGCGCCTCCGGACGGTGCAGGTGATTTTCCAGCGCCTGATTTTCCAGCAAGTCCGCCGCACTCCCCGGCATGGCGGAATAGGCGGATGACCAGTCGCCGCGCAGAATGGCGGAGCGAATCGCCGTGGCGGACGAAAAGCCGTCCCCAATGGCGGACGCGTGATAATCCGACGCGCGGGCAATCGGGTACACGTCGGTGGACGCGCCCAATCGCCGAAGCGCGCGCAGGTAGCACACGCCGAGCGTGTTGTTGGGGGATTGGAGAACGCGCGCGGCAGCCGGGGCGACCTCCGCCATCGCGGCGGAAAGCGCAGCGGGATAGGGTAGCCCGGCGGACAGATGCGGCTGAATCGCTGCGGGTAAATCGGGGGATTCGAGCGCATCCACCGCCGCCTGCAGCAGGGGAAGATCCGCCGTTTCCGCGCCGAAGGAGAGCGCGTCGCAGCCCAAGCCGGTCAGCAGATGTACGCCGCCTAAGGCGAAGTGCTCCGCGTCGCGGACAGACCACAGCGCGGGCAGCAGAATCACGGCATCCGCGCCGTTTTGCAGCGCCATTTTTGCGCGAATGGCGGGGGAGACAATCGCCGCGTCGCCGCGCTGCACGAAGCAGCCGGACATGACGGCGACGACCGCATCCGCGTGAGCGGCTTCCCGCGCCTGACGCAGTTGGTGCGCGTGACCCAGATGGAAGGGGTTGTACTCGGCAATCACGCCGACAATGCGCATGGAAAAACTCCTTTTAATGAGCAATGAGGAATGAGCAATGAGCAATGAAAAGGTGCGTTCCTATTATAACAAAAAGAACAGAAACGTCAAGCGAACGCGCGAAATGACGTGGAATGATGCAATTTTGCCGCCGTTTTTGCCTTTACAGAACCGCCGAAAGATGGTATAATGGATTGGGTTCATCCCCAAACAAGACCATGAAAAGGAAGTAATTCATATGAAGCAGTTCATCGTGGAAACCTCCGCTCGTCACGTTCATGTCACCCAGCAGGATCTGGAAACCCTGTTCGGCAAGGGCTATGAGCTGACCGTCAAGAAGATGCTGTCCCAGCCCGGTCAGTATGCCAGCGCGGAGCGCGTGGACGTTGTCGGCCCGAAGAAGACCCTGACCGGCGTGAGCATCCTCGGCCCGGTTCGCAGCGCGACGCAGGTGGAGCTGTCCCTGACGGATGCGCGTTCCATCGGTGTGACCGCGCCTGTGCGTGAATCCGGCGACATCGCGGGTTCGGGCGCCTGCAAGCTGGTTGGCCCGGCGGGCGAAGTGGAGCTGACCGAGGGCGTGATCGCCGCCAAGCGCCACATCCACATGACCCCCGCGGACGCTGAGGAATACGGCGTGAAGGACAAGGACGTTGTGTCCGTGAAGGTGGATACCGACGGCCGCTCCCTGATTTTCGGCGACGTGGTTGTCCGCGTGAGCGACAAGTACGCGCTGGCGATGCATATTGACACCGACGAGTCCAACGCGGCTGGCTGCGGCCGTGCGCAGATGGGCGAAATCGTGAAGTAATGCCAAATTTCATGCAGGGTTTTCCTCTGCTGGAACGTTATAATGTTCACAGAAGCGTCACAAAAGACGCGCTAAGGAGGAGAACCCTGCATGAAAAAACGGCTGATTTCCCTGATTTTAGCGGCGATTGTGCTGCTGTCCTGCGCTTTTGCGGAGGAATCACAGAGCGAAGAGTACCTGCTGCCCTACATTGACCTGTACGCCGTCCCGCTGGGCGATAATGCCATTTTCGAGATTCCGAACGAATGGGGCTACCAGACGTCGGATGCTGCGGACGTGCCGCCGATGCCCTCGCTCCTGACCGACCAGAACCAAATGGTGATGGCGATGAAGCTGCCCGCCGACTGGGAGGCCCCCGACGCGAGCGACGCGCTGGGCATCCAGTCGTTTATGGTCGAGGGAACGGCGCTGATGCTGGGGCTGACCACGCCGCAGAGCACCCGCCTGCAGGAAATGACCATCAACGACATGCCCGCCGTGCTGGTCAACATGAACGGGCAGGGCTTCGATATCCTCTGGATTGGAGATTCGGGCGACCTGTACTTCTTCCTCTTCCCGAACGACGACGACGCGCTGGTGCAGCAGATGATTGCCGTCGCGCAGTCGCTGTGTGTGTTCCACCGGAAGGGGGAGCAGGTCAATCCTGCGTCGGATTTTGCGTACACGGCGGATGGCGGCGAGGTCACCATCACCGACTACATCGGCACAAGCGAACATGTGCTGATTCCGGACGCCATCGACGGCTTGCCCGTGACGGCACTGGGGCATCAGGCGTTCTACGAGAAGACGGTGACGACGGTTGTCGTGCCGGACAGTGTGACGGAAATCGGCGCGGCGTGTTTTTCCGGCGACAACTATCTGGTCAGCTTGAAATTACCCGACGGCTTGAAGAGACTGCCGCCCGCTTCGCTGGAAAGCTGTATGCGGCTGTACGATTTTGACCTGCCGCAGAGCTTGGAGAAGATTTACAGCAGCGTCTTTGAGTTTAACTACTACCTGACGCACTTGACGCTGCCGAGCAGTTTGACCGAAATCGAGCAGCTGAACTTCATCGGGCTGTACGGCTTGCAGTCGCTGACCCTCGCGGAGGACAACGCAGCGTTCAAGCTCGACGAGGCGAACGGTCTGCTGATGACGGCGGACGGCACGAGATTGCTGCACTGCTTCTCCGACATTTCGCCGGCGGAAGAAATCATCCTCCCGGAGGGCGTCAAAATCGTTGACCCGTTCGCGTTCCATTATGATTACGACGTCAAGCGCATCGTTCTGCCCGAAGGCGTCGAAACGATCGGCGCGATGGCATTCGCGATGTGTCCGAACCTGACGGAAATCGTCATTCCGGCAAGCGTGACGGACATCGGCGTGATGGACGGGCTGGACGGACGCACCGGCATCATTTCCTACAAGCGCAACGTCATTGTGACGCCGGAGGGCTGCCCGGCATGGAACTGGGCGGTTGAAACGGGCGCGACGGTAAAATCCCCCGAAGAAAATTAACGAAACATCTGGTTGATAGAAATAGAAGGAGTGTAACCATCCATGAAGGTTCTGATTGTCAACGCGGGTTCTTCCTCCCTGAAGTACCAGCTGGTGGACATGGACAACGAGCAAATGATCGTCAAGGGGCAGGGGGAGCGCATCGCGATTGAAGGCTCCCACCTGAACCAGAAGACCCCTGACATGTCGAAGGTCATCGACCTCTACGAGCCGATTCCGGACCACGTCGTGGCGACGAAGCTGATGCTGCGCGCGCTGCTTGATCCGGAAAAGGGCGTGCTCAAGTCCGTGGATGAAATCGGCGCGGTGGGTCACCGCGTGCTGCACGGCGGCGAGGAGTTCACTGCCAGCTGCATCATCACCGACGAAGTGAAGGCTGCCATCCGCAAGTTCATCCCGCTGGGCCCGCTGCACAATCCGGCGAACCTGATGGGCATCGAGGCGTGCGAAGAAGTTATGCCGCACACGCCGCAGGTGGCCGTGTTCGACACCGCTTTCCACAGCACCATGCCTCCGAAGGCTTATATGTACGCCATTCCGTATGAGTACTATGAGAAGTACGGCGTGCGCCGCTACGGCTTCCACGGCACCAGCCACAAGTACGTTGCGCACAAGGCTGCCGAGTATCTGGAAGAGCCCATTGAGCGCCTGAAGCTGATCACCTGCCACCTGGGCAACGGTTCCTCCATTGCCGCTGTGGATCAGGGCAAGGTCGTGGACACCTCCATGGGTATGACCCCGCTGGCCGGCCTGATGATGGGCACCCGCTGCGGCGACCTGGACCCCTCTGTGGTCAACTACCTGAAGTACACCCTGAACATCACCGGCCACGAGCTGGACGAGATCCTGAACAAGAAGTCCGGCCTGCTGGGCATCTCCGGTGTTTCCAGCGACAAGCGTGACGTGGAAGAGGCAGCTGCTGCCGGCAACAAGCGCGCACAGCTGGCTTCCGACATGCTGAACTACCAGATCAAGAAGACCGTTGGCGCTTACATCGCTGCAATGGGCGGCGTGGATGCCATCGTCTTCACCGGCGGCATCGGCGAGCACGACGCAATTGCCCGTGCAAAGGTCTGCCACCACATGGATTGGCTGGGCATCCGCATCGATACCGAGAAGAACAAGCACCCCGTGGGCGATGTGTGCGAGATCACTGCCTGGGGCGCAAAGGTGCGCACTCTGGTCATTGCTACCGACGAGGAGCTGATGATCGCCCGCGACACCAAGGAAGTCCTCGAGAAGTAATCGTTTTCCAAAGGGCTTTGCAGGGGGCTGCTGCACGGAATGTGCGGCAGCCCCTTTTTCATCTTCCGGCAGTTATTTTACCCAAATCAGCCCTGTCGGATTGTGCTATCTATACAAATAACAAGGCGAATGGTTGTTTTTTGGTTGACAAATTTCAAAAAGAACGGTACAATAGAAAAGTCCTCAATTGGAGGACGTCCATTCATTCAAGCCCCTGGTAAGCTTACTGATCAGCGCGATGGTCCCAAAACCAAAGGTATGGTTACAATCCTTCCGTGGGCAAGAACTAACTAAAGAGGAGATACTACTATGTTTGAAGACAAGACTCTGGTCTGCAAGGACTGCGGTAAGGAATTTGTTTGGACTGCTGGTGAGCAGGAGTTCTACGCATCTCGCGGCTTCGAGAATCAGCCCCAGCGCTGCAAGCCCTGCCGTGACGCCCGCAAGAACGGCGGCGCACGCAGCAACAGCGGTGAGCGTCAGATGTTCGATGCTGTCTGCGCAGCTTGCGGCAAGGCTTGCAAGGTTCCCTTCCAGCCCCGTGAGGACCGTCCGGTCTACTGCTCTGACTGCTTCGCTCGCATGAAGCAGAACTAAGCGCTGATTTTTATTTAAATCGGTAACAAAAGGCCCGCTGTCGAAAGGCAGCGGGCCTTTTTGTATTCAGAGCTCTCCTGTCTGCTTACGCAGCCATGACGGAAGGAGTCTTTCACACCAGCGGCGCAATAAACTTGAGCAGGATGCCCGCCAGATGCAGCAGCTTTTTGCCCTGCCAGATGCTTTCTTTCGTCCGCTCCACCCTGCGGCACCGGGTGAGCGTATCCTGAAAATCCGCTTCCATGTTGGCAATGCAGTCGGTGCCGCGCATCCAGACCGCGTTTTCAAAGTGATGGTACAGGCTGCGGTAGTCCAGATTGATGGTGCCCGCCACAGCTTCCACGCCGTCGGCGATCACGATCTTCGCATGGGTAAAGCCGGGCTGCCACTCGCTGATCTTCACACCCGAAGAAATCAGCGCCTTGTAGTGGGTCTTGGCCAGTGCATAAACGAACCACTTATCCGGCTTGCCGGGCAGGATCAGGTGCACATCCACACCGCGCTCTGCCGCAAAGCGCAGGGCCGTTTCCAGCTCGCCGTCCAGGATCAGATACGGCGTGATGATGTGCACATACTTCCGGGCGCGGTTGAGCATATCCATGTACACCATTTCGCCCACCCGCTCACCGTCCAGCGGGCAGTCTCCGTAGGGCACCACAAAGCCCTTGGCGTTTGCTGCCGCCGGGATGGGATCGGACAGGAACTGCTCAAACTCCGGCTGGCACAGGATGCTCCACATCTGCAAAAACAGTGCCGTCATGGAGCGCACGCCTTCGCCTTCCAGCATCAGGGCCGAGTCCTTCCAGCGGCCATACTTTTCTATGTGGTTGATGTACTCATCTGCCAGATTCACGCCGCCGGTAAAACTCACCTGGCCATCAATGACCAGAATTTTGCGGTGGTCGCGGTAGTTGTAGTGGGTGGAAACGAAGGGCGTGACCGGCGAGAACACCTTGCACTGGATGCCCAGCGCTTCCAGCCGGCTGGGGTAATCCCGCGGCAGGGTGGAAAACTCGCAGGTGCCATCATACATCACCCGCACATCCACCCCCTGCGCCGCCTTGCGGGCCAGCACTTCCAGAATGCGGCCCCACATCAGGCCTTCATCCACGATGAAATATTCCAGAAAGATGTACTTTTTTGCCGTTTCCAGCTGGCGCAGCATTTCATCGAACATAGCTTCGCCGCCGTTGAAGTAGGTGGCCACCGTGTCGGCATAGACCGGAAAGCCGCCTCCCTTGCCCCGCAGATACCGTGCCAGCGGCATCGCTTCGGGTGCCTGCTCCTGCAAAAGCTCCACGGTCTGCTCATTCTGCGGCAGCTGGGCGCGGGTCTGGCCCTCCAGATCCAGCAGGCGGCGCTTCAGGGCATTGTGGCCCACATCACTTTTGGTGTACCAGAACAGCGGCACGCCCAGCACCGGCATCAGCGCTGTGACCACCAGCCATGTAATGCGCACGCTGTTGTCCATGTCCTGATTGAGCAGATAGACCATCATTGCCGCTGTTACCAGCAGGGTGCCGCCAAAATAATGCGGCAGCAGCTCGCCGAACCACTGCAGCAGGCTGAACAGCGCGAACGCCTGTAAAAGCAGCAGAACCAGCACTAGGCCAAAACGGCTGAAAATAGCGTGTACCACGCCCTTTTGTCCCCGTTTGAGCAGGCGGATGCCGCCATCCTCAAACACCCGGACCTTGTCCTTCATATTTTGCTGAAATTGTTTTTTCTGCATGGCATTTTCCCTTATCTCACACATTTGCAGCCCTGGGGCTGTAAAAATGTGTCGGTTTGTGTTATGATGTACAGGAACAAGCCCGCCCGGCGCTGTGTCCCGGACAGGCAGCTTTGCACCTATTATAATCCATTCCTGCCCTTTTTTCCACCCAAAGCGGCAGGATGATGCAGGAGGGACCCCTATGAATAATCTGATCATTGGCATTGCAGGCGGCTCCGGCAGCGGCAAGACCACCCTTGCTCTGCGGCTGAAGGAGCGCTTTGGCGAGGATGAAGTGCGCCTGATCTCCCACGACAGCTATTACAAGCGCCACGACGAGCTGCCCTTTGAGGAGCGCTGCAAGCTGAACTACGACCACCCGGATGCTTTTGACAACGCTTTGCTGATCTACCACCTGCAGGAACTGAAGGCAGGCCGCGCCATCGACTGCCCGGTGTACGACTACTCCAACCACAACCGCAGCGACAAGGTACAGCACATCGAGCCCGCACCGGTGCTGATCGTGGAAGGCATCCTGCCCTTTGTGGAGCCGGAGCTGTGCGCCCTGTTCGACTACAAGATCTATGTGGACACCGACGCCGACGAGCGCATCCTGCGCCGTCTGGTGCGGGATGTGAAGGAGCGGGGCCGCAGTCTGGACAGCGTCATCAATCAGTACCTGACCACCGTCAAGCCCATGCACGAGGCCTTTGTAGAGCCCAGCAAGCGCAACGCAGACATCATTGTGCCCAACGGCGGCGAGAACACCGCTGCGGTGGAGATGCTGGCTCATCACATCCGCAACCTGATCGAGAAGGCAAATATGATGTAACGTCTTTACGATTTAAATGCCCTCCGCATTCGCTCTGGGCATGTTCAGCGGAAATCTTATTTTTAATTTCATCATGCACGCAAAAGGAGCCACCGCACAGTTTGTGCAATGGCTCCTTTTTTCTTATCTCAGTGGATAGAGGTTCGCACCAGAGCACGCTTGAGACGCGCCTGAGCCAGCTCGTAGTCCCGCTTGTCGAGGTTCTTCTGCGCAAGGATCTCCTCCGCGCGCTTCTTGGAAGCCTCGGCGCGGGCCTGATCGATCTCCTCGGCCCACTCCCATGTGGTGGCGACCAGACGCACTTCGCCATCCAGCACGCTCAGCAACCCGCCCATGCAGGCGGCGCGGCGGCGCTGGCCCTCGGCATCTACGATATGGGCTTCGCCCATGCCCAGCGCGGTGCAGTAATCCCCGTGTTTGGCAAGGATGGCCAGATCGCCGTCAATGGCGCGGCAGACGATGCGCTCGGCTTGCCCGTCAAAGGCGCAGCCGTCCGGCGTGACCACCGTCAGATGAAAGGTCGTCATGGTTTACCCTTTCTTCGCTTTTGCGAACACGTCATCGATGGTGCCCGCGAACAGGAATGCGCTCTCGGGCAGCTCGTCGCACTCGCCGTTCAGGATCATCTTGAAGCCGCGCAGGGTCTCCTTGAGCGGCACATACTGGCCGGGCATACCGGTGAACTGCTCTGCCACGTGGAAGCTCTGGCTCAGGAAGCGCTGCACCTTGCGGGCGCGGCTGACCGTGCGCTTGTCTTCCTCGCTCAGCTCGTCCATGCCCATGATGGCAATGATGTCCTGCAGTTCCTTGTAGCGCTGCAGCACCTTCTGGACGGCGCGGGCGATCTCGTAGTGCTCCTGACCCACGACCTCCGGGCTGAGGATGCGGCTGGTGGAATCCAGCGGGTCCACAGCGGGGTAGATGCCCTGCGAAGCAATGTCACGGCTCAGGACCGTAGTGGCATCCAGATGGGTAAAGGTGGTGGCAGGGGCCGGGTCGGTCAGGTCATCGGCGGGCACGTAGACGGCCTGCACCGAGGTGATGGAACCCTTGCGGGTGGAGGTGATGCGCTCCTGCAGAGCGCCCATCTCGGTGGCCAGCGTGGGCTGGTAGCCGACGGCAGAGGGCATACGGCCCAGCAGTGCGGACACCTCAGAGCCTGCCTGGGTGAAGCGGAAGATGTTATCGATGAAGAGCAGCACGTCCTGATTCTTCACATCGCGGAAATACTCCGCCATGGTCAGGCCGGACAGTGCCACGCGCATACGGGCTCCTGGGGGTTCGTTCATCTGGCCATAGACCAGCGCAGTCTTGTTGATAACGCCACTCTCGGTCATTTCGCCGTACAGGTCGTTGCCCTCACGGGTGCGCTCGCCAACGCCGGTGAACACCGAGTAGCCGTTGTGCTCGGTGGCGATGTTATAGATCAGCTCCTGGATCAGGACCGTCTTGCCGACACCTGCACCGCCGAACAGACCGATCTTGCCGCCCTTTGCGTAGGGGCAGATCAGGTCCACGACCTTGATGCCGGTTTCCAGGATCTCGGTGGTGGACTGCTGCTCCTCGTAGCTGGGAGCAGGGCGGTGGATGGGCCAGTAGGCCTCCGGGGCCGGGGCGGGCTTGTTGTCCACGGGCTCACCCAGCAGGTTGAACACGCGGCCCAGACACTGGTCGCCCACGGGCACTTTGATGGGTTCGCCGGTATCCACGGCTTCGGTGCCGCGCACCAGACCATCGGTGCTGTTCATTGCAATGCAGCGCACCACGTTATCGCCGGTGTGCTGTGCCACCTCGACCACCAGCTTTTCGCCGTGGTTGTCGATCTCGATGGCGTTGAGCAGCTCCGGCAGCTGGCCATCCTCAAACTGGATGTCCAGCACCGGGCCGATGACCTGGAGCACCTTGCCGATATGTTTTTCGGACATAGGCTACAACTCCTTTTTGATAGGTTTTAAATCTCCGCGCCGGCCACGATCTCGGTGATCTCCTGCGTGATGGCAGCCTGACGGGCACGGTTATAATACAGGTTCAAATGGTCGATCATCTCACCGGCGTTCTTGGTGGCGGCATCCATGGCAGTGCGGCGGGCGGCAAGCTCACTGGCTACGCTCTCGCACACGGCACCGTAGACGATGCCTGCCACATACTCCGGGATGATTGCGCTGAATACTTCCTCGCTGCTGGGCTTGTACAGGATCTGGCTGCGGCGGGCATCCGCCTTCTGCTGCTCGGTAGGTTCGATGGACAGCGGCAGCACCTCCATGGTGGCTGCGGTCTGGGTCATCATGGAATCGAACCGGGTGTAGCAGATCTTTACCGCATCGTACTCGCCCTTGAGATATCCTTCCGTGATCTGGCGGGACAGCTGGAAGCACTCGCCCACCGAGACATCTGCCGCCAGCAGCACTTCCTGCGTGAACAGGGGCACCTCGTGATGGACGAAATACTCTGCCGAGCGCTTGCCGATGGGCAGCACCAGCACTTCGCCTTCTTCGGCCCCGGCCTGCTTGAGCACGTTGGAATTGTATCCACCGGCAAGGCCGCGGTCGCCTGCAATCACGATGAGCAGGGTGCGCTTCACTTCGTCACGGCGCAGGTAGGGGTTGCGGGCGCGGGGGTCGGCCGCGGCGATCTTGGTCAAAGTCTCATGCAGCGTTTCAAAGTAGGGGCGGCTGTGCTCCACCCGTTCCTTGGCGCGGCGCATTTTGGAGGAAGCCACCAGTTCCATTGCCTTGGTGATCTGCATGGTGCTCTCTACGCTTTTGATGCGCAGCTTGATGTCCTTCATGGAACCAGCCATGCGTTACGCCTCCTTCCTTAGTGCGCCTTGACGAAGCTGTCGGTATAGGCTGTGAGCACGCTCTTAAGCTGCTCCTCAGTGTCCTTATCCAGATTGCCGGTGGTGCGGATGGTCTCCATGACGGCGGCACCCGCAGCATTGTTGTCTAGATATTCGTACAGTCCCTTCTCATACTCGGCCACGTCCGGCACCTTGACCTTCACAAGGTGATCGTGAATGGTCGCATACAGGATGGCCACCTGCTTTTCTACAGGCACGGGAGCGGAGCGGTTCTGCTTGAGCACTTCCACGATGCGCTCGCCCTGTGCAAGGCGGGCCTTGGTGTCGGCGTCCAGATCGGAGCCGAACTGTGCAAAGCTCTGCAGCTCGCGGTACTGGGAGTAGATCAGCTTCAGGGTGCCGGCGACCTTCTTCATGGCCTTGATCTGGGCGTTGCCGCCGACGCGGGACACCGAGATGCCGGGGTTGACGGCCGGCATGATGCCGGAATGGAACAGTTCCGTTTCCAGGAAGATCTGGCCGTCGGTGATGGAGATGACGTTGGTGGGGATGTAGGCGGAAACGTCGCCCGCCTGCGTTTCAACAATCGGCAAGGCCGTCATACTGCCGCCGCCGAGTGCATCGGAAAGATGCGCAGAGCGCTCCAACAAACGGGAATGCAGGTAGAAAACGTCACCCGGATACGCTTCACGACCCGGGGAACGCTCCAAAAGCAGGCTCAGTGCACGGTACGCAATGGCGTGCTTTGAAAGGTCATCGTACACGATGAGGACATCTCTGCCCTGATACATGAAGTGCTCGCCGAGTGCGCAGCCGGCATACGGTGCGATGTATTGCAAGGAAGCCGGGTCACTGGCAGATGCGTTGACAACGATGGTGTAATCCATGGCGCCGCGGCGCTTTAAGGTCTCCACAAGCTGTGCGACGGAGCTGGACTTCTGACCGATGGCGACATAGATGCAAACGACGTTCTTGCCCTTCTGGTTCAAAATGGTATCGAGCGCGACGGCGGTTTTACCGGTCTGGCGGTCGCCGATGATAAGCTCACGCTGGCCACGACCGATCGGGAACATGGAATCGATGGCGAGAAGACCGGTTTCTATAGGCGCGTTGACCGGCTGGCGGTCGATGATGCCCGGTGCGGGGCACTCGATGGGGCGGTAGCCCTCGGCGCTGATGTCACCCTTGCCGTCGATCGGCGTACCGAGTGCATCGACAACACGGCCGAGGAAGCCGTCGCCGACCGGGATACCGGCGGTCTTGCCGCTTCTGCGCACAAGGCTGCCCTCGGTGATCTCGGCATCGTCGCCAAAGAGGACACAGCCGATCTCATTGCGGCGCAGGTCCTGCACCATGCCCTTAACGCCGGAGGAGAACAGGAGAATCTCGCCGTAGGCGGCATGCTCAAGGCCACTGACAACGGCGATCTCATCGCCAACGGTGAGAACCGTACCGGTCTCTTCCGCTTCTGCGGACGGGGTAAAATCTTCAACGGCTTCCTTCATCAGCGGAATGACGGAATCGCTGCCGGACTTTAACGCCTTTAGCTTTTCTTCAAACTGGCGCAGACGGCTTTTGAGGCTCCAATCGTACACATCGGTGCCGACGGTAAGCGTGAAGCCGTTCAGCATTTTATCTTCTTCAAAGGTGAGCGGAATCTCACGGCCATAGGTACGCAGCAGGAATTCCGCAAAGCGTTTTTCCTGTTCGGCATCCGGGCGGCGGCTGCCGCGGAGAACGGCTACGGCCTTTTCATCTGCATTACGCATTCGGCTCTCCCCTCTCTGCCTGATCGAGGAACGCGTCATACGGATCGCCGTCTTTATAAACAAGCTTCTTGGTCGCTTCCATAGCGAGCTCGGTAAGCTCCTTCTGTGCGTCTGCGATCATCTTATCATGTACACGGGCAGCATCCTTCTGCGCATCGGCGACGATCTTATCCGCCTGTGCATGGGCATCGGAAAGCTGCTGCTGTACGCTGCGGTCGAGCTCTTTCTGCGCTTCGGTTCTCTTTGCGCTGATCTCGCCCTCAACGGACTTGAGCTGCTCCTGATAATCCGCCTTGATCTTTTCGGCGGAATCGAGTTCACTTTGGGCCTTCTGTGCCATTTCGGCATAATGCGCTTCGCGCTTTGCCATGAAGTTCTTGACCGGCTTGTACAAAAGGAAATACAGGCCGCCGAACAAAATGACGAAATTCAGTACATGCAGCAAAATCTGCTGCCAATCAATATTCAGTGGGATGTTCACGATCTGCACTCTCCTTTACAGGACGAAGATGATGAGGATAACAACGAGCAGGGCATAAATGATGGCCGTCTCGATAAAGACGAGGCCGAGCATGAGGGTGGTACGAATCTTGCTTTCAGCCTCCGGCTGACGTGCGATGCCCTCAACAGCCTTACCTGCGGAGAGGCCCATACCGACTGCACCGCCGGCGGCTGCAATACCGACTGCAATAGCGGAAGCAAGTGCCTTAAGGCCGGTTGTGCTGTCTGCGGTGGTGGCTGCAGCTTCTACTGCGGTTTCGGCTGTTGCCGTGGTGGTTGCGGCATCACCGTTTGTTGCGGCGAATACCGGAATGGAGATGGCGAGGATGGCGATGACTGCCAGCAGAATGATGGCAAGCTTCTTTAACTTTCTCTGTTTTGCGTTCATGATATTTTCCCTCCGTAGGTTAATTTTCAGCTTCTGCTTTTACTTTTTTCTTTTTCGGTTCCTGCTTCTCGGAAACCTCGCCGAAATAGAGCGCGACGAGCATCGTCAAAACATATGCCTGAATGAGCGCGTGCAGCAGCGTGAACATAACGCCCACGATGACCGGCAGCACAAAGCTCAGATTCACATAATAATACACAAGCTCCGTAACGAGCAGGCCGCTTAAAAGCGCACCGAACAGACGGAAGCTCATGGAAATCGGCAGCGAGAACTCCTTTAAAGTGCTGCCCACGCCTTTGAAGCCGTTATACGCGATACCGCCGCCCAGAATGACGAGGTACGAGAAGCAGCCCATGGCGATGGCGGCGTTGACATCGGACAGCGGCGCCGGAAGCGTGATGGGCGAGCCCTCCGTTGTGATAGCCTGAATGCCGAACAGTTCAAAGAGCGTACCGATGAAAATGTACGCGCCGGCCGTGAAGATGTACGCACCGAGGAAGCCGCTGCGCCCCGGGCTGTTGGACTTAGCCATGCCGTCGAACAGGTCTACCGCCTGCTCAAGGAGCATCTGGAACTTTCCGGGCACCATCTTAAAGCGCGGAATGACGAAAATGCGCACGATGACCGCAAACACCAGCAAGATGCCCGAGACCACCATGGCGGAGATCAACGCCGGGTTGACATCTTTGATGCCAAAGAGGCTGATTCTGTTCGTCTCATGCAGAACCGCGTCACGCATGGTCACCTGAATCGTTTCGGTCTTCTGCACCGAAGGAACCAGAATGCTTGCGACGAGCAGCACCACAATAGCGCAGATCCACAAAGCCAGCTTTGTTTTCTTTGCTTTCATTGTTTTTCCCTTTCTTTCTCAAAATTTTACCTTCCATTTCAATATCACCGGGCAAAAATTCCCCCTTCAGCGCTGCGCCCCAAAAGGGCACACGACCGCATCTTTCGCCGCTGTGAACAGCAGCAACAAGACACGGTCACAAG
>ENA-OPCB01001490-OPCB01001490.1-human-gut-metagenome-genome-assembly--contig:-NODE-1490-length-13932-cov-2.684874_pt1 | contig 13932 bp, 13 predicted proteins | sample MGYA00241561_ERZ501473 | MGnify/ENA primary metagenome ERZ501473 (study PRJEB25962, sample SAMEA2042519) | human gut metagenome | biome: human gut; feature: human-associated habitat; material: faeces... | reverse complement strand
AGAAGCGCCCCTCACGGCGGTCCGATTCAAATCCGCCGCGGTGCGGCCCGTTCATTTTCCAGGGTTTGCGATCCATTGAAGTGAATTCCTATTGACGTCAAAAAAGTTCTGAAGAGACGCGCCCCGAGCGCGTCAAGACTTCCCGATGGGAAGCGGGTTCCGGAATCTCAATATTGTATCGAAAGCGCATCCCGACCGCCTCTTTCCGGTCTTTTCGCGTCTTTGCAAAGGCCAAGATTTCCCTTCCAAGCGTTTCCAAAAAGGCGTCGGGGTTTCTTCTTGCAACAAGCTTCGTGCAAAAAAACGGACGAGGGCATATATTTGTCTTACGGGGGGCGAAAAATCGCTTTTTCCCCTCCCTCCATCGAAGCGGTGTCCGACCGCCTCATCCAGCGACGAGCCGATCGTCGTCCAACAAGAAAAAAGAGAGGTGTTTATGCCCCAATCCCTTCAGATCGTATTCCATGGCGTAGACCGTTCCGAAGCCGTTGAACAGGCCGTTACGAAGAACGTGGAAGCCCTGCGCCGCTTCGATCAGCGCCTCGGTCCCTGCAAGGTCACGGTGTCTCAGGAGGGTCATCAGACCATCGGCGAATACAGCGTCCGCGTGGACGTCCTCGCCTCGGGTCACGACGTGATCGTGAACCGCTCGAACATGGACGTGATGCTTGCGATCAACGACGCCTTCGACAGCGTCCGCCGCGCCGTGAAGGACGAGGCCGACAAGCGCCGCAATCACTAACCTGACGAACGGCCGCCGAATCTTCGGCGGCGCACAATAAAAAACCCGCAACGACCGAAGCCGTTGCGGGTTCTTCTTTTCTGCGCCTTTCTCGTTTGTTGTTCGTGGCGTCTTACTGAATGGCGTCCCTACGGGGATTCGAACCCCGGTACCAACCGTGAAAGGGTTGTGTCCTAGGCCTCTAGACGATAGGGACCTTATCCTTGGTGGAGGTAAGCGGGATCGAACCGCTGACCTCTTGCATGCCATGCAAGCGCTCTCCCAGCTGAGCTATACCCCCGAAGGAGTCGAAACTATATACCGATATTTTTTTAAATGCAAGTCTTTTTGCGAAAATTTTTGAAGAAATTTCTCAAAAATTTCATAAAAATGTCATTTTCTCTATTAAAATCAAAAGTTTGTGTGTCTCGAAATTTTTTTCGTCTTTCTCTACTTTCTTGGCTCTGTGGATGAACAACACGCTTTCTGAAGTGTCGATTTCTCCGTCAAACACTCCGATCATGAGCTTTTGGTAGGATGTTGCTCCAGGTTCAACCATCTTTTTTCGTGTTGTCATGGCTCTTCGACTGCCCGCCCCTACTTTTGAACACAAAATTGTCTCCTTTGAAGAACTCGCCGAGCGCCGAGCGCAACTTCCCGAACCGGTCGTCATGACCAACGGCGTTTTCGACATTCTTCATCGCGGTCACGTCACCTATCTTGCACAGGCGCGCGAACTGGGAAAGAGTCTGATTGTGGCCGTCAATTCCGATACCTCCGTCAAGATGCTCGGCAAAGGAGATGATCGCCCCATCAACACCGAAGCCGATCGTGCCGCCGTGCTCGCCTCGCTGGAGGCAGTGGATCTCGTCGTCATCTTTAAGGAAAAGGTGCCGTTGAAGGTTATTGAAGAGGCACACCCAGATATTTATGTGAAAGGCGGCGACTACCGAATTGAAGATTTGCCAGAAGCCTCTCTTGTCGCCTCCTGGGGCGGTCGCACCGTCACCGTTGAGTTCGAACACCAACGCTCCACGACGGCGCTTCTCAAAAAAGTACGCGGCGCCTGATATTTCTTTCTTTATCAGGCAAGCCGCGTCCGTCCGGAAACTCAGCTTCAGATGAAGTCGTAGCCGGCCAATCGAGCGTAGTGCGCCGTAGCCGTCAGGAAGCCCTGCTTGCTGCCGCAGTCAAAACGACGACCTTCAAAGCGGTGGGCATAGGTCTTGCCTTCGCCCAACAGAGAAGCGATGGCGTCGGTGAGCTGGATTTCGCCGCCCACACCACGATCCACATGTTCGAGCGCGGTAAAGATTTCCGGCTCAAGCACATAGCGGCCGATGACGGCAAGCGTCGAGGGAGCCGCTTCGGGAGCAGGCTTTTCCACCATCGTACGCACGCAGCTCGTCTGCTTGAGTTCGTCATCCACACCGACAATGCCGTACTTATTGGTTTCCTTCGGGGCCACATTCTGAACGGCCAGCACGCTGCCGCCGCCCATTTCGCTGCGAGCGCCAATCAACTGACCCAAAGCAGGCTGCTGGGCGTAAATCAGGTCATCGGCCAGAATCACGCCGAAAGGTTCGTCGCCCACCACAGGTCGGGCGCAGAGCACAGCATGTCCCAAACCGAGCGGTTCGGGCTGACGAATGAAGATGAAATTGACGCCACGCGGCGTCACGGAATGCACCAGATCCAAAAGTTCGTACTTGCCCTTGGCCGTGAGATCGGCTTCCAATTCAGGGCTCTTGTCGAAGTGATCTTCAATGGCACGCTTGTAGCGGCCCGTGATAAAGATCATGTCGGTAATGCCGGCAGCAGCAGCTTCTTCCACGGCATACTGGATGAGCGGCTTATCGACTACCGGCAACATTTCCTTGGGCATTGCCTTAGTGGCGGGCAAGAAGCGGGTGCCCAAACCGGCAACCGGGAATACAGCCTTACGAACGGGTTTCATGTCACTTCCCAAATGAAAAGGCGTTTTTTTGCCGGTACGAACATCCTCGCAAAAACAGAGTCAAGAGCGCGCACTGACCATCAAACGCCGCAGTTAGAATCTGAGTCGAAATTCTAACCAATACTGCGATTATGTCCGAGCCGATTTATGCTGTCGGAGATCTTCAGGGCTGTCTGGAGAGCTTCGAAGAACTTCTCGATATGTTGGATCCTAATGCCTCCTTCGTGTTTGTCGGAGACATTGTCAACCGAGGCCCTGCCTCGCTCGAAACCTTGCGCCGCGTCAAGGCGCTTGACGAAACCGGGCGCTGTCGCGCTGTCCTACTCGGCAATCACGACCTGCATCTGCTGGCCGTCGCCGCGGGTGCAGGTAAGTTGCACCGCAGCGATACCATCGGCGAAATTCTTGAGGCACCGGACTGCAAAGAACTGCTCAAGTGGCTGCGCCATCGCCCGCTGCTTTTTGAAACACCCGAAACAATTTTCGTGCATGCCGGGATCTCACCCGCCTGGACACTCGCCGAAGCTCGCACTTACGCCCAAGAAGTGTCCGATGCACTCAAAAGCAAGGATTGGAAGGCGTATTTGCAGGGAATGTACGGCGACGACACCGATATAGACAGAAAGGGCGCCGGCCGCATGCGCGCCATCCTCAACGCCTTTACCAGAATGCGCTACGTCAGAACCGATGGTTCACTTGAATTCAAAGCCAAGATGAATCCAAAGGACACACCCGACCTGATGCCGTGGTTCGACTACCCGCGTCGTTTCAACAAAACCGTCTGCTTCGGCCATTGGTCGACACTGGGGCTGGTGATGCGCGAAGACACAATCGCCATCGATACGGGATGTCTATGGGGAGGGCAACTCACCTGCGTACGATTGCCCGACAGACGTCTGTGGCAAGTTCGCTGCCCCCAGTGGGCCTCACCCTGCTAAATATGGCGTTGGTCGCCCAACTTTCTGTCTTTATTTTCGAGAACCTGAATTCATTTGCCATGTCTCACGTCGCCGACAGAACAGACATCAGTCCCATCCGCATTCGCGGAGCCCGCCAAAACAATCTGCGAAACCTGGATCTCGACATTGAACCAGGCACGATGACCGTCATTACCGGTCCGTCGGGATCGGGCAAAAGCTCGCTTGCCTACGACACGCTTTACGCTGAAGGACAACGCCGTTACGTCGAAACGTTCAGCGCTTACGCCCGCCAATTTCTGGAACGCTGCGACCGTCCGCAGGTCGACAAAATCGACGGGGTACCTCCGTCCATCGCCATCAATCAGTCCAACAGCGTCAAGACCTCGCGTTCGACCGTGGGCACAATGACAGAGATCAATGATTGCCTCAAACTCATCTTTGCGAGAAATGCCGCTTTGTTCTGCGGCCAATGCGGAGAGCCGGTCAAAGAGCGCAGTGCTGGCGACATTGCCGAAGAAATCGTTGCATGGGCTAAGACTCAGCCTGAGGCTCGCCTGAGCATATGCTTTGCTGTTCTGGTTCCCAAAAATCTTGAGCGGGACGTGGTGCTCGGCGGTTTGTCTGCACAAGGCTTCACACATATCCTTGAAGAGGAATCAATTGAAAACGAAAGCAAGCGCCTGTGGGTAGCAGCTGATCGCGTACGCGCCTCGCGCCTGACGAAGTCGCGCGCGGTCGAAGCCGTCGAAAAGTCGCTTCAACTTGGAAAAGAACGCATTTTGTGCGTCTACGCACAGACCGAAGACGGCTCCAACGGCAAACGTCGCTGGGTAACCGATCTCACCTGCCCGGTTTGCCTGCATCATTACGCTGCTCCCTCGCCATCGCGCTTTTCCTTTAACTCGGCCGTCGGCGCATGTCCCACCTGCCGCGGTTTCGGTCGTGTGATCGGCATTGACTACTCGCTGGTGATTCCCGACGAAACGCTCACGCTTGCGCAAGGCGCCATCAAACCCTGGCGCACCGCGACGGGATCGGAATGTCAACGAGATCTCGAAAAATGGGCCCCCAAGCGCGGCGTGCCGCTTGACGTCCCCTGGCAAAAACTCACGGCCGAACAAAAAAACTGGGTCATCCACGGCGACAAGGAATACAACGGTAAAAACTGGCGCACGCATTGGTACGGCGTCAAAGCATATTTCGATATGCTCGAATCGAAAAGCTACAAGATGCACGTGCGCGTTCAGCTGGCCAACTACCGCGGTTACGCATTGTGCCCGGAGTGCCGCGGCGCGCGTCTCATCGGCGAAAGCCTTCTATGGCGTCTGGGGTCTCACAAGGCGTCCGAGGCCGCTTTGCTGCCAAAAAAAGGGATCTACAAACGCTTCGTCCCGCGCGGCTTAGGAAAGACAGCTCTTGAGAACTTCGAGTCGTTGCCCGGGCTTTCCATGCCTGATCTGATGAATCTGCCGATCGAAGACATCAAGCGTTTTTTCGACGTACTGCTGCAGGAGACTTGCGATGAAGCGGTTCGCCTGGTTGCTGAAGAAATTCGCACACGGCTGACCTACCTCATTGACGTCGGCGTAGGCTATTTGACATTAGGACGCCAAAGCCGCACGCTTTCGGGCGGCGAAGTGCAGCGCGTCAACCTCACGACGGCTCTCGGTACCAACCTCACCGACACGCTCTTTGTTCTGGACGAACCGTCCGTGGGCCTGCACCCGCGCGACATGGACCGCGTCAACAGCATCATGGCCGGCCTGAAGGACAGCGGCAACACGCTGGTGGTGGTCGAGCACGATCCGCAGGTGATGACCGCCGCCGATCGGATTATCGACATGGGACCGGGGGCAGGCACCAACGGCGGTGAAATCGTCTGCGACGGCACACCCGAGTCGGTCAGAGCTTCCGAATCGCTCACCGGGCTTTACCTCAGAGGCAAACGCTCGACCATGCCGGAAGAACCCAAAAAACTGCCGGAAGCATTTTCGGGTTTCCTGACCGTGACGGGAGCGCGCGCACACAATCTCAAAAACATCACGGTCAATCTGCCGATCGGCGCTTTCACGGCGCTCACCGGCGTCTCGGGCTCAGGCAAATCAACGCTCGCCAACGACGTCATTCTTGCGGCAGTTGAATTTCTAAACAAAAACAACAAGGACAACCCGCCGGATGTTTTCGCTTCCGTCCATAGCACCTGCCCTGTCGGTGAAGCCGTCTACGTGAGTCAATCCGAAATCGGCAAGACGAGCCGCGGCAATCCGGCCTCATACTGCGGCGTCTTTACCGACATCCGCCACCTCTTTGCCAATACGCAGCAGGCGCATGAGCGCGGCTACACCGCGGGCACCTTCAGTTTTAACTCGGGTACCGGACGCTGCCCCACCTGTCAGGGCGCTGGTTTCGAGCGCGTTGAAATGCAATTTTTAAGCGACGTTCTCTTGCGCTGCCCGGACTGCAACGGTTCCCGCTACCGAGATGAAACGCTGGAAGTAAAACTCAACTACCTCGGCCGCGGTGAAGTCAACATCGCAGAGGTGCTCGAAATGACCGTCCGACAAGCTCGAGACTATTTCCTCGGCGAGCGTTCAATCGAACGCGCGCTGCAAAGTCTTATCGACGTCGGACTCGATTACGTCAAGCTCGGGCAACCGCTTTCCACCCTTTCGGGCGGTGAGGCGCAGCGCCTGAAGCTTGCACAGATCCTGGCCGAAACCGAATCGGGCTACGCCTCCAAACGGCATCTCTACATATTTGACGAACCCACCACGGGTCTACACTTCGACGACATCCGCAAGCTGCTCAAAGTCTTCCGCCGTCTGGTACTCAACGGCCAAACCGTATTGGTGATCGAACACAATCTTGACGTGATTTCCGCCGCCGACTGGGTCATTGACCTCGGTCCTGAAGGCGGCGACGAGGGAGGTCAGATCGTGGCGGCCGCCACCCCCGAGGATCTTCGTGGTAACTCCCAAAGCTACACCGGGCAAGCGCTGGCCGCATACGACAAGATGATCGGGGAAGAAAGCGTGCCGATGACAGGCCTTTTCGCCCAGCCGCACACTCGCGACCGCACAGTCCCGGGCCGGTCACTGCAGAACGTCTGGCGCGGTGCGCGGCAAGGCGACTTAGGCATCTTCGGCGCACGGGAGCACAACCTCAAAAATATTGATGTCGTGATTCCGAAACGGCGCCTTACTGCCGTAACCGGCGTCTCCGGTTCAGGAAAATCGACGCTTGCCTTCGGCATCGTTTTTTCCGAAGGACAGCGACGTTATCTGGAAAGTCTCAACGCCTACGCACGTTCCATCACACAACCTCCGCCTAAGGCCGACGTCGAAAGCATCACGGGCATTGCACCTACGGTGGCAATCGAGCAGCGTACAAGCCGCGGCGGCCGCAAGTCGACAGTTGCGACGATCACGGAAATCCAGCATTTCCTTCGTCTGCTCTATGTCAAACTCGGGACACAGTATTGCCCGAAGTGCGGCTCGCTCGTGCGCGAACAAACACGGGAGCAAATCCTCGCGCACATCATGAAAACCTACCGCGGTCAGCGCATCACGCTGATGGCCCCCGTCGTCGTGGCCCGAAAAGGCACCTATCAGGAAATCGCTCAGTGGGCGCTCACCAAACTCAACGCCCATCAAATCCGCGTCGACGGCAAGTGGGAGCCCACTGCTCCCTTCCCACTGCTGTCGCGCTACAAAGAACACACAATCGAAGTGCCGACCGGCACACTTAAGGTTGAACCGGCAACCGAAGAAAAGATTCTTCAGGCGCTGACCGAAGCGCTCTTTCACGGACACGGCCTAGTGTGCGTCGCAAACGGCCGAAAGGCACTGCCCAACAGCAATGTTCCGCCCGAATCCGAAGCAGGCACTGTGGAGATTCTGTCAACAAAGCGTGCATGTCCCATCTGCGCCATAAGTTTTCCCGAACCCGATCCTCGCCTCTTTTCATACAACAACAAGATGGGATGGTGTCCGCAATGTACCGGCACCGGGCGAGTCGGCATCAACGCCAATGAAGATCAGGCGCTTGCCGACGACAATGAAGCGGTCTCGGCAGCGGTCTGCCCGGCCTGTCACGGCACGCGTCTGAATCCCGTTGCGTTAGCCGTAAAGTTTGAGGGCCGCTCGATCGGTGAAACCACAGCAATGTCGGTTGACGAAGCGCTCAAAACAATGCGGGCAATCAAACTCAAGGGGCGAGACAAGGCCATCGGCGAGGATGCCGTCAAGGAAATCATCTCTCGTTTGGAATTCCTGCAAAAAGTAGGTTTGGGTTACCTCAGCCTGGATCGCGACGCACCGTCGCTTTCGGGCGGCGAAGCGCAGCGCATTCGTTTGGCAGCTCAAATCGGCAGTACGCTTCAGGGCGTCTGCTACGTGCTTGACGAACCCACAATCGGCCTACACGCCCGAGACAATGCGCGTCTCGTTGACATGCTCACGGAACTGAAAAACAAAGGCAACACAGTCATTGTGGTCGAACACGACGAAGAGCTCATCCGACGAGCCGATCACGTGGTCGACATCGGACCGGGCGCCGGCAGCCGCGGCGGCGAGCTCATTGCCGAAGGTTCGCTTGAAGAAGTCTGGGCCAACGAAAAGAGCGTCACGGGGTGCATGCTCAGAGAACCGCTTGAACACACCGGCAAAGCCAAGCATCCAGTCGACGACACCACGCCGCGTCTGACAGTGCGCAATGCCTCGCTGCACAACCTAAAACACATCACCGTTGATTTTCCGCTCGGCCGTCTGGTGGCCGTCACAGGCGTTTCGGGCTCGGGCAAATCCACCCTTGTGCGCGATGTACTGCGCTCGTCACTTCAGGCAAAACTGGAGTCTCCGGCTGCCAAGCTGCGAGGCTGCGAGGCAATTGAATGGAACAAAGACGCCCCTTTGGGACGCGTGCTGGAGGTCGATCAAACCCCGATCGGCAAAACGCCTCGTTCGTGCCCCGCCACCTACGTTTCGTTCTTCAATCAAATTCGCGACCTGTACGCGCAAACGCCCGAGGCGCAAGCACGCGGCTACCAGCCGACGCGTTTTTCCTTCAACACGCCCGAAGGCCGCTGCCCGGTGTGCGAAGGCCAGGGGCAGGTGAGCGTCGAAATGAGCTTTTTGCCCAACGTCAAGATGCCTTGCGAAGCCTGCAGTGGCATGCGTTTTGACGAAGAAACGCTTGCGGTGAAGTGGATGGGAAAGAGCATCGGCGAAGTATTGAATCTGAGCGTTGACGACGCGCTCGAACTTTTTGCCAACCGCCCCAAGATCGCAAAGCCACTGGAACTGTTGCAAGCCGTGGGTCTCGGCTATCTGCGGCTCGGGCAGCCCTCGTCAACGCTTTCAGGCGGTGAAGCGCAGCGCATCAAGCTTGTCACGGAACTTTCCAAGGCCTACAGTCAAATGCGCACGCGCCGCACGGCACACACGTTCTATATCCTTGATGAACCCACCGTGGGCCTGCACATGGCCGATGTCGAAAAGCTCATCAATGTGCTGCACAAGCTCGTCGAAGCCGGCAACACCGTGGTAGTAATTGAGCACAATCTTGACGTCATCGCAGAAGCCGACTGGGTGATCGATCTCGGTCCGGAAGGGGGGCCCGAGGGCGGCAAGGTAACAGGCGAGGGTGCCCCATCTGCCATTGCCAAAAAGAAAACCCCGACGGGTGTTGCACTCAAAGCGTTTCTTGCTGAACACAGACCACGTACCGACCGCAAAGCCAAAACGGCAAAGGCAACACAATGAGTATGCGAATCTATAAGGTCGGCGGATGCGTACGCGACCGCCTCTTGCGGGAACAGGGAGTCAACGCCCCTACGGGCGACATTGACTGGGTTGTGACAGGAGCCACGCCCGAAGCGATGCTCGCGCGCGGCTTCATGCCGGTGGGTGCCGATTTCCCCGTCTTTTTGCATCCGCGCACGCACGAGGAATACGCCTTGGCACGCACCGAGCGCAAAACTGCCAAAGGCTACCACGGCTTTACGTTTTACACGGCCCCGGATGTGACACTCGAAGAAGACCTGCGTCGGCGCGATCTTACGATCAACGCCATGGCCGAAGACGACAAGGGAAACATCATTGACCCGTGGGGCGGACAGGCCGACCTCAGAGCCCGCGTGTTGAGACACGTTTCGGAAGCCTTCTGCGAAGATCCCGTGCGTATCTTGCGTCTGGCTCGCTTTGCCGCACGATTCCCTGACTTTACGGTTGCACCCGAGACACTTGCACTTTGCCGGCAAATGGTGGCTTCCGGTGAAGTTGACGCTCTGGTTCCCGAGCGTACCTGGCAGGAGTTGCGCCGAGGACTTGCCGAAACCAATCCGGTACGCATGATCGCGGTGCTGGAAGACTGCGGCGTCTGGCATCGAATTTTTGCCGACATTGTCGTCACCGCTCGTGTGCGTGAGGCACTGCTGCGCGCTGCACAGCGTAAACTGGATACCGCTCAGCGCACGGCGCTTCTTTTTTCTGAATTCGACGACCCGATCAAACTGCGCCAACGTCTGCAGGCGCTTCGCATTGACGCCGACACAATCTCTCTGTGCGAAGTCTTTTGCCGATTACACAGCACACTTGCCTCGCTTCGCGAAGCCAACGACTACGTCGCGTTTCTGGAAGCTGCTGATGTCTTGCGCCGTCCGGCTCGGTTTGACGCTTTTCTATCGGCTTACGCAGCCTTTGAGCCAAATGCAAATTTCGACGTGCTGGGCCAGGCTGCACGAGCATTTGTCGAAACCGACGCCGGAACCGCTGCTCGACGTGCGAAAGGCAAAAATGTCGCACAAGCCGTGAGGCAGGCTCGACTGGATGCAGTGAAGTCCGCGCTCCGCATTTGCCTATGAGGATTCCCGCAATGCCTTTTCTTGCTTCGCTCGATCACTTGGTTCTAACCGTCTCGGATTTACAAAAAACGCTCGATTTTTACTGCGGCGTTCTGGGCTGTGAAGAAATCACCTTCGGTGATAAACGCAAGGCAATCCGTTTTGGCGACCAGAAGATCAATCTGCACGTCAAAGGAAACGAAATTGTGCCGCACGCGCTTTGTCCAGCGCCGGGCAGCGCCGATTTGTGTTTTTTAAGCACCGTACCGATAGCGGCCTTGGCCGGACACTTCAAGGCGCACGGTATTGCGGTGGAATTGGGACCGGTCGAGCGCGCGGGCGCAACAGGAAACCTTTTATCTATCTATGTGCGCGACCCTGACGGCAACCTCATCGAGATTGCCAATCGCAAACGTCCGGCTTTCTAAAGAAACTTTCCAATCAGGAAAAACAGAAGAAAAATCAGCATTGTGCTGGCAAGCGGAATGCTGATGCGACGACCGAACACCCGGAAATTGATGTCTCCGGGCAAACGTCCGAGTCCGAACCGCGAAAGCCAGGGCACGCAGGTCATCAAGACCATGATGCAAATCAAAATAACTAAAATCCAGCGCATTGGCGCATTGTAAAGCCTTCCACAACTTTTCCCTGCCCGCGCCGATTCCTTTTCGAAACCATCCGTATGTCCTCCTTATTTGAAACGTTGTCTCTGACCTGCCGCCGCATCATTCTTGAGGATTTGCAGGTTGACATGGAAATCGGCGCGCACGCCGAAGAACACGGTCGCGCGCAGCCTGTACTCGTCACGATCGAAGTCTGGGTGCCGTTTGAGTACAGCACGGCCACCGGCGACAATCTCGATGAGGTGTACAGCTACTCCGTCTTGTCGCAAATCGTGACCGAAACGATTTCCGAAGGGCACATCCGACTGCAAGAAACTTTCGGTGATCGGCTGCTCGAGCGCATCCTCGCTGACAAACGCGTTTCTGCAGCGCGCGTCAAGACAGCCAAACTGCACGCTTGCACCGGCGCCAAAGCCGTGGCCGTCGAAACTTTCCGCCACCGAATCTGACCCCACATCATGACCGAACACAACGCCCCCGACATCTCCGTGCGTCCGGTACGCATGGCTAAAAGCCGCGCCGAAAAGGCCAAATTCATCGAAATCGCCCCCGGCAAACACATCGAAGCCTCGGTGTCGATGCGCAAGCTTGAAAAACGTATCGTGCGCCTGTGCGCGATGGCCTGCACAGACTACGGCATGATCGAAGACGGCGACAAAATTGCTGTGGCAATGAGCGGCGGTAAGGATAGTTACGTGCTGCTCGACGCACTCCTGAAACTCAAGGCTCGCGCTCCGGTGCACTTTGACATCATCGCCGTACACGTGAACCAGCATATTCCGGGTAGCCCCACGCACCTGCTCGAAGCCTGGCTCAAGGAAAAAGGCGTGACCTACCACATCGAAAATCAGGACACCTACTCAATCACGCAAAAACTCATCCCTTCTGGCAAAAATGTCTGTTCTCTCTGCGCCCGCCTGCGCCGCGGCATTCTCTACCGTGTAGCCAAAGAGCTCGGCTGCACCAAAATTGCCCTGGGGCACCAGATGGACGACGTTGTCTCCACGTTGCTTCTCAACATGTTCTACGGCGGGCGCATCAAAGCCATGCCGCCAGTGTTGCGCAGCGACGACGGCTGCAACACCGTGATTCGCCCGCTCATCTATCTGCGCGAGTACGAAATGAGTCGATGGGCCGAGATCTGCGGCTATCCGCTCTTTCCAAAGGATCTGTGCGGTGTGGGCGAAAACTTAAAACGAAAAGAGATCAAAGCCCTGATGACTCAGTGGGACAAGGAGTTCGACAGCCGCATCTACAATCTCTTCATGAGTACCACGCGCGTGGCCGCTTCGCAGTTGGCTGACAAAACGCTCTACGACTTCACGCATTTCTGCCGCATTGCCGACTGCAATGCCGCCCACGAAACAGACGATTGAGCAGCTTCTCTTGGGAGAAAATCTATGCTGACCATCACGACCCCCGCTTTTGCGCACGAAGCCGAAATTCCGATGCGCTACACACAGGAGGGCGAAAACCTCTCACCCGAACTCGTTTTTTCGGGCGTTCCTGCCAATGCTCGCTCACTGGTATTACTCTCCGACGATCCGGACGCTCCGGATCCAGAGGCACCCAAACGCATTTGGCTGCATTGGCTTGTCGTGAACATTCCGACCGAGACCGCAGGTTTTGCCGAAGGCGTCAGTGACTATCCCCAAGGCTGCCGTATCGCCGTCAACGACAGCGGTGTTCGCGGCTGGTCCGGCCCGCGCCCGCCCATTGGGCGCCACCGCTACTATTTCAAGCTCTACGCTCTGGATACAACACTCGATCTGCCGGAAAACTTCACACGCTCGCAAGTCGAAGCTGCCATGGCCGGACACGTCATTGAAAGCGCCGTCACCATGGGAACGTATTTGCTTTCGAGTAATCGCTAACCGATTCCGTTTTTCTTTTGCGCGTTTCTGCGCCAAAATTGTACGTTGAGCGGAAGTGCGACACGCTTGCGTGTGCCGTGCTTATCTCACGCATGTTCCATTGGTTACTCATCCCTCGGAGTCAAACCCGATGTCACTGAAGCATATTTTTGCTGCCGCAGCCTGTGCGGCAACCGTTCTCACCTGCGGCCCAGTTTCGGCCGCCGATCCCGTGACCTACACCGTTGGCACGGGCGCAACCTATCGTCCCTTCGAATTCCAGGCTCCGAACAGGGAACTCGTAGGCTTTGATATCGACCTCGTGAAAGCCATCGCCAAGGAGCAAGGCTTCAAGGTGGAATTCATCAATACGCTCTTCGGAGTGATCTTTGAATCCGTGCGCAACGGAGACCGCGACATGATCATCAGCGGCATCACCATTACTCCCCAGCGCAAGGAAGCAGTTGACTTTTCCTATCCCTACTTTGCTGCTCACCAACTCATTCTCACCCAGAAGAATCTGACAGTGAAATCCGTGGCTGACCTCAAAGGTAAGAATGTGGCCGTGGTAGCCAACTCCGCCGGCGACATTGCCTGTAGCAAGGTCTTCGGCAAGGCAAGCAGCAACATCAAGCGCTTTGACAACACCCCGCTCGTGCTCGAAGAGCTCTCCGCAGGTGGCGTGGACGCTGCTGTGGGCGACATCGGCGTATTTGCTTACTACGCCCTGCAGAATCCCGATAAACAGTTCAACATGGCTCGCGATCCGTCCTTTGAAGACCAGTATTTCGGCATCGCCTTCCGCAAGGGCAACACCGAACTGCGCGACAAGGTCAACGAAGGCCTGAAGAAGATCATCGCCAACGGCGAATATGCCAAGATCTACGCCAAGTGGTTCGGCGATAAGGCCCAGCCGCCCAAGCTTCCGATTCCTGAATAAATCGGACTGATCGGCCGTTATCCGCATCCTAACGGGCGCTTTTCGACAAAAGCGCCCGTTTTGCATCGGGATTAACT
>ENA-OPCB01001484-OPCB01001484.1-human-gut-metagenome-genome-assembly--contig:-NODE-1484-length-13962-cov-3.141008_pt1 | contig 13962 bp, 7 predicted proteins | sample MGYA00241561_ERZ501473 | MGnify/ENA primary metagenome ERZ501473 (study PRJEB25962, sample SAMEA2042519) | human gut metagenome | biome: human gut; feature: human-associated habitat; material: faeces... | reverse complement strand
AGACAGTTCTGCACCAAAAGGAATCATGGCTTCCTGTGTTTTTGCCAACTATCTGGCCATGGTACTGATGCATCTTCCCACAGACGGACTTCCTCCTCTTCAGGATTTTCTGCCATCTTTACCCTCAGGGCTTCGCGCTTATGCTGTTTATGTCCTCGCTCATAACGCTTATCTTCACAAAGAATATAAACGGGCACTGGGATTATGCCAGTCTGTCTTTCTGATGCTTGACGGCTGTTATCCTGTTGCCATGGAATATCTCTACTGCGTGATCATTATGTGTCTGATCAACCTGAAACAGCAGGATGAGGCCAGAAAAGCTCTGATAAAAGCATGGAACATGGCAAAACCGGATGGATTTCTGGAACCGTTTATCGAACATCATGGATTGATGCTTGGACAGATTGAAGCCTGTATCAAACCTGCAGAACCCGAGAGTTACAGACAGCTTTCCCAGGCAGTTATTGCCTTCAGTCGTGGCTGGATGGCTATTCATAATCCACAGCTTCAGTCCTCTGTTACAGATAAACTGACGCCTATGGAATACTCCATAGCCATGCTCGCAAGCAAAGGCTGGACCAATCAGGAAATCGCAAAACAACTGTCTCTGTCACCCAATACGATCAAACATTATCTTTCCCGCATTTTCCATCTGTTGGATATAGAAAAACGTGAAGAATTGAAACCATTTGTAAATAAATAATAGCAAAAAGGCACTTTTTTGCCTTCTAACGGGCATTATATAATTTCATTCCATGATGTATAATATCCCTATAAACATATATTTTATAACAGGGAGGCGATCTTTATGAGAAAGAAATTATTAGCCGGGGTTATGGCACTTGCACTGTGTTCCACAAACATGCCCCTCCAGACTATATTTGCAGGGGAATTTACTTCCGGGAATCTGGAAGAGGTATCCGAAGAAACTCCTGAAATCTTTTCCGATGATAATCAGGAAGTAATAGAAGAAACAGAAGAAGAATTATCTGTGTTCAGTTCGGAGAACGTACCCGACTTTAGCAGTGAAGCAAATGTTATGTCGGCTACTGCAGACGGAACGGAACCTATAAAAGAGATTAATATAAACGATACGAACAGTAGCAATCTCTATGATAAGAACGAGCACAAATGGAAAATAACCTCTGCTGGTTCGTACAAATTTAACGGTACTGGAGCTACTACCAGTATTCCCATCATAATTGAGAGTATTACTTCAGGAACAGTTAATATTTATCTGAATAATGTAAACATTGAGACAGCTTCTGGGCCAGCATTGCAAATCACATCTACTGTCCAAGCTCAAGTCTGCATATATTTAGAAAACGAAAATAACCTTATAACAACGAACGTGAATTCCGCAGGCTTACAGAAAGACAATATAGCTAACCTTACAATAGATAATTCTTCAGGCACTCCAGGAATATTAACTGCCCAAAATTCTGCTCCGTATGCTTGCGGGGCTGGCATTGGCGGTGGCGTAAATGGCTCTTGCAGTAACATTACCATTAGTGGTGGTTCTATAAATGCCAGTTCTTCTGGCGGCGCCGGCATTGGCAGTGGTCTTGGCTCTGGCCCTGAAATGGTCAGCAGCTCTTGTAGTAACATTACCATTAGTGATGGTTCTGTAAATGCCAGTTCTTATTACGGTGCCGGCATTGGCAGTGGCGATGCCACTAATCGCACCGGCTCTTGTAGCAATATTACCATTAGTGGCGGTTCTGTAAATGCGCAAGTTGGTTGCACTCCTCACCAGAATTTGGATAGCTCTGGTAGCTACGACCCTAAAAGCCCTGAAGTGTATCTCTGCGTTATTCCTAATACAAAAACTAAATCAGTAGCTATAGATAATAAAGTCTGGGAACCATCTAATCATAAAGCGGTTGAATCTACGAATACAAATCTATATGCATGGCTAACCGGAGAAGATCATCTTATAACTGTTGAAAAAGAGACTAAAAGTTATATCTTTAATTCAAATTCAGGGACATTTAGTGAAGGTAAACGTGATGTTACCAGTGATATTTTTGAATTTAACGGTTCTGAGTTTACTTATGATGGAAACACACACTCTCCTAACATCACTACGAAGAACAACATTAAAGGTGTAGGAAACTTCACTGTAAAATATTTCAAGGAAGATAATTTGCAAGCCGAGATAAACGAGCCTAAAGATGTTGGTACTTATATTGTAAAGATTACTGCTGTAGAAGAGGGCGATTTTTACAATGCATATTCTGGTTATTTAACAAACGACAATTGGAAATTTGCTATTAATCTTACCCCTACAATTACTACATATAAAGATGAGTATGATGGAAATCCTCATCCAGTTATCAGTATTGAAGAAAGTACAATTCCACCAAATAGTATTATTGAATACAGTGTTGATAATGGACAAACATGGTATATTTTGAATTCTAACGATAATATTCCTACTGTAAGTACGGTAAGGGAAGCAGAAAATACTAAAATTTTTATACGGATATCCAATTTCAATTCCAATTCCAATGATGATACCTGGACTTCACAAGAATATCAAGCAATCATCAAGCGAGCAACCTCAACACCAAATTTTCCATCAATAGACACAATCTCCGTTCCATGGTCCTGTAAGAAAGTAAAAGATATTGATCCTAATTCTCTTCCTCAAAACTGGAATTGGCAGGCAAACGATGCAAATAATGATTTACAGGTTGGAAATAATTCTGCTACCGCAATTTACAATGGCAGTGATAAGGGAAATTACGAAAAAGAAACTTTCACTTACACAATCATCAGAAAGGAATGTGAACACAAAAATACCGTGGGATGCTACTACTCCTCTCCATCCTGTACTTCCAACGGTTACAGCGGAGATACCTATTGTAACGACTGCGAGAGAACCATCTATTACGGCTCCACGATTTCCGCATACGGCCATGACTATGATAACGGTGTTATCACTACAGAACCAACTGCCGAAACCGACGGAATCATAACTTACACCTGTAAACGATGCAAACATCAGGATACAAAAAACCTCGGAAAACTTGGTGACGGGGAACCTTATATTGAGGGAAGTTTCCAGAAGAAAGGCTGGGATGCTGTCAACGGTCTGATCAAGACTTCCAAAGAAAAAGATACCATTTCCATTACCCTGAATGGTGCCAAGGTACTTCCTGCCACTGTTTTATCCGAAATAAAAGGCAAAGATATTTCCCTGAATCTTGATATGGAGAATGGTTTCATCTGGAAGATCAACGGTACTTCCATTACAGCAGAAACACCTGCGGATATAGATCTTTCTGTTACAAACACAGCAGAATATATCCCGGCAGCATTATACAGCCTGATTTCCACAAACCAGAATGATTTCGGTTTCCATCTCGGAAGAAACGGAGCTTTCGATTTCCCGGCTGTGCTTTCTGTAAAGGCAGATGCTTCCTGTGCAGGACTTATGGCAAATCTGTTCTGGTATGATGCTGAGAATGGGGTTCTGCAGTGCATCCAGACTGTAACTGTAGGCGGTGCATTTGAGCGCAGTATTCCATATGCTGACTTTACCCTTTCCAAAGGACAGGATTATTTCATAGCATTTGGTACAGAATCTCTCAATGGAAGAGTTATTCACACAGACGGAAGTATCACAGATGAAAACGGCGCATACCTGCGACCTGCCAACACAAAGATTTCCAGCCATTCCATTGACAGAAACAAGCTTACTGTCAAACTTTCCAAAGGATGTGCAGGTGCTCAGGGTTATGACTTCGTGATCAGTAAGAAATCAAATATGCTCCAGACCGGCAAATTCAGCCAGACAGTTTCCTCAACCGGCAAGCCACAGGCATCTTTCAGATATCTGGCAAAAGGTACCTGGTATGTGGCAGCCCGAAGCTGGGTTCTGGATGCACAGGGCAATAAGGTCTATGGTTCCTGGACAAAGGTTAAGAAGATCAAGATCACTGTTGTCACACCGCAGCAGCCAAAGATCAGGAATATCACTGTAAAAGGAAACACTGTGACTGTTACTTACACAAAATGCAAAAATGCCACAGGTTATGAAATCCTGCTGGGAAACAAATACAAAACCTCCGCAGGTGAGAAATATCCGGTTAAGAAATATCTGAAACGTACAGAAGGCAAAAATACCGTAACTGTAACCTTTACAAATGTAAAGAAAGGCACCTGGTATGTGACAGTACGTTCCTGGAATAAGACCTCCAAAAATAAATCCAGAGTTTACAGTCCATATTCCGATATAAAAAAATTCAAAGTCAAAAAATAGTTTATAGTAAAGTAATAAAAAATCTCCTGTGATTGCAACCAGAATCACAGGAGATTTTTTATTACTTTTTCAGATCAATGTTTCTTATTTTACTACACGTACTCTGGAAACACCTTCAATTGCTTTCAGCTCATCCAGTGCTTCTCTGGATGCTACGCTTTCCAGATCAATGAGAGTATAAGCGTATTCGCCTTTGCTCTTATTTGTCATATCTGCGATGTTCAGACCTTCTGCACCAAGGATCTTGGTGAACTGGCTGATCATGTTCGGGATGTTTTTGTGGCAGATGGCAATACGTCCTACTGCCACGCAGGTTCCCATATCACAGTTCGGGAAGTTTACAGAGTTTTTGATATTTCCGTTCTCAAGGAAATCTCTTACTTCTTTCACTGCCATTACCGCACAGTTTTCTTCGGATTCCTCTGTGGATGCTCCAAGATGTGGAGTTACCAGGATTCCCTTATGTCCTGCTACTGTATGGTTTGCAAAGTCTGTCACATATTTCTTTACTTTTCCGCTGTCCAATGCTTCGATCAGAGCATCTTCATCAACCAGAAGATCACGGGCAAAGTTCAGAAGTACTACGCCGTCTTTCATCTTGTCTAATGCTTCTTTGTTGATCATCTCTTTTGTGCTGTCAAGAAGAGGTACATGGATGGTGATGTAATCACACTGGGAATAAATCTCATCCAGGCTCTTGATATGCTTGATGGTACGGGAAAGATTCCATGCAGCATCAATGGAGATGTACGGGTCATATCCGTATACTTCCATTCCAAGTGCAGAAGCAGCGTTTGCCACCATTGCTCCGATGGCACCAAGACCGATGATACCCAGCTTCTTGCCCATGATCTCGCATCCTGCAAACTGTTTTTTCTGCTTCTCAGCAAGTTTATCGATGTCTTCCTGGTCTTTCTCTTTGGCAACCCATTCGATACCACCTACGATATCACGGGAAGCAAGGAGCATACCTGCAAGTACAAGCTCCTTAACACCGTTTGCATTGGCGCCCGGTGTATTGAATACTACCACACCTTTTTCTGCACAGTCCTTTACAGGAATATTGTTGACACCTGCACCTGCACGTGCGATTACTTTTACGCTCTCAGGAAGCTCCATGTCATGCATCTTTGCACTTCTTACAAGGACTGCATCACACTCCTGCAGATCTTCGCTTTTCTTATATTCTTCATCAAATAATCCCAGACCTTTTTCTGCAATGGGATTCAGGCAATGATACTGAAACATTATGCATTTTCCTCCTCAAACTTCTTCATGAAAGCAACCAGTGCTTCCACACCTTCTTTTGGCATAGCGTTGTAGATACTTGCACGCATACCGCCCACTGTACGGTGTCCCTTTAAGTTTACAAGTCCTGCCTCTTTTGCTTCTTTTACAAATTTGGCATCCATGTCCTTGTCACCTGTTACGAATGGTACATTCATAAGAGAACGGTCTTCCGGTACAACAGTTCCTTTGAAAAGCTTGCTCTGATCAAGGAAATCATAAAGGATTTTCGCTTTCTCAATGTTACGTCTCTGCATTTCTTCCAGGCCGCCCATTTTCTTCAGCCATTTGAAGACCTTACCGCATACATAGATGCAGTAGCAGTTTGGAGTATTGTAAAGAGAACCTGCGTCTGCCTGTGTTTTGAATTTCAGCATAGTAGGTGTTCCTTCCAGAACATCGTCTGTGATCAGATCTTCGCGGATAATGGAGATTACCATACCAGCAGGTCCGATATTCTTCTGTACACCGCCATAGATGATGCCATATTTGGATACATCAACAGGCTCAGATAAGAAGCAGGAGGAAACATCTGCTACCAGAGTTTTTCCTTTTGTATTCGGAAGTTTCTTGAATTTTGTTCCGTAGATTGTGTTGTTTTCACAAATGTATACATAGTCTGCATCCGGGCTGATCGGAAGGTCGCTGCAGTCAGGAATATAGGAGAAAGTCTTATCCTCGGAAGAAGCAATCTTGTTTGCTTTTCCATATTTCTGTGCTTCCTGGTATGCTTTCTTTGCCCACTGTCCTGTTACAATGTAATCAGCTACCTTGTTCTTCATAAGGTTCATAGGGATTGCTGCAAACTGCTGGGAAGCTCCGCCCTGAAGGAATAATACCTTATAATTATCCGGAATCTTCATCAGGTCACGGAGATCCTGTTCTGCTTCGTCAATAATCTTCTGGAAATCAGCACTTCTGTGGCTCATTTCCATTACAGACATACCAGTTCCCTGATAGTCCATCATCTCCTCTGCAACTTCTTTCAGTACCTCTTCCGGCAGTACAGCCGGTCCTGCGGAAAAATTATACACTCTGCTCATTGTTTTTCATATCCTCCTCATCAAAAATATCATCAATGCTTGCGCCTGCCGGTACCATCGGGAATACGCTGAGATCCTGATCGATCATACAGTCAAGTACGATAGGTCCCGGACATGCCAGAGCCTCTTTTAATGCAGGCTCTACCTCTTCCATCTTTGTGATACGGATTGCTTTTGCTCCCATGGCTTCTGCCAGCTTCACAAAATCTACTGCATCATTTAAAATTGTATGGGAATATCTGTGGTCATAGAACAAGGTCTGCCACTGACGTACCATTCCCAGTACATGATTGTTCAATACGATTTCAATTAAAGGTCTGCCACAGCGGACTGCTGTTGCGATCTCATTCATATTCATACGGAAGCATCCGTCACCTGCGATATTTACCACAGTCTTGTCCGGTCTTCCCATCTTGGCTCCGATGGCTGCTCCAAGACCATATCCCATAGTTCCCAGGCCACCGGAAGAAAGGAAGGTTCTTGGCTCTTTGTATTTGAAATACTGAGCTGCCCACATCTGGTTCTGTCCAACCTCTGTTGTGATGATGGCATCTCCTTTTGTCAGTTCGTACAGCTTTTCAATAATGTATGGGCCTGTAAGCTGGGAATGATCATATCTTAACGGATATTTTTCCTTCAGTTCACTGATATGTGCAGTCCATTCCGGATGTCTCATTTCCGGAACCTCTGCCAGAATACGTTTGAGAACTTCTTTCTCATCTCCTACTACGCTTGCATCTACTACGATGTTCTTGTTAATCTCTGCAGCATCTACGTCAATCTGGAGAATCTTCGCATTCTTTGCAAAGGTCTTTGTGTTTCCTGTGACACGGTCACTGAATCTGGCTCCCAGCACGATCAGGAGATCGCAGCCTGAGACACCAAGATTGGAAGTTTTGGTCCCATGCATTCCAAGCATTCCTGTGTACAGAGGATCTTCTCCGGAAAATCCTCCCTTACCCATAAGACTGTCACATACAGGAGCGTCGATTCTGTGAGCAAGCTCTGTCACTTCTCTGGATGCCTCTGAGATAATCGTACCGCCGCCTGTAAAAATAAATGGTCTCTTCGCTTCTTTGATCATCTGTACTGCAGTTGCAATGTCTTCGTCTTTGATGGTGTCTGTTTTCGGTGTGATCTCAGCAGGAGCGCAGGCAGTATATTCATATTTCGCACCTGTCACATCCTTGGTCACATCTACAAGCACAGGACCGGGACGTCCGCTCTTTGCAATATAGAATGCTCTGCGTACAGTGTCTGCCAGAGTAGTAATGTCTTTTACGATAAAGCTGTGCTTTGTAATAGGCATTACAATTCCTGTAATATCAACCTCCTGGAAAGAATCCTTTCCGAGCAGCGGTGTTCCTACATTACATGTGATTGCCACCATTGGTACGGAATCCATGTATGCGGTAGCGATTCCTGTTACCAGATTGGTAGCTCCGGGGCCGGAAGTTGCAAGACACACGCCGACTTTACCGGTTGCTCTTGCGTATCCGTCTGCTGCATGGGATGCTCCCTGCTCATGGGAGGTCAGTACATGTGTGATCTGGTCTTTATATTCATAGAGGGCGTCATATACATTCAGGATGGCACCGCCCGGATATCCGAATACAGTGTCAACGCCCTGTTCTTTTAAACATTCAACGATGATTTCAGCACCTGTAAGCTGCATCTTTACATATCCTCCTAACTTTTCAGGCAGGAATCACAGGTTATGCTGCAATTCCCGCCGGGTACTTGTTCATCTTTATTTTGCTTTTGGTACCTCAAGGATCGCTCCTCTGTTTCCGGAGGTTACCATGGCAGCATATCTTGCAAGATATCCTGTTGTTACCTTTGGCTCACGAGGCTGCCATTTTGCTTTTCTTGCCTGCATTTCTTCATCGGAAACCTTGATCTCCAGTTTCAGTTCCGGAATGTTGATGCTGATGATATCGCCCTCTTCAACAAGTGCGATCGGTCCGCCGACTGCTGCTTCCGGTGATACGTGTCCGATGGATGCTCCTCTGGATGCACCGCTGAAACGTCCGTCTGTGATCAGGGCTACAGAAGATCCCAGTCCCATACCTGCGATTGCAGATGTAGGATTCAGCATTTCTCTCATACCAGGGCCGCCTTTCGGTCCTTCGTAACGGATAACTACTACGTCACCCTCTACGATCTTGCCACCTTTGATAGCTGCGATTGCGTCTTCCTCGCAGTCAAAGACTCTTGCAGGTCCTTCATGGACCATCATCTCTTCTACAACTGCAGAACGTTTTACAACACCACCGTCCGGCGCAAGGTTACCTTTAAGTACTGCAAGTCCACCTGTCTGGCTGTATGGATTGTCGATTGGTCTGATAACTTCAGGATTTAAGTTTACACAATCTTTGATGTTCTCGCCTACTGTCTTGCCTGTAACTGTCATGCACTCAGTATGAAGAAGTCCCTTCTTATTCAGTTCGTTCATAACTGCGTATACACCGCCTGCTTCGTTCAGGTCTTCTATGTATGTAGGGCCTGCAGGTGCAAGGTGACAGAGGTTTGGAGTCTTTGCGCTGATCTCATTTGCAAAGCTGATATCAAAGTCCATTCCGATCTCATGAGCAATAGCCGGAAGGTGAAGCATACTGTTTGTGGAGCATCCAAGTGCCATGTCTACTGTCAGGGCATTGAGGATTGCTTCTTTTGTCATGATATCTCTTGGACGGATGTTCTTTCTGTACATTTCCATAACCTGCATACCTGCATGTTTTGCAAGACGGATACGCTCGGAATATACAGCAGGGATGGTTCCGTTTCCTTTCAGACCCATACCAAGAACCTCTGTCAGACAGTTCATGGAGTTTGCTGTGTACATACCGGAACAGGATCCGCATGTAGGACATGTTTTCATTTCACATTCTGTCAGGCCGTCCTCATCAAGCTTGCCTGCTGCGTAAGCACCTACTGCCTCGAACATACTGGAAAGGCTTGTCTTGTGTCCGTTCAGATGTCCGGCAAGCATTGGGCCGCCGCTTACAAATACAGTAGGAACATTCAGTCTGGCTGCTGCCATCAGAAGTCCGGGTACGTTCTTGTCACAGTTTGGAATCATTACCAGTGCATCAAACTGATGCGCCATTGCCATAGCTTCTGTGGAATCTGCGATCAGGTCTCTGGTAACCAGAGAATATTTCATTCCAACGTGTCCCATTGCAATACCGTCACAGACTGCGATCGCCGGAAACATGATCGGTGTTCCACCTGCCATGGCAACTCCCATCTTTACTGCATTTGCAATTTTATCCAGGTTCATATGTCCCGGAACGATTTCGTTATAAGAACATACGATTCCGACAAGCGGTCTCTCCAGTTCTTCTTTTGTAAGACCAAGCGCATTGAACAATGATCTGTGCGGCGCCTGCTGCATACCTGTTTTTACATTATCACTTCTCATGATTTTATAATCCTCCTGTAACTTTTGGCTCTATTCTATTACAGTTCCGTCCTGCTTCTCTTTCCCCATAGCAGTACGGAACTGTATCTTTCCCAATCCTTGACTATCGAATTCTTTCGCAGATCAGATCTCCCATCCGGGCTGTTCCAACCTTTGTACACCCGTCTGACATAATATCCCCGGTTCTGTATCCATCTTTTAACACCTGAGAAACTGCTGCTTCAATCGCATCTGCTGCTTTATCCTGATCCAGGCTGAAACGAAGCATCATTGCTGCTGAAAGAATTGTTGCTATCGGGTTTGCAATTCCCTGTCCTGCTATATCCGGTGCCGAACCGCCACTTGGTTCATACAGTCCGAACCTGGTTTCATTCAGACTTGCACTTGCCAGCATTCCGATCGAACCGGTTACCATGCTTGCTTCATCAGAAAGGATGTCTCCGAACATATTCTCTGTAAGAATGACATCAAACTGCTTCGGATCTCTTACAAGCTGCATTGCACAGTTGTCAACCAGCATATGCTCCAGTGTAACTTCCGGATAGTCTTTCGCAACTTCTTCTACTACTTTTCTCCAGAGTCTTGAAGAATCCAGTACATTCGCCTTATCGACGCTTGTCACTTTCTTTCTTCTCTTCATTGCAATGTCAAACGCGCGGATCGCAATCCTGCGGATCTCATCCTCATTATAGGTAAGTGAATCGAATGCAGTCATCACACCATCCACTTCTTCTGTCTTCCTCTCTCCAAAATAAAGACCGCCTGTCAGTTCACGCATGATCATCAGATCAAATCCGCCTTCTGTAATCTCTTCTTTCAGAGGACATGCACCCTTCAGTTCATTATACAAAACCGCCGGACGCAGATTTGCGAACAGGTTCAGTTCTTTTCTGATCTTCAGAAGACCGGCCTCCGGTCTCTTTGACGGTTCCAGCTTATACCACGGGGAAATCTTTGCATCTCCTCCAATGGATCCCATCAGTACGGCATCACATGCTTTTGCTTTTGCTACCGTCTCATCTGTAAGCGGGACTCCATGTACATCAATGGATGCGCCCCCAAGAAGCAGCTGTTCATAAGAACAGTCAAATCCGTATACCTCTCCTGCTTTATCAAGAACTTTCATCGCTTCCGTTACAATCTCCGGACCGATTCCGTCACCTTTAATTACTCCGATTTTCAGGCTCATCTTTGTCATTCCCTTCTATGTATCTGTGATTTTTGTACCATTTTTCGTTCCAAAAATCTGTTAAACACTATAATACCGTATTTTTCGTCAGGTTTCAACCCTTTAATCTGTAAAAGTATAAAAATCCAGAGTGAACTCTGTTTTATTTTCCTGTTTTCTGTGGAATCACAAAGATAAAGATCAGCGAACTGACAAACAGCATTCCCGGATAAAAAAGCTTCGGAATGATCTGAAATGCAGAAATCTCACCGCCGAGCTCATGCACTGCCGAAATTGCCACCAGCATCTGCGCACCATACGGGATCACCCCCTGTGAAATACAGGAAAAAGTATCCAGAAGGGAGGCTGTCTTTCTCGGTGTGATCTGATAATCGTCTGCCATTTCCTTTGCAATTGGATTAGCCATCACAATTGCTACGGTATTGTTCGCTGTTGCCACATCCAGAAGCGCTACCAAAATACCAACACCCAGCTGACCACTTTTCGATCCCTTAAAGACACGGTGGATCACATCCAGCAATACATCAAAGCCACCATTTTCCCGGATCAGCGCACACATTGCAGCAACCAGCACCGCCACCATACAGGTTTCAAACATCCCGGATACACCTGAGCCCATGGCAGCAAGCATTTCATACGGTGTTACCTGCCCCATTGCAAGCATGATCACCGCACCGGACACAATTCCTGTCAAAAGTACCAGAAAGACGTTGAACCCTGCGATCCCGCCGACCAGCACCAGCACATACGGAATGATCTGCGTCAGATTGTATTCGTGCGTAACTGCCGTTCCGATCTCTGCCCGGAAAGAGCTGATCAGGATCAGAACCAGCGATACGATCGCCGCCGGAAGTGCGATCCAGAAATTTTCCCGGAATTTATCTTTCATCTCACATCCCTGCCCGTTGCAGGCAGCAATTGTTGTATCTGATATGAAAGAAAGATTGTCCCCGAACATGGAGCCTCCCATCACCGATGCCACGCAAAGTGCCAGGGAAAAACCGGACGACTGCGAAACTGCCGCCGCAATCGGAGTCAGAAGGGTGATCGTCCCAACCGAAGTTCCCATTGCTGTTGAAACAAAACATGCAACCACAAACAGAACGGCAACCGCAAACCGTGCCGGGATGATCGATAGCATAAAATACGCCACACTCTCTGCACTGCTTCTTCCAACCACTCCCACAAAAGTTCCCGCCGTCAGGAAAATCAGCAGCATTGTGATAATATTCTTATCTCCGATTCCCCGTCCCATGATCTCCAGCTTCTCATCAAAGCCAACCTTTCTGTTCTGCAGACACGCGACCAGGAGTGCCGCCAGAAACGCCACTACGATCGGTACATTATAAAACCCCATTGGAATTTTCATTATGTATTCAAATAAAATACCCAGTCCCAGATAAAATACCAGAAATACACCGACCGGCAAAAGTGATGCACTTTTTCTTCTTTTTTCCATATATTCACCTCTCATCTGCTTCTATTGCTTCCCGGATCTTCCCAAAAACTTTTCCATATCCGGAAAACAAACAGCAATATTTCTCCTTATCATAGCATATCCTTCTCTTTTCCCGCAATAAGAGAAATACAGAAAGTTCCCGCAGAAACCGTATAAAAATACACTTTTGCACAAAAAACAGAAGTCTGTCTCTGTTTTTTTCAGGACAGACTTCTGTTTTTTACATATACATTTTACAGATGCCAGATGTCTCTGTTGTATTCAGCAATGGTTCTGTCAGATGAGAAATATCCTGCTTTTGCGATATTCACAACCATCTTCTTTGCCCATGCCATGCGGTCTTCATAATCTGCGTAAGCCTGTTCTTTCTTCTGGATATAATCTTTCACATCAAGAAGTGTCATGAACCAGTCTTTACGAATCAGTTCTGCATGCAGTTCAAGAAGCAGGTATTTATCTCCGATACGGAGAAGTTCCGGGCTGATGATAAAGTCTACCAGTCTGCGGATCTCTTCATCATTGATATAGTAATCAACTGCATTATAATCCATCTTGCGGTAATGCTCGATAACCTGTTCACTGGATTCTCCGAAGATGTAGATATTTTCATCCCCTACAAACTGATGGATTTCTACGTTGGCTCCATCTTCTGTTCCCATTGTCACAGCCCCGTTCAGCATGAATTTCATGTTACCTGTTCCACTTGCTTCTTTGGATGCAAGAGAAATCTGTTCAGAAATATCACAGGACGGGATCAGCTTTTCTGCCAGTGTCACGTTGTAGTTTTCTACCATAACCACTTTCAGATACGGTGCAACTTCCGGATCGTTATCAATCAGCTCCTGCAGGCAGAGGATCAGATGAATGATATCCTTTGCAATAATATAAGCCGGTGCAGCCTTGGCTCCAAAGATTACCGTGATCGGAGTCTCCGGTTTCTTTCCGCTCTTGATCTCCAGATATTTATAGATCACATATAATGCATTCATCTGCTGACGCTTGTATTCATGCAGACGTTTTACCTGAATATCAAAAATTGAATTTGGATTGATTTCCAGTCCCTGTGTTTCTTTTAAGTAAGCTGCCAGATCCTCTTTCTTTTTCTGTTTTACTACAAGAAGGCTCTTTAAAGTTTCCTCATCATTTACATAGTCAAGCAGTTTTTCAAGCTTTGTTGCATCTTTTCGGTAATCCGGTCCGATCTTCTCATCCAGCCATGCAGTCAGTTCATGGTTGCAGTGCAGCAGCCATCTTCTGAACGTAATACCATTAGTCTTGTTGTTGAACTTCTCT
>ENA-OPCB01001477-OPCB01001477.1-human-gut-metagenome-genome-assembly--contig:-NODE-1477-length-14000-cov-2.892865_pt1 | contig 14000 bp, 8 predicted proteins | sample MGYA00241561_ERZ501473 | MGnify/ENA primary metagenome ERZ501473 (study PRJEB25962, sample SAMEA2042519) | human gut metagenome | biome: human gut; feature: human-associated habitat; material: faeces... | reverse complement strand
GACTTTAAAGGGGTTGATATCGCTTTCACTTCCGCAGGCGCTGGTACCTCTAAAGAGTATGCCGAGACCATCACCAAACATGGTGCCGTGATGATCGATAACTCCAGTGCTTTCCGTATGGATAATGACATACCTTTGGTAGTTCCCGAAGTAAATGCTGCCGACGCAAAAGATCGTCCACGCGGCATCATCGCCAACCCTAACTGTACCACTATACAGATGGTAGTGGCACTGAAAGCCATCGAACAGCTTTCTCACATAAAGACTGTACACGTTTCTACGTATCAGGCCGCCAGCGGTGCAGGTGCTGCCGCTATGGATGAATTGTACACACAATACCGCCAGGTGTTAGCAGGTGAATCTGTTACTGTTGAAAAGTTTGCATACCAGTTGGCATTCAACCTCATTCCTCAGATTGATGTATTCACTGATAATGGATACACCAAAGAAGAAATGAAGATGTTCCACGAAACCCGCAAGATTATGCATTCTGACATAAAAGTAAGCGCAACTTGCGTACGCGTTCCTGCTCTTCGTTCTCACTCTGAAAGTATTTGGGTAGAAACAGAACGTCCTATTTCAGTGGAAGAAGCTCGTGAAGCTTTTGCAAAAGGCGACGGTTTGGTATTGCAGGATAACCCTGCCGAAAAGGAATATCCAATGCCTTTGTTCCTTGCAGGTAAAGACCCCGTTTATGTAGGTCGTATCCGTAAGGATCTGGCTAATGAAAACGGCCTGACTTTCTGGATTGTGGGTGACCAGATCAAGAAAGGTGCTGCACTGAACGCAGTACAGATTGCAGAATATTTGGTAAAAGAGAATGCTCTCTAAGCATTACTGATAAAAATAGAACCATTGGAGAAATGGTTGTAAACAAAAAAGAGGTTATCCAGAAAATGAGGATAACCTCTTCTTTTATGATAGAGGAAGATTACACCAAAGGATTCACTCCCACAACTTCTTTACCGAACTTATCGTCCACAATAATCAAAAGAACATATGGTTTATTGTTGTCTATAAGAGAAAAGTTTAATTCAAGGAGTTCAGTTTCCCGAAAATCTACGCTTTGCGAATTAAAGCCAACTTTCGCATTAAACGCTTTCACTTCTATCTTGTGGCATCCAACTCCTTTCATCGTCAACACTGTTCTATATCCATCAAATCCTGAATATCGCTTCTCCACATTAATCTGAATATTATTTATAACATCAGGCTTTAGTTGATTCATTCTTAAATAAGCGGCCATTCCTCCCATGAATCTATTGACTGGTTCAATCCAAAGTTCTTTGTAAGTGGCATAATTAGATGAAGACCAATACGGATCATCCCCTGTCATACAATCCATACCTACAGGTAGCGCTCCTACAATATTCTTGGTACAATAGGCATAAAGAGGAGCATAATCGTACCCAACTCCATACATCAGACTTTGTCCGAAAGGATTATTGCCAAATATCCATTGCAATTGTTTAGTTACCAACTGCATTCCCAAAGTATCGTTCCTAAGCAAAGAAGCTTCTGCTAACGCCCATGTAGCAGACAGGTGGGCATTGGTACTACCATGAAATAGTTCATTTTCCCAGATAGGAAATGTCCGCAAAGCATATTCTTCATTCAGGACCGTACCTTCATTATATTGCTTTAAAAGTTGCCTGCGTTGGCAAGAATCTTTTTCTGCAAGTATAGAAGATTTTGAATATACAGAATTTGGTAATAAATCATAAGGGGCGGCAACCCTGCTACCCCATTTCATGAAATAGTCACTATACAATACAGCCGAAGCATACCAGTTCATCCAATTTTCATCCTCTTTGAATTCGTCGCACAGTTCCCTGAAAGCTATCATTGCGGCTTCTTCAAATGCTGCATGTGTATTATGAATTATATTCCTGCGGGATGTGTCGTAATAAAAGAATCCGGTGACAGGCATGTCATTGATAAAACTTTGTTCCTGACATTGCACCAATAATTTCCCGAAATGAAGCGCTTGTGCTTTATAACGTTCTTCACCGGTTGCCCGATACAATAATACAGAAGCAATCACACCCCATGAAGCTTCCTGATATCCGGTACGACTCCAATCATCTTGGGATGCAAAAGCAAACTCCCAATCTTCTGTAGCGCACGCCAACAACTTCTTTGATAATTCAGGGTCCGAATCAACCAGTATCCCGGCCGCCTTACATTCAACCGCAGCTCCCAGGAAGTTCTCCCAGGGTACTTTTTGTGCCTGGCTCACATTGTCATCCAGAGTGCCTGCCAGATTATCTGTATAAATCCTCATAACACTCCAACTCATGTGATAACCATCTTCGAAGCGAGTATTCAGTAACCAATCTATACCCCACTTAATTTCAGAATGCATTCTTTCTGACAATTCAGCTAAAGCTTTATCTTTTCGAATCAGTTCTAAATTACTAAGCAGAGCATACACTCCCATGGCTGTACGCCAATACCCTTGCGATAAGTCAGCTGCATCGTGCCAACCTCCATTAATAACCTTCCGTTCATTACCATGAAAGCCGAACCAATCCTTATGACATGCCTGATGAATACCTGGTACATCATAGCCACAACGCTGGCAAAAATAGAAATTCAAGCCACTAAACAATGGGGACAGCCAGATATTCTCTTCAATTGGAAAAGGAAGAGACTCATTCGTACCACATTGTAAACGGTAGGTTCCCTCTTCTCTGAAATTGGAAAAGTCCAACAAATGAAATATTCCGTTCTTAGTAGTATCTGCAACAACCGAACCCTGAAAAGCTATTTTTCCATCAACATCCAGCAACTGGAAATCCTGACAATCCGGATGTCCAATCATAGCAATCTTTTTATCTTCCGGTCTATATCCGATATGTGAAAAAGAGAATTTGCCTGAAGGAAGATCCCACCCTTCAAAATTATCCGTCTCTACTTTCTGGAGCTGGAACCTATCAAAATCATAAGTAATGACCGATTCTCCCTCAGGAGTATGTCCGATTAATGTCTGGATGATATTGAACTTCTTTACTTTATCCCTCTCAAGATGTGGTATCTCCCATAATACATGATTCCATTGTCCCGGAACAAGGTCTTGGACAAAATGGTGCTTACGCGATGTAGTAGAATTATAATCAGTACCTTCGTTCTCCAGTTCCAGAAAAAAACAATAAATAGGATTGGAAGTGGGATGTATATACACCCAGAAAGACAAACGATTGAATTGGGACCAATCCTGAGTTTTTTCAAATGTCCGCCCTACACTGGCATATCCGCCTTGCTCCCCTTTGAAAGAATTCCAAGGAGTACGATTCATAGGAAGCCGATAGTAAGCAGTATCTACCAGAGAAGTACGGAAACGAAGAGAGCGGCGCCCGTCTACAGCATGTTCTTCGGTGTAATAGCACTCGGCAATACCGGTTGCCTGCCATTCGCTGTCTTGCTCCATATCTTCAATCAAGAGTGAATCCAAGACTGGCTTCCGTTCCCATTGCGATAGTAATGAATATTCTGTCCGAACAGGTAATGGGAAACGTTGTCCAAATTCCAGTCTGATACCTCTACCGTTCGCATTGAATATAAAGACAAACGACAGTAATGCCAGTTGCACTAATTTTCGGGTATTATTCATGAAAAACTTTCAACTTTAATATTTTATTCTATATTTATATTCTATTCAAGCTCCTCAGCGCTACACATCGCTCAATTTATTAACGGAACCGAATAGCCTTCTCCGTATTAAGTACGGATTTGGTACATCTTTATATAAATTTTACAAACCAATCTACTTTATTTTCAAAAGTACCAATTCAGCCCCCAACTGCAAGCTTATTTTGTCACCGGTTTTAAGGCTTTGTATTATCTGGTCTGACTGATTAGGAATATACATATCGATAGAGGAAGGTATTTCAGCAAACTCCACATTCACATTTACCGGAGCTACTTCAATATCCTTATGAGTTTTCACATCATACACATTCACTTTGCGGAACAATGCCAACCAATGACTGCCATCTTGCTTTTGAAGCAATGTATATTCAATATCCTTAACCGTTGGATCAATTCCAAACTTTAGTGGAGACAATTCGTAAGATACTTCTTCCTCCTTGACTATCGACAGCAGATTCTTCAGTGCCCGGAAAGATGGCTTAGCACTACCATCTGCACGTATCAAGCCATAATGCATATTCATATCATCCACTACACCGGCCTTATTCCAATCCAGAAGTTCATAAATATAAGTCCGGGAAACCCCTGCATTATAATATACAAACGGCAGATGAACATGATAAATAGCAGCGGCCTTTTCCGAACATCCTCTAAACTGATTGCTATTCTCATAATTATGATAACCAGCTTCTGTTATAATCAACGGTTTCTCACCGCAAATAAGTCTTGCCTTACTGATTGCCACTTCCATACGAGTCCCCCAGTAATTACCAAAATCCTGATTCGTAGGATGTAACCCCGAAGCATACAAATGTAGATTACCAAAATCCAACTGCGAAGAAAGATTGCCTAATCGCGAAGGGTTGTCAACGTTCTCCGCTAAAGCAATCCCCAATACAGGAACCTGTTTTCCCGGAATAGAGCGTGCGGCAGTGAACACTCGTTGTTGTTCATTGCGGGCATGCTGCTCCCACTCACCAGGTTTCTTATTGAGGTCCGGTTCGTTGACCGGTTCTATCCCCCAAAGCATCTGTCCAAAAGCCCCGGCACGTTCCACTGGATCATCCACTACCGGATCACCACCAAAACAGATCAGTAATAGATTAATTCCATACTGTTCCAACTCTTTACATCTGGTTAACGGAGTATCACCTGAGTTTCCACCCCAGATATTACCATCACGAATATGTTTGACGCCCAGTTCCAATAAACGTGGTTTGAGCATGCCTTGGAAATCTGCATAATTTGTATCATAGAAACCAATGTGAGTATTCACTCCTATCGAGTTAAAGAAAGCAGATGCACGGGTGGGCATCACTTCATTCATGGAAGGAGAACTACCATCTACCAAACTACCATCTTCACATCGACAGAAAAGGAAACCTAAAGCCAAGCAACCTGTCAATAATAAGTGTTTATTCATATATTCCTGCTTTAATCATGTTTATTTAATCTTTTTCAACCCACGTAACCCTTCTTCACCAGTGGCCTCAACAATACTGATAGCTGCTCCGCCACTTCGTGCCAGTTTCTGTTTGAGTACACTCTTATTGGTAACTACTGCTTTGAAAATATGATAACTCTGTGGATTCTTTTCCCAATCAGCATCTTTTCCATCTTCATATATAGTTGCAATGTACTTTTTTCCATCAGGCAAGAAATCGAAAGGAATAGTTGCTGTACGTGCATTCTCATCAGTAATAGCACCAACAAACCATTCATTCTTCCCTTTTGCTTTACGGGCAATCGTGATATAGTCTCCCGGTTCAGCTTCCAGAATATCCGTTTTATCCCAGTCTACTGCAACATCCTTAATGAATTGGAACGGTTCAGGATAACGTTTATAATTCTCTATCAAGTCAGCAGCCATCTGTATGGGGCTGTATATGGTAACATACAGTGCTAACTGTTTCACCAATGTTGAACTACGCTTACGCTTATTCGAACCGTAAGTCGAAAGATCACCCTCAAAGATTCCGGGGGTATAATCCATAGGTCCTCCCATCAGACGGGTAAATGGCAGGATAGTCGTGTGGTCCGGACGAATACCATCGTTGAAAGACTCAAATTCAGTGCCCCGTGCAGATTCCTGAGCTATCCAGTTAGGATAAGTTCTGTACACTCCTGTAGGCCGCACCGCTTCATGAGAATTCACCATAATTTTATAATCGGCAGCAGTCTTTACCACATACAGGTAGTGATTCACCATCCACTGGCTATCGTGATACTCGCTACGTGGAATAAGCCGTCCTACATATCCTGTTTTCACAGCATCATAACCATTATCTACCATAAAATGGAAAGCATCATGTAATTGCCTTTCATAATCGGAAGCTGTGGAATAGGTTTCGTGATGCATTATTATCTTTACTCCTTTGCTTGAGGCATAACGGTGCAAACCCTCCACATCAAAATCAGGATATGCCTTGGTAAAACTGAACACACGTTCTTTCAAGTACCCTCCTCCATTCTCCCAACCTTCATTCCAGCCCTCCACTAATACAGCATCAAAACCATTTTCAGCAGCAAAGTCGATATATTCCTTCACATGGGTTGTATTGGCACCATGATGCCCGTGTGGTGTCAGCTTTGTATAATCCGTTTCACCGATTACAACATCTTGAGCATCTGTGTAAGTCCAAGTAGAACCTCCTCCCGTGAAATACTCCCACCATACCCCCACATACTTGCAAGGTTTAATCCATGAAGTATCCGTCAGTTTGCACGGTTCATTCAGATTCAGTATCAAGTTAGATGCCAATATATCACGGGCATCATCACTGACCACAATGGTTCGCCATGGAGTCGCACTACCGGTTTGAATATATCCTTTTACTCCCGCTTTATCTGGTGTCAAATGCGAAGTGAGTGTGAAGGTTTTATCATCCACATTCAAACACATGGCAGCATAATTCACCAACGCCGCTTCATGAATATTAATATAAAGTCCGTCAGTCGATTTCAGCATCAACGGAGTCTGGATGACCAGTCCCGGTGCGGGAGCTTTTGCTGCTAAACCCTCCTTCCTTACATCATCCATCAAAGTAGATATCTGAGAGAGTGAAGAGGTGGAAATCGGATACTCGTTCGAATCATAGTCAGCCGGAATCCAGAAAGCCGTATGGTCTCCCGCCAGACGGAACTCTGTCTTTTCATCCTGAATCACAAAGCACCTCAAACCCGGCTGCACAGGGAACTCATACCTAAATCCCAGTCCATCATTGAACAAACGAAAACGGATATTCAATTTTAACCTGCTCTCTTTCTGTATGAGTTGCACCAGCATTTCCTTATAATGACTTTGGATCCGGTTGTTTTCTCCCCAAACGGGTGTCCAATACTCTTCTTTTGTATCATACTGAATATTATCAACCTTGAAACCAGCATCCATCGCTTGAGAATCGTTGATAACGAATCCCATCCCACCCTTTTTCAAAACCACCTTATTCTTATAGTCAAGACTATAAATCGGTGTACCATTATTATTGACATCGAATGACAATTTCAAGTTTCCATCCGGTGAGTCAATAACCTGCCCCCAAAGTGAGGGCAGGGTTAAACTTAAAATGAATAACGCTATAATCTTTTTACCTATTCCCATAATCATATCATTTAAAAAGCGACTTGTATGGCAGGAGCATAGTTCAGTTTTGCTTCAGAAGCATCGACCTGTGCACCTACTCGGAAATAAAATTTAGTTCCCGGCTTCAGAAGATGTTTGTTTGTAGAAATGGGAATTGACAATCTGCATTCATTGCCTGCCACATATCCACCGTCTTCCGGATTGGGCCACTCAGCATACAATTGGCGCATCTGCTCTCCCACCTGTTGGTTTTGATGTGCGTACAAACCAATTCTGGTAATTTTATGCCCTGTGGTTTTCTCTACTTTTGCGGTAGCCACCACTTCATCCCCTTCTATCTTAATCTGTACATCTTTGATCCTCAAGTAAGGGATTACTTCGAAATCATAAGTAGTATTTCCTTTAATGGTAATTTCCACAGGTTCTGTCGCAGGGAAGTTAGCACTCCTAATCTGTATCGTGTAGTCATTTGCAAACATCATTTTGTTAGCATACGTACCATCATTCTTTATCACCATATATTGCGTCAACGGATTGTCATATCCGTGCTCGATGAATTCAATTTGCGTACCACGGATAATATCCTGTTCCACCAACTCACCGGTTTCTTTATCGATGATTCTACCCGAAAGGGTAGCGTCCGGTCCGTCGTAATTATCCAGTTCACATGAGTGCAATATCAAAGCACTCATTGCTATAAACAAAGTTTTTACAAATATCTTTTTCATAATTTCTGCTTAATAATTTTAGATCTTAATAGAGGGGATTCTGGGTGATACCTGTAGTTTCAGTACCAGGAATCCATACATAATAAGCTTTCGGTTCGAAGAACTTCATCCCATCCCGGGAAATCAATTTACGAACAAATATATACTGAGGTTTCTCCCCACGGAGGTCAATCACCGGCATCAGAGCAAGCCTTTCCCTACCATTAAACTCCTTCTGATATTCACGACGGCGCATCAAATCCCAGTGTCTACGGTTCTCAAAGGCAAGTTCTACCCTCCGCTCACGCAGCACATTGTCCAGTGTCAACGGTATATCCTTCGTATGTCCGGCACGTTTTCTCAGTGCATTGATAGCTTCTGCTGCTCTGGTTTGCGCTCCATTTGCCGAATAATTACTTTCTACTACAGCTTCGGCATAATTTAGCAGGATTTCAGCATAGCGTATATCAATGTAACTGGTAGTCGACTCAAAAAATCGGGGAGCAACATCCGATTTTTCATTCAGGAACTTCTTTCTCAGGAAACCGGTACGCGTCATATTCGGATGATTCTCAAAACCTGAATATTCGCTACGAACCGATGCTCCGAAGGTATAGTACTTCTTTCCGTTGGGCATGGTGTATGAATCTTCAGTCTCTGTAACATAACTTCCATCTGGTTTTATCATACCACCTTGAATAATGATGGTGGTATTCTTCCACTGACTTGAAGGTACAATCAATGTTCCGAACAAGCGGGCATCCTTTCCTTTGAATATATCCATCGGATTGTCGAAGTGCAAATATTTTCTAGCAGGATTATAGCCTGAAACATCACTAAGGTCTCCATCTTCAGTTGTTACTATCGGTGCACTATGCCCCGGATTATCATAGTTTTCATAAAGATCTGCCAAATCGAGAGTGGGGTTCGTACGTCCCGGATAAGAAGCACCGTTAGCTGTTTGGTTCGGATTATTCCAAAAGTCTGTACTGTGCCCTCTCTCAGCACCGGGTTGTGCATACCCTTTTGCAAAGATCACCTCTTCAGGAGCTGTAGACGGATCTTCAAATATTTCCTGATAGTTACGAGCAGCCTCTTCCGGGTTGGCTGGATTAGGTTTGTGCAGTGAATAGGGACTATCATTCATCAGAGCTTCGGATGCCTTGATACAGGCTTCGTAATACCGATTGGCATCATCCGCTGTCATACCGCCTACATACCCTTTGTCTACTGCCTCTCCCGAAAATGGATATTCATTCCAATATTTAGCTATGGATGCAGCATGCAGAGCTGCTCTTGATTTATAGGCATAAGCCGCCCATACTGTTGCCCGACGCTGATTATCAGACCATGATTGAGGAAGATTTTCGATAGCTTTATCAAATAGTTCGAGCACATAATCCCAACTCTCTTTCTCTGTAGAGCGAGGCACTTTCAGTATTTCCACATCACCTTCATACTCCTGCAACTCTTTCACCAAAGGTACTCCACCATATCTTCTCACCAATGCAAAGTAATTATAAGCTTTGATAAAAGCACACTCACCAATCAGTGACTTCTTCTCCACATCCGTAATATCCAAAGTCGGAATAGCAGCTTCCAGTACATTCACATCGCGGTTCAGCTTATAGCCACCGGTCCACCACTGATACATATTGATATCCCAGCCAATAAACATCCAGTACTCGGAGCTTACGGCCTCATCCGTGTAGACAGAAGGGTTGATTCCAAAATTCTGGGCACCATTGTAATTGTAATTAAAGCCTTTATCCTGGTCGAACGTAAAGTCCTCAATCGGTAGCTGATAATAGAGATTTGCCATATAAGCCTGAACACCTTTCGGGTCACTAAACAGGCGGTCGGCTGTTACCTTATTTTTGGGCTCCAAATCCAGGAAGTCCGAACAACTACAATTCAGGAGAACCGTCAGAGCCAGTAATATCGTTATTTTTAGTTTCATAAATTCTATTCTTTAAAATGACACATTCACTCCAATGTTATAACTCTTCATTACCGGATAACTGAAGCCACAACCATAGGCACCTTCTATTTTTTCCGGGTCGAAAGGCTTCACAAATGAATCGGCAAAAGTAAACAGGTTATATGCATCTACATAAACGCGTACATCAGCCAATCCGGTCTTTGCCAACAGACGCTTTGGTATAGTATATCCGATTTCTATATTCTTCAGGCGTAAATAAGAAGCATCTCTTCTCCATATCTTACTTTCTTTGTACATACTACCCACCTGCCCCGAACTGCTGGCTTTGCTTGCGGGCCATTTGCCCGGAATCCACTCACTGTTCGGATCATAAGGGTCAGCACGATGCCATCTGTCGTAGAAATAGGTCGGCATATTGGCTCCGTTCAAAGCCATGATTTCACTATAAATTTCCGTAAAGCGCACTGAATATTTACCTGAACCTTGTAACAAGGCATTGAAGTCAAACCCTTTATAGGAAGCATTCAATGTAATACCATAGTGCATCTTAGGTTGTCCGGTCCAGAATAAAGGTTGCAAATCGTTATCATCGAGCAAACCGTCTCCATTGACATCCTCATATTTGAAGCTACCCGGCAATTCCTGAATATTTCCCTGGTCTCCATTCTGCAGAATATAACTGTTGACATCATCCATATCCTGGAATTGTCCTACCGGTACAAAGCCCCAACTCATATCATTCCAACGATTGGAACTTCCATTTCTCCACTTCTCCATACTGCTTCTGAAAGGGGCACGTTCTACATAGCGATTCATTGTACGGGCAAAGTTCATATTAAACTTTACACCATAATGAAAACTACCGATACTGTTATTATGAGAGACAGAAAGGTCTATACCTCTCACCCGGTCACTGTTGATATTCTCATCAGGCAATGAACCTCCAAATGTATTGGGAAGTGAAAGATTACGTTTGGCCAATAATCCTTTACGGTCGCGTTGATATAAGTCCATCTCAAAATTGAGCAAGCCTTTGAACAAGCCTACATCAATACCTATATTCAGTGTTTTCGATTTCAACCACGTCAGATTCGGATTAATAATGCCGGGCGAAGCTGCTCCACCGGTATAAACGCCATCTACAAATGAATATCCGCCTCCACCAGTAGTAGAAAATCCTTGTACATACTGGAACGGCTCACCCGTATTTTCACCCACCGTACCATAAGATGCTCTCAATTTCAAGTTATCGATAAACGTCAGATTATCCTTAATGAACTTTTCTTCTGAAATACGATAACCCACTGACACTACCGGAAAGAATCCCCATCTTGCACCTGGAGCATAGCGGTAAGAACCATCTTCCCTGAAGGCAAACTCCACCAAATAGCGGCTCATATAATCGTAAGTAAAACGCCCTATATAGGACATACTGGCTTCTTCTGTTTCGTAACCGCCATTCTTCATGTTGTTGACACTTCCCTGATCTACCTGATCATTAGTGTAGAAATCATAATCACGATGCAAACTGGAATTACGATACCAATACTTACTCTGCTCATAAACCAATGTAACCCCTACATTATGACGTTTGTTGAACAATCGTTGGTAGGACACTTGTGCCTGCAATACCAATTTATTATGATCGTCATAGCTATTGTTAATATAAGCCGGAGCACCAATTGTCTGTTTCAGATATGTATCTGTTTCGCTGGCATAGGTAAATACATCATACGAACGATGTGCATTCTTTCCCATATACATATTACTGTCATAAGCACCGGTAACCTTGATTTGCAGTCCTTGCACGAAAGGTACGTCATACTTTACAGAAGCGGTTGTCTGAAGTGCCTTGTTATTGGTCTGACTATACCCTACGATATCCGGGTCGGACATGGCTACCGGATTATTGTCCAGAAATACTTTGGAAGGATAATCCGGATTGTTGTTGGCAAAAGGGCGTTCAGTGGGCCAAGCTGCACGCGTAGCTTTAAAGATATCAAAGAAAGTAAATCTTGGTGTTTTCTTTGTATCGTAACGTCCGCCAATCAACACTTCGGCTGTCAGGTGTTTACTCAATTTAGCACTCAAGTTACTTCGGAATGTATACTTTTCATAATCGAAACCATCGTTCTTCACAATACCATTATCGGTCAGATAGCCCAGACTAAAGAAAAAGTCCACGTTTTCGCTCCCACCGGTCACCGAGAAATTGTGTTGCTGTTGAAAAGCGCTGCCTTTCATAGCTTCGTCATACCAATCGGTGCTTTCGTATCCGGGTGCTCCCTCTTTCCATTTCATCAACTCTTCTTTCGTAAGGATAGGTTCGCCACCTGCATTGATACTTGCCTCATTCTTAATATCCATAAATTGTCCGGCATTCATCATTTCGGGTACATCCGTAGGTTTCTGCCAACCGAACACACCACTATAGTTGAAACGTGGCTTTCCTTTCTGTCCTTTTTTAGTTGTCACAAGAATAACACCGTTTGCAGCATTCAGACCATAAATGGCTGCCGAGGCATCTTTCAGGATGGAGATACTTTCAATATCTGTCGGATTCAATCGTTGAAATTCACCTGAACCGTCACGGGGAATACCATCGATAACATACAAAGGTGTACCAAATCCACGGATACTAATCATATTATCAAAAGATCCAGGCTCACCGGACTGTTGCCTGATTTGCAATCCTGCAACTTTACCTTGCAGATTCTGTGCCAGACTGGAATGTGTCGTCGTGAGAATCTCATCTGATTTAATACTGGCAATAGCACCGGTCAGATTTCCTTTTTTTTGTGTGCCGTAACCCACCACCACTACTTCATTCAATAATTGTGCATCTTCCTGAAGCACAATATCGAAGTCCGTTTGATTTTTGATTGGAAACTCCTGAGTAGCATAGCCTACATAACTGACAACCAACGTTGCCTTAGGGCTTACCTCCAAAGAGAATCCACCGTTAACATCAGTAATAATACCGTTCGATGTTCCCTTTTCCTGGATAGAGACACCAATCAGGAGTTCCTGATTCACGTCAGAAACGTGTCCCTTCACTCTTACTTTTCCTCCTCCTTGCGCATATAGTACTGCCGAAGAAGAAAAGACGATCATAAAAAGAAAGCATAGTAGCTTTCGAGAAAAAACCTGCTCTTTCCGCATAATACTAAATTTAAAATTTAACAGCAAAATTTACTGATGGCAAAATTAGTATGTTACAGAACAGCAAAGAAGCAATCAATGCATGATACAAATAGTTAAAAACGATATATCTATATATATCAACAATATACATCATTTCAAAAGAGATTATATACAGATATAAATATCAGTTATAAGCTCTCTTTATCCGCATAATATAGTATTCAAACTCTTCTTTCGGAACAAGTGATTTGGCTTTTATGCGAGTTTTATATGCATAAATGGTATTGACGGAAAGATTGAGGAACTGAGATACTTTTTCGCTGTTTGTAATCCCTAATCTTATCAAAGCAAATATACGAAGTTCCAGAGTCAGCGCATTTTCTTCGTCCAACTCAACTTGTTTGTCTTCGGGAAAAAGCTTATTATACTCGCTGACAAAATCCGGGAAAAGCATCAGGAAAGTCTTATCAAATGACTGAAACATGTTCTCCCGTTCTCTCTTCAAGTCAAACTCTGTATGAAGTCCTTTAATAGAGTCATACTGGCGGACAGAAAGTTTATGATCTATTTTCTTGAGAATGGATTCTATCTTATTATAATAGTCGGATTTACTATATAAAGATTCTAAAATATACTGGTCTTTAATAGCATCAGCTTCCTTCAGATTTTCATAAGCTGTATTCAGTTGGTCGCTCACTGTCTGTAGCTGGTTAAATTGTTCGCGGATTATCTTTTCTTTCTTTCCCAACTTTTTTCATTACAACTGTTCCTCCTTCTTACCGGTGATAGTCAACTGCATTACCGAAATCACTACAATCACAATAAAGAAAATAACTGCATTTGCGCTTTGGAATCCAAACTGTCCACCACTCATTCCGTTATTATAGATCAGATATGAGATGGATTCTGTACTCTGGGCAGGACCTCCTTTTGTCAATGCCATGATCTGATCAAATACCATCAGGAAGTTTTT
>ENA-OPCB01001473-OPCB01001473.1-human-gut-metagenome-genome-assembly--contig:-NODE-1473-length-14021-cov-3.082558_pt1 | contig 14021 bp, 12 predicted proteins | sample MGYA00241561_ERZ501473 | MGnify/ENA primary metagenome ERZ501473 (study PRJEB25962, sample SAMEA2042519) | human gut metagenome | biome: human gut; feature: human-associated habitat; material: faeces... | reverse complement strand
CCATTCAGGCAGCAGATATTGTCGGGCAGAGTATGGTCTGGACGGAAAGTGCGGAAATGGAAAGCGCAGGAGACGCTGTATCAGCTGTGTCTTCGGATGAGATGGCTGTGGAAGAGTCTTATGTGCAGGATGATTTTTCAGCAGGTGATGATCAGTCAGGGAGCGGAAGCACTTTAGACGATGACCGCCAGGCTGGCAATGGAAGTGCAGAAGGCGATGCCAGTCAGGCTGGCAATGGAAGTGCAGAAGGCGATGACAGCCAGGCTGGCAATGGAAGTACGGAAAACGATGCCGGTTGGCCAGGCAATGCCAGCTTCACAGGCATGACAGATGGAAATCCCTCCCAATCGGAAGACCTGTCAGACGGTTTCTCAGATGGTGGTACTGATGAACTTCAGGAACAATCTTCCGGTTTTGGCAGCATGGATCCGGATTCTGCCGAAGAAGAGAAAAGTGAAGATAATCTGACTGATGAGGAGATTGAGGCTCAGCTGGAGCCGATCCGTGAGCTGGAGCCCTTAAGCTATGTAGACCCGCCATCCGGCAGCGGGAACGGCGATATAGGAAGCGTAGGTGCTGCCAGAGCTGCGTCTTATCCTGCGAAATACGATCCCCGAAGCAGTCTTTCCATCCCGGTAAGGAATCAAAAGCCTTCCAATATGTGCTGGGCATACACATTGGCTGCCAACCTGGAAATCTCATTTTTGCAGGCAGGAGCTGGGCTGTTTGATCTGTCAGAAGAACATCTGGCATATTTCTTTGCCCACCGAATGAACGATCCTCTTGGAAATACAGCTAATGACAAAAACGAGGTTCTTCATTCCTACAGAGAGGGAGGAAATCAGACCCTGGCTGCTATTTTTCTGAGTACGTGGAGTGGTATGGCACTGGAGTCACAGATTCCTTATGAGACAAATGCAGATCATACCCTGGACTCTGACAAGGTGCCGTCCTCCCAAATGGCATACCAGACCACAGCATATCTGGAAAATGCAGCGTTTTCCTCTTATTCTGTAAATAACATTAAAAGTCTGATATCAGAATATGGATCTGTTTCCATGTCCTTTGGAATGTATGATACCTATTATAATCCGTATACGTATGCATACAGCTACCCGGGAAGTGCAGGCGTGAATCATGCAATAACCCTGATTGGATGGGATGACAATTATTCCAGGGAAAATTTCAATTCTGCCAGCAATGTTACTTCAAACGGGGCATGGATCGCCAGAAACAGCTGGGGAGATGACTGGGGAGAAGCCGGTTATTTTTATATTTCCTATGAGAATAAATGTAATTACAATATTGTAGCAGCAGAGGCCACCACCAGTCCGAAGTACCGGAACAACTATTTCTATGATGGTTCCAGTGCACTGAGCAAACTGAAGCTATATCCTTCCGGCAGCAGTGGGATTTCCTCCATTGCCAATGTTTTTCAGGCAAAAGCCGGAAATGGGAACGGAGAAGCCCTTGGAGAAGTGGTCCTGGCTACTTACACTGACGGAGGAAGCTACAGCATTCAGATCTATACAAATCTGAAGGATAAGAGCAATCCGGTAAGCGGAACTCCGGCCTATGCCAATCCGGTTACTTTTTATCAGAAACATGCCGGTATTTCCACAGTAGAAGTGCCAGAGGTAAATCTGATGAATGGAACCCTTTATTCGGTAGTGATCACCAATATCGGTTCCGATACAGTGGAATATCTGTGCGAGACCAACAGTGCTTATGACTGGGTGGAGTTTCAGGCTGGCCTGGAGGCGGATCAGAGCTTCTGTTATCATGAAAAAAATGGATGGAGTGATTTTTCCAAAACAAGTCCAAGTGCCTGTGCAAGAATTAAAGCTCACACAAGAACCTTGAGCAGTGCAGTGAATGTAACCAGACCTGCTTCCTTTCAGGCTGCGGCCCACACCTATAACCAGATCAGTCTGACCTGGAGTAAAGCAGCCGGAGTTTCCGGATATCAGATCTATAGAAAAATCTCCGGCGGAGAGTATCAGAAGGTAGAGACCGCCTCCTGGTCGGATACTTCCTGGACAGATACGAAAGTTCAGCCGGGAATTACATATACATACAAGATCCGTGCGTACAGTATGGTGAACGGTACTGCGAAATATTCCGATTATACCGCGGAAGCTGCGGCTAAGACAATGCTTGCCACTCCGTCTGTGTCGGTGAAGGTTTCTTCAGGACTTTACAATACAGTAAACTGGAATAAGATTTCCGGTGCAGCAGGCTATGTGGTTTACAGGAAAACATCCTCTGGAAAATGGACGAAGCTTGCAAACATAAAGAAAGCAGCTACTACATCCTACAAAGATAAAAAGATAAAATCAACTACCGTTTATGAGTATACAGTAAGAGCTTATTGTACTGTGGATAAGAAAACAGTGGCAAGCAGTTACAAGTCCAGTGGAAAGTATAAATCAGCACCCTCCAGGCAGACGGTCTCGTCGGTTTCCAATACGAAGAAAGGTCTGAAATTAAAGTGGAAGGCACAGAAGAAGTGTGATGGCTATTACATTTACAAGAAGACCGGAAGCGGAAAATATAAGCTGGCCGCTACTATTAAGAAGGGGAAAACTTCCACCTGGACAGACACGAAGGTGAAAAAAGGAAAGAAGTACCGTTATTATGTGCGTGCTTATGTAAAAGAGCCAAATGGTGTTGTAAAGGGAAAGTATAAAGCATCGGCGGCAGTTACAAGAAAGTAGGAAATCAATTACAGAAAAGAAATAGAATTTACAGTAAAGCATTGCGGAATAGAAGATAGTCTGCACATAGTAAAAACTATAAAGTTTTTTGCAGCAGGACAACCTTCGGATATTAAAAAACGGAAGCCCATTATATGAGCTTCCGTTTTAACATTTCCGGATTAGATGAATATTTAAGTGCAGTCTCTCTTGTGATCTGGCGGTTTCGATAAAGCTCCAGCAGGCTGTTATCCATGGATTTCATGTCTGCCTGGGAGGAAGAGGCAATCACACCATCAATCTGATAAATCTTGTTGTCGCGGATCATATTTCGGATGGCAGGGGTAAGCCTCATAATCTCAAAAACCGGAATATTGTGTCCATTCACATCCGGCACCAGCTGTTGGGAAATGACAGTCTGCAGAACCATGGAAAGCTGAATAGCAATCTGATGCTGCTGGCTGGGCTCGAAAACATCCATAATACGGCTGATGGTATTGGCAGCTCCGGTAGTATGAAGGCTGGAAAGAATCAGATGTCCGGTTTCAGCAGCAGTCATGGCAGTCTGGATAGTCTCGTGGTCACGCATTTCTCCAAGAAGGATCACATCCGGGCTCTGACGCAGGGTGGCACGCAGGGAAACCAGATAATTGGCAGTATCCGTACAGATCTCGCGCTGGCTGACAATGCATTTGTCATGTCTGTGCAGGTATTCCAAAGGGTCTTCCAACGTGATGATATGGCCTTCACGGCTGTGATTGATCTTGTCGATGATACAAGCCATGGTGGTAGATTTTCCGCTTCCGGCAGGACCTGTGATCAGAACCATTCCCTTGGTAAGATCAGCTGCTTCCATAACAGCTGGAGGAATGTGCAGATCCTGCGGATCAGGCAGATTAAATGCAATAATACGGATGACAGCGGCAAGAGAACCACGCTGCCGGTATGTATTTACACGAAATCTTGAGAGACCCGGGATAGCCATGGAAAAGTCATCGTCACCGGTTTCCAGCATAGGTTCTATATTCCGGTCGTGAGCAAGCTTGTAAATGATCCGGATAAATTCATCTGTCTCCGGAGGCATGAGCCGTTCTTCAAAACCATCCAGCGTACAGAGCTTTCCGTCAATTTTTACGGAAAGGGGACGACCGGCAATAATAAATATATCAGAGGCTTTTTTCTGAGTGGCAAGCTCCAGAAAAGCCTTTACTTTTTCTTCCATAAAATTATTCTCCTTTGTAGACGGACTGGCTGTTGTCCGGATTCCAGTCTGCAGTTACAACCGTATTCCAGGAGAGGATCCCGGCGATATTGCTGCTGGTCATGTTCAATCCTGCATTAATGGTATCAGAGACAGCGTTATCAGAGGAAGCGTTATCAGAGGCAACGTTATCAGAGGCAGCGTTATCAGAGACAACGTTATCAGAAGCAGCGTTATCAGAAGCAGTGGAATCAGCTGTACAGTCAGTCCAGAATACAGCAATTTTCACAGCCAGACTCTGGGTGTCGGAAAATGCTTTCACATATTCAGCAGTATGTTCCTCTGAATTCCATTCTACATTCTCCTGTGAGTTCAGATAATCGGAGACGAGCTGGTAATATGCAGTCTCTGTTTTTGCTTGCTCCTGAAATCCTTCCAATGTCTGAACCAGCTCTGAATAAAAATCAGCTGCCTCACTGCAGGCATTATAATAGGCTGAGGTCTGCTCAAGAGAAAGGCTGCTGGAGCGCAGATCTTGTCTGGAAGTACCATAGCCAAGCAAGGACAGGATCACCAGCATAAGAACTCCAAAGATTAGAAAAAGGGAAGGAATTCCAGTTGCGGAAAAAAGATGATTCTTTTCTTTCATGAATCTGCTTCCTCCTTTGTGGAAAAAACTGGAAAGCGAATTGTTTGTGTATAAAGACTGGTTTCCTCATTTGCATTCTGGAGTTTTTCAAAAGTGATCTGAACTTCTTTGACCTTGTCAGAAGCAGAGCAGACAAGCCTCATTTTATAAACCGCGCTTTCTTCGGAAGTATTCTGCCAGTGCTTGTCAAAATAATAGCAAATACTGTCCTGATCTGCAACTCCATCTGGCATCAGTGCCAGAAAATTTTGAACAGTGCCGTCAGTTCCTTCCAGAATTTCACCGGTACTGGTGATAAGCTCCTGGATATGAGAGTCCTCCCGGGCATGCACCCTTGCCATGTAGGAAGCCGCAAACAGTCTTACGCAAACACCGCAGGTCAGTCCCAGAAAAAGAAGGACAAATATCATTTCCATAAGAAAAAGCCCGGATTTGGAATGGGTAGTGATTTTTTTCATAAAAACTTCCTTTCAGCACATCATTCAGAAGTGACCTGCCCAAAATTCAGGAGCCTGCGAATCAGGCAGGAACCCCTGGATGAAGCAGAAAACTGGAACAATGTCCATCTGTGTCCGTTAATGTGATTCTGTAAAAAGTGTTTTCCAAAGTGTCAATTTGGAAATCCTGAAGCTGTGCAAGGTTGATCCCCATAGAAAGATCGGCCTGGGAATCCGATGCTGTAAAAAGCTCTTTTAAATGACTGCCATCAAAATAAATGTAAGTGCAGTAATCTTTATCCTCAATAGCTTCCTGAAAGCAAAGAACCTGTGTTCCCTGAAGCTCTGTAAGGGAGGTCATTCCGGGAATATCGTGCTGACGAAACTTGGTAGTGATGTAAGAGGCTGCTGTATAAAGGTTGTTATTAGTGTCCAGGCTTTTTACAGAGGCCTGATAGTTCCCGGCACCAAAAAGCATCAGAAATAGAAGAAACAGCACATACATTGCAAAAAGCAGCAGGGCTGCCAGTGAATCAATGCTGTGGTTCTTCCGGGTAAATCTGGAATTCATCTGGCACCTCCTTTTCTGGCATTTACCGGAAGTACGCTGATCGATGGCAGAAGATTGGATCCGTTTGGAACATATTCTACCACAAATTTCTCAGAATCATAGGTAATATGGTAATCCGAAAGCAATTCATCCAGGCTCTGAGGGTATCGGCCTGTGAGGGCGTAGGTGCGGATGGCACCTCCTTCAAGTGCCTGCGTTAAAGTAACCTGTTCTTTTTCCAGGGAATCAGTCTGTGTACGTGCAATTCCAAGATAGAAGATCAGGCAGAGGACTGCAGCGAACAAGATTGGAACAATAAAGCGGAAAATCCGCCTGACACGAATGAGTCTGGTTTCAAATATATCCATTTTCACTCTCCCTTACAGCTGTTATGCGATCATTTCAGATAACAGTCCCAGCAGCGGCATCATAACAGAAAGAAGGACCAGTCCTACAAGAATTGAAAGGACGATCACAATAGTAGGTTCCAAAATTGACACAATATGGGAAACAGAGTCTGTGGATTTCTCTTCATACTGCTCAGCCAGTTTTTCCATTACTTCGTCAGATGCACCAGCCTGAAAACCAAGGGAGATCAGACGAAGCTCCATAGCCTTAAAAAGTCCGGATTCCGTGATGGCTTCTGTAAATCCATATCCTTCAGCGAGCTGCTTCTGAATGGAAGCAAGCTTTTCCCTGGTCTCAGTCTGGGAGACAACAGCGCCTGCCAGTTCCACACAAAGCTCAGGGGAAAGTCCGCTTCGGATTCCCAGGGAAATACATTGGCAAAGACGACTGTAATCCAGATTTACCGGAATTTCCTTCATGCCTGGAAAACGGCAGACGATTTTGCGGATCAGTTCCTGCCCCTTTGGGTGAAGAACCAGGAAAAGGATAAAGCCGATCATCGCGGCTAGAAGAACAAGGAAGGCAGTAGAATAGCGGCTAAGTGTTTCGCCGATTCCAAGAAGGGCACCGGAGATCCCGCTCATTTCCAGTCCAAGCTGGCGGAAAACCTGGCGGAAAACCGGTAGAATCTTTACAAGAAGAATTACAATAACCGCAGTCATCATGCCCAGCATAACAAGGGGATAGGCGACTGCACTCTGGATCTGGTCTGTGATCTGAATCTCCTTCGCATAGAAAGCAGACAGACCCTTCATAACCTCATCCAGACAGCCGGTCTCTTCGCCGGTGCGGACATAGGCAGCAGCAGAAGCAGGAAAAGCACCGGATTGTTCCATGGCGTGCGCCAGAGAGCCGGATTCCTCCATGTCTTTATAAAGAAAGGTCAAAATTTCTTTGCCCCGTTCTGTCTGGCTGTCGTCATTTAAGATGGCAAGTCCCTCAATGGCGGACATTCCGGAACGTAATATGATGGAAAACTGTTCACAGAATTGGAACAGCTCCCGATTGTTTAATTTGGTAATCATATAAAGTCCTCTCTGAAAAAACATCAGGCAGATCCTGAAAAAATCCATGAACCTGCGAGGCGTTTTTCGTTGTGCTATCGGGTAAACTGCAGCGTATAATTTGCGCTGTCACCGATATAGGAATTGATAAGCTCTTCATCTTCACTGTTGGCGGTAAAGGTTGGATCCATGCGGTTCCATTTCTCCCCGTCATAGGTAATCGCCTGTTCCACCCATCCTTTTCCACGTATGTAAACATCGATCCAGGCATGCTTGATGTCACCTGCATATCCGATCTGAAGCTTACAGGGAATATCCCGGCTTCGCAGCATTGCCGTCATCAGGGCAGCATAATCAAAACAGATTCCCTTTCCGGTAGAGAGGGTTTTGTCTATATCAGGAAGATAGCCGGTTTCAACGTTGGCTGCTTTGTCCTCGTCGTAGGTGACGTGCTGGGTTACATACTGGAAAATGGTGTCAATGCTTTCCTGTTCCGTGGCATCCTCTGCCAGAAGAGAAAGAGCCAGCTTGCAGGCTTCTGAGTCCGGGGTAAAATTTACATACTGGTTCGGATACAAAAACGGAAGAAATTCATTTTCCAGGGAAACCTCCAAGGCCTGAGCAAAAAGTGCGGCATACTGGCTGCCGTTTACCTGCTCATAACAGGATACCTGGTAGGTGCCGCTTCCACTGGTAAACGGAATGACAGCACTTTCGCCGGAGCTTACAAAATAAGAATAAACAACGCCGTCATCCGCGGAAAGCTGGATGTTTTTGGTGGTACCATTGCTGTTACTGACAGCAGTCAGATATCCCTGACTGATATTTGAAATATCCAGTATCAGAGGTGAATATCCTATGGTGTCTGTTCCCGGAGCTTCCGGAACCAGAACCTTCAGCGGGGAAAAAACAGGCGGTTCTTCGCCGGAACCGGAGCTGCTGTTCTGACCGCAGCCTGCAGCTGGGAAAACTATTAGCAGGCAAAATAGAAATAAGCAAAGCAGAAGGGCCGAAATGCGTTTAGACATAGCGCCGCTCCTTTTTATAAGTTGATCATTCATTTTCAAACACGTTCCAGGGATTTTTGAAATTCGGGAAGATCGTACCATGCTGGTGGTTCCTTCATACGAACCACGAAATGGCACAGATCAGGACGAATCCTGGCTTCCAGGTATTCCATAGGACCCAGTGAACAGTGTGCTGTTCTGGTGTTGAAAAAAATAGGAGATCCCGGTTCAATGTTGAGAATCTGTGCATCAAGGAAATCAGCTGAGCTGATGTTGATGTGTTCTTCGCCAGTTTCAAATTTAATTCCGTAGTGCTTCTGAATAAAGTAATAGAGATCTACAAGCTGTTCGCGGTAGGTATCTAAATCTGGGAAAAAATCAATACGGATATAATTTGTCTGAATTATCACAGGCTGTTCATTGGAGGAAACCACTCTTTGAAGGCGGAAGACTTCTGTTCCTTCATTAAGGTCCAACGCACTGGCGACCTGGCTGTTTGCAGGAATACGGTCAATCCAGGTTCCGCTGATGGTCAGGGCGGCATTATCCGGAAACAGAGTGTTTATGTCTATTACGTTATGAAATTTTGAGAAGCTGGTAAGCTCCCGTTCTTTGGGATTGATCACCTGTGTGCCGGCACCCTGCTTTACCTTTATGCGTTTGTCTTTAACCAGAAGGTCAATAGCATGCCGGACGGTTGTGCGGCTTACCGAAAACATTTTTCCAAGCTCATCTTCTGTGGGAAGATAGGAACCTATGGGATAAACATTATTATCTATATCGGATTTTAATTTGTTATAACATTTCTTGTATGCAGGAAGTTTTTCCATAATGTTTCCTTTCAAAATAAGGTTGTTTAGTAACCTATAGTATATATGTATCAAACAAATAAGTCAAACGATAATTGGAAAAAACAGAATCTCTTATGAACCATTTATGATAATGTCCTAATATACCACAAAGGAAAATGTCCCAATGTAGTATAATGCTTCCATCAACAGATGGAGGTAACGATTATCAGAAAGGTAGAATTATCAATGGATGAACAAAAGAAGTATGAGGTGATCAAATCATTGGCAGATCATCCAGCCCCTAACAAGCAGAGAGCTGCCCTTACTCTCGGTTGTACTGTACGTCACATTAACCGTATGCTTAAAGGCTACAAAGAGCATGGCAAAGCCTATTTTATCCATGGCAACAGAGGACGTAAGCCAGCCAATACCATCCCCAATGAAACTCGTAATCTTGTTGTCGATTTATACCGCAACAAATACTATGATGCCAATTTTGTGCATTTCACTGAGTTATTAGGAAAACATGAAGATATCCACATCTCCCCTTCAGCGGTTATGTCTATTCTCGAAGCTGAATACATTCTCTCTCCCAAGGCTACAAAAGCTAAGAAAAAGAGAATCAAAGAACAATTAAAAGCCGATAAAAAAGCAGCGAAATCTCAGAAAGAAGCGGATCAGATACAGATTAATCTTGTTGCTCTTGAGGACGCCCATTCCCGCCGTCCCAGAGCCGCTTATTTCGGTGAACTGCAGCAAATGGACGCAACTCCCTACGAATGGATCCCCGGTCAGATATGGCATCTGCATCTGGCTATAGATGATGCTACAGGAAGGATTACCGGCGGTTGGTTTGATACCCAGGAAACTCTGAATGGCTATTACCACGTTTTCCATCAGATCCTCACAACTTACGGTATCCCCTACAAGTTCTTTACAGACCGCCGTACTGTTTTCACCTATAAAAAGAAAAACTCCCCATCTATCGATGAGGATACCTATACACAGTTTGCCTATGCCTGTAAACAGCTGGGGGTTGAACTGGGATCAAGCAGTGTGCCTCAGGCAAAAGGACGTGTAGAACGCCTGAACCAGACGCTACAGTCGCGCCTGCCAGTCGAGTTAAGACTTGCAGGCATAACGACCATAGACGCTGCCAATGAATTCCTAAACTCCTACATAAAGGAATTCAATGAGAAGTTTTCCCTTCCCATTCATGGTATCAAGTCTGTGTTCGAAGTGCAACCCCAAATTGAAAAAATTAACCTGATTCTTGCAGTTTTATGCGAAAGAACGGTAGATACCGGACACTGTTTAAGGCATTCCAATAAATACTACCGTATGATTGACAGCAGAGGCAATCAGGTCCACTACCGAAAAGGAACAAAGGTAATGTTTATTCAGGCTTTTGATGGCAGTCAATACTGCTGTGTAAATGACAAAGACATCTACGCACTGGAAGAAATACCCGAGCACGAAACAAAATCAAAAGACTTAGATATAGACTATACTCCGCCAAAACCAAAGAAGCCCCGCATTCCACCAATGAATCATCCCTGGCGTCGCCAACAGTTTGGAAAGTTTGTCAAACAGCAAGAACACCACCAGAATGATCAAGATACAAAAATTGCCTGAGGAATGAAACGAATCAATTTAACAAGCCCCAGCAAAAAGCCGGGGCTAATACTTCAATTATTTTGGGACATTTTCAAAAACGCTTGACAACGATAATTGGAAAAAACAGAATCTCTTATACAAAATGCATAAAAACAGGCGAAGTATCTTGTCAAATAAAACACTTTACTAAAAATAAAAAACAATGTATAGTAATGTTTATAAACATAATTATGAATTTTAAAAATAAATTAAAATAAAGGAGAAACATAATGATGAAAAAACAGGAATTTGTACCGCGAAAGATAAGCGAGAAACCACTGTATGAACTGAAATCAGTGGAAGATATTCCGGTATCAGAGCTGTATCAGGTTAAGATAAACGGAAAGGAACAGCAAGTATATCATACGGAATTTTTTGATTTTGTTTCTTTCTTGGATGAAAATGAAAAGGCAGAGGTAGAAGTTACAGTAAACGAACCATTTCAGAAGGCGGTTATCCGTCCCACAGCTGTACAGATACCATTCAAAGAAGAGGGAAACAAAATCAGCATAAGCCTTCCTGCCGGAAAGAGAATTACTCTTGAACTGGACGATAAACTGGAGTCACCACTTTATGTTCTTCCTGGAAAATACATACCGAAGCCTGAGAATGCTGAGAGTTCCGTATGTGATCAGTGGTTCCGGAAAAACAGTTCCGGAGGATACAGGAACTTATCCTAAAAGTGCCCTTGTGACGACTGATACAGAGATTGAGAGCCAGAGTATGGTTGATTATCTGTGCAGCTGCGGACATAAAAGGATCGCCTTTATTACTTCCGGAGATGAAGGTCTTGGAAGATGCCATCTCAATGGCTATAAAACGTCACTGGAAAAAAATGGACTGGAGTATGATGAGAAGCTTATAATTCGTTTAAAACCAGGTAAAAGAATCTATACGATTGAGAATGGTTATAACTGTACCTGTGAGCTTTTGAAATCGGGGGTGGATTTTTCCTGTATTTATGCAATTTCAGATACTCTGGCGGTAGGCGCCTGCAGAGCAATTATTGACAGCGGCAAAAGAGTACCGGAGGATTATTGTGTGGCAGGAGCAGATGGTCAGGACATTGCGGAATATTATCATCCATCCATCACCACATTGAAATATCCAAGAGTGGAAACTGCCCTGCAGAGCGTCCGTACCTTGTTTGATCTGATCGACCGGAAAAAGGTAGTGAAACGGCAAATACTGAGCGGAACTCTTATAGAGCGGGAGTCTACACGCAAGCTGTAAGGTGTGTTTGTTGCTATCCATTACATCGAAAAGGAATCTGTGAAAATATTTGAGAAGGATTATCATGCGTTACGATCCGCTCAGATATTTTTACAGATTTTTTTGTTTTCGTACTTTTTAGACGGATTTTTGTAAGTTTTAACAAGGGAATTCCGTTGACAAAAGTGACAGTTTGCTTTATTATAAGAAATGAATAAAAGGCAAACCTGTTGAAAGACAGGGACGCAAAGCCAAGGGTCTAAGGTCTCAGGACTATGACAGCCGGTTGCCGCATTGATATTGATTAGGTAATGTAATATGACAGGAGACGTGGTTCTTCTATTTGTGGCGACCGTTTATTTAATCTGATAAACGGTTTTTTATTTCCACAAACTGATGGGACTGATAGTTTCCAGATAGCGGCAAGTCAGTTACATTATGGTTCAAGAAAGGTGTGTTATTTATGAAAGGAAAGAAAGTAACAGAGTGGCTCGCAAATAAAAAAGTTGTTTCCAGTTGTGCTGCCATAGCATTGGCAGCAGTGATCGGCGGCGTTTCATTATTCTCAGGAGCAGGAGAAACACCTGAATTCCCCAGTTATACAGATCCGATCATGGAGACTTCCATCATAGAAGATGAAACTCCACTGGCTTCTCAGCCGAAGACTACTGTGAAGACTACTTCCAGTACCAAGACAACCAGGAAGACTGTTAAATTAAAAAAGGCTTCCAAGAAGAGCTACACCAAGAAACTGAAAACCAAAACAAAAGTAACCAATAAAACAAATAAATCCGGTAATACAACAGTAGATACCAAGACAACCGTTGTTACCAAAGCAACAGCGAAATACACCAAGAAATCCAAAAAGAAAGTTGTTACATCCAAGATCACAACAACTGTTCAGACAACAACTACACAGCAGGTATCAATTGCCAATGAGACCGCTGTAAGCACTACTTCTTCTGGTACTTCCGCTGCCCAGGCAACTGCAGCAGCAAGCTCTTCACAGAACCAGAGCAAATACGAAGCAAATGTAGCAAATGTAGCAAGTGTTGCAGGTAAGATGGACAATCGTGTAATTGCAGCATATCAGCAGCTGGGCTTTAAGCTTGTTGTTGATCCATCCGTTAACTATTCCGGATATTTTGATGCAAGATCAAGATCTATTACAATGAAGCAGATTGATGATTCTGTTTATCATGAGCTGGGTCATTTCCTCGCATTCATCGCAGGAAATGTAGATAAGACAGCAAGCTTCCAGAGCATTTTTGCAGCTGAGAAGGCAAATGTTACAGCCTTTAATAAAGCCTATGTAACACAGAATGCTTCCGAATATTTTGCAGAATCTGTTAAGGATTACATCTTGAACAATGCTTCCCTGAAGAGCACCAGACCACAGACTTATGCAGCTGTTCAGAATGCATTGAATCAGATTACAGATGCACAGATCGCTAAGATTCAGAAGATTTATGGAGCGTTCTGGAACTAATGATTTTAAAGATGACCGGCACCCGGAGAAATATCTCCGGGTGTTTTACTGTGGATACCACAGGCGCGGGAAAATAGTGTTTTATAAAAAGGTAAGTGACAGATGGTACTTACCTTTTTGTCACCGGGAGAACCTTAATCTTATATATGTCGAGTTGCTGTTCACTGGTAACATTCCGCGAGGTGTTTTTTGTGAACAAAGTTCACAGAAAACCCGAGAGTTGCGGCGCGAAATCATGCAAAGCATGATTTCTGTGCATCGCGAAGCGTGTTACTGTAAACGGAGTGAACAGTAACGATTTAAGCACATATGCAACAGATGAGGAGGCATATTCTTTACATGAGCAACAAATATACATTAGGAATTGACATTGGTTCCACCACTGTCAAAATTGCAATACTTGATGAAAACGACACCCTGCTTTTCGCAGATTACCAACGTCATTTCGCCAACATCCAGGAAACACTGGCAGAGCTTCTGACGAAAGCTTATGGCAAACTTGGAGAGCTTACCCTTCATCCGGTGATCACAGGCTCCGGCGGACTTACCCTCGCCAACCACCTTGGCGTTCCTTTTGTACAGGAGGTAATTGCGGTATCCACTTCTCTTCAGAAGATTGCGCCCCAGACGGATGTTGCCATCGAACTTGGCGGTGAGGATGCCAAGATCATCTACTTCGAAGGCGGCAATATTGAGCAGCGTATGAATGGTATCTGCGCAGGAGGTACCGGTTCTTTCATCGATCAGATGGCTTCCCTGCTTCAGACTGATGCCACCGGGCTGAACGAATACGCGAAGAATTACAAAGCGCTTTACCCCATCGCAGCCCGCTGCGGTGTATTTGCCAAGACTGACATCCAGCCTCTGATCAACGATGGTGCCACCAAGGAGGATCTTTCCGCTTCCATTTTCCAGGCAGTT
>ENA-OPCB01001469-OPCB01001469.1-human-gut-metagenome-genome-assembly--contig:-NODE-1469-length-14043-cov-2.524307_pt1 | contig 14043 bp, 14 predicted proteins | sample MGYA00241561_ERZ501473 | MGnify/ENA primary metagenome ERZ501473 (study PRJEB25962, sample SAMEA2042519) | human gut metagenome | biome: human gut; feature: human-associated habitat; material: faeces... | reverse complement strand
AGAGTGAGGCATATCTCTCTCCCTCTGTGTTCCTGAAAGGAATATAGGGGGAGTGCCCGCAGGACGAGGGGGTTGAAAAGAATATCAAAAATAACATTTCAATCCTCCCCCCTGCCGATAAGAAAAGTACCCGTAGAAAAAAGAAGGAGTGAAAATAAACGGTAAAGCTAAAATACTGAACACCAACACCCTCCTCCCTTGCCGTGTCCCGCAGCATTGCGGGGTGTTTTTGCAACGCAAAATATAGGGGAGGTGTCCGAAGGACGGAGGGGTTAAAGAAAAAGACAAAAAAGTATGGCTATTCCGCCTTTCCCGGAAAATCCAAAGCCCTCATAAATCCTATATGATTTATGAGGGCTTTCTATGAGGAACACTTCGAATGAGCCTAAAAACAATTCGGCTATACTTTATTTATAATCTTTCAGCATCTCCTGCAAACGTTGACGGGCAAAAAAGATTCGGCTTTTTACCGTGCCCAAAGGCAAATCCATTTTTTCAGCAATCTCGTGATATTTATACCCTGCCACATGCATAGAAAACGGTATCCGATACTCCTCGCTGAAACTATTGATAGCCGTTGTAATCTCCTTCACCGTAAAAGAACCTTCCGGCGACGCGAATCCCGAGTCTTGGGGCAAATTCAAGTGATACAGATCTTCTGTCTGGTCTATAATAGTCTGGTTCCGTACAACCCTGCGATAATTATTGATAAAAATATTTCGCATGATGGTAAACACCCAACCTTTGAAATTGACATTGTCGATATATTTATCTTCGTTGTCGAGAGCTTTAAGAGTCGTATCTTGAAGCAAATCTTTCGCTTCTTCCCGGTTTGCGGTAAGCATATAAGCGAAGTTTAGCAAATTGTCTTGGAGACCTAACAATCTATCTTGAAATTTTAGAGAGTTCATAATTGAAAATTTTGATGATTTTGTAATTCTTGTTTACTACTTATACTACTACTTTGTATTACGAAAATGCATCGAAAATCTACTCATACTAACTACTACAATCTGAAATTTCTACATTCTCCTAAACGTCTTCGAAACATTCAGCTATTTCAAAGGGGCTCAAAAAAAATCTGTTTTCGCAAAATACAATCCCATAATATTGTTCTGATTATTTTTTATTTACTTTGTAACATATTTCTTATCTTTTTTAATTGTGCTTCTTAATATTAAACACATAGGTTCATGAAAAAGTTTCACAAATATATCTTTTTTCTCATATTATTTTTCCAGTATTTTGTATCGAATTCACAAATCACTGTTTATCAAATAGATATAACCAAAGAAATCGGGAGTACGACTTGGCGATATTTAAGAGCCGGTTTACACCAAGCCCAAGAACAAAATGCAAAAGCCGTCATACTACGGCTGAACACCTACGGGGGAACTGTCGTTCACGCCGATTCCATGAGAACGGCCATACTCAATGCACCCATTCCCGTCTATGCTTTCGTCGACAACAATGCCGCATCGGCAGGAGCACTCATCGCCATAGCCTGCGACAGTATCTATATGCGCAGCAGCGCAAGCATGGGAGCCGCTACGGTAGTCAATGAAACCGGAGCCGCCATGCCCGACAAATACCAGTCATACATGCGGGCGACCATGCGGGCGACGGCCGAGTCACACGGAAAAGACGAATCGGGAAACTGGCGGCGCAATCCGCTCATAGCCGAAGCTATGGTCGACGAAAGAGTAATCGTCCCCAATCTTTGCGATTCGGGCAAAGTACTCACCCTTACGGCAAACGAGGCCATCGCCCAAAAATATTGCGAAGGCATAGTCGATAACGTCGACGAGATCATTTCGCAAAAACTCCGGTACGAGACTTATACTTTACAAGAATTCAAACCCTCGCTCTTCGACGATATCGCCGGTTTTCTCACCCACCCCGCCTTTCAGGCTCTCATGGTAACGCTCATATTCGGCGGTATCTTCATGGAACTGAAAACACCGGGCATAGGATTGCCTTCGGCCATTGCCTGTACCGCAGCCGTACTTTATTTCACTCCACTTTACATCGACGGATTAGCCGCGAACTGGGAAATACTGCTTTTCGTCATCGGCATCATTCTGCTCATTTTCGAATTTCTCGTTATCCCCGGCTTCGGTATAGCCGGCATTTCGGGCTCCATTCTGATATTAGGAGCACTCATTTTGGCATTGGTCGGGAATGTCAATTTCGATTTCAACTTTGTTTCTGCCGCCGACATCAGCAAAGGAATAATAACTGTCATCTCGGGAGTCATTATTTCCGTAGCTTTACTCTTTTGGTTTTTCCAAAAAATCGGCAGTAAAGGCCCACTCGGACGTTTAGCCCTTCAAGCAGATCAAGCCACAGAAAAAGGATACATCGGAGTTCCCTCCGAATTACAAGAATATATCGGAAAAGAAGGACTCGCGGCAACCATACTCCGACCCTCCGGGAAAGTAACCATCGGCGACAGACAGTTCGACGCCGTAGCCCTTCACGGATACATCGAAAAAGGAGCGGGTATAAAAGTTGTCAAATACGAAAACGCGCAGCTTTATGTGATCGAAATCAAATAAAAAAACGTTATAAGAAATTCAATATGAAATTCATCGGTATTATTCCGGCTCGCTACGCCTCTACCCGATTCCCAGGGAAACCGCTGGCCGACATGAAAGGGAAATATATGATTCAACGAGTCTACGAGCAAGCCCGCAAAGTCCTCGACAATGTATGTGTCGCCACTGACGATGACCGAATATTCAACGCCGTGAAATCTTTCGGCGGGAACGTTGTCATGACATCGGCCGAACACCGTAGCGGAACAGACCGTTGCTTCGAAGCCTACAATCGTCTGGGCGGAAACGAAGACGTAATCATCAACATTCAAGGGGACGAACCGTTTATCAAACCCGAACAGATCGAGAGCCTCATCGCTTGCTTCGATTCGCCTCAAACCCAGATAGCGACCCTTGTGCGCCCCTTCGAGGCAACCGAAGGTTACGAGGCCCTCGCCAATCCCAACTCTCCGAAGGTCATTCTCAACGACAAAAACGAAGCACTCTATTTCAGCCGTTCGATAATTCCCTATATGAGAAATATATCCCCCGAACAATGGCCCGATAAACACGTTTACTACAAACACATCGGCATGTATGGATACAGAGCCGACATATTGTCCCAGATCACCCGGCTGCCCCAGTCGTCGCTCGAAATCGCAGAATCGCTCGAACAACTCCGGTGGCTGCAAAACGGCTATACGATTAAAGTGGGCATCACCACCCAAGAAACAATCGGTATAGATACCCCCGATGATTTACAAAAAGCACTCACTCTACTCTGAAAATTATGACGTTAGACCGAACAACGACACCGCCTGTCGGAACATTTCCGCCCCTATCCCTGCCCGCACCCGGCATCCATGCTTTATCGAACGGCATCGAAATCATCGCCTGTAATCGGGGTGACGAAGACGTGTGCCGCATAGACCTTATATTCGAAGGAGGTTACTATACCGAACAGAAACCGGGCACAGCCGCCCTCACCTTATTGATGCTCAAAGAAGGCGCCGCGGGCAAAAGCTCGGAAGAGATAGCCGAATCATTCGACTACCACGGAGCATGGTTGCAAACCTCCGCATCGAGTCACTATCTCTATGTCACGCTCTACACGCTCAATCGGCATCTCGACACCTGCCTATCTCTACTGGCAGACATCGTTATACGGCCCGATTTCCCGGAAAAAGAATTCACCCGGCTCAAAGAACGGCGTCTCCAACAACTGCTCGTTCAGAAAGAAAAAGTAGACGTCCTCGCCTCCGAGACTTTTCTCTCTATGATTTTCGGGGACAAGCACCCTTACGGACGGGCTGTCACCCCCGACCACATAAGCCATATCACAACCGAAGACCTCCGAGACTACCATCGGCAGCACATCGCTCCCGGGAAATGTCGTATCTTCATCGCCGGAAAAATCACCGGGAAACTTCTCGATAATTTGGAACTCCACTTCGGCCACACATGGAATGTACCCTCTGTCGATTCTGCGATAATCCCCGCTTTCCCCATACATCGTGCCGAAAATCCGATAATAGTCACCCACAAAGAAAACGCCCTCCAATCCGGAATCCGAATGGGACTGCCGGTCATCGGCCGGGAAAATCCCGATTTCTTCGCCCTGAAACTGCTCTGCACTATACTCGGCGGATATTTCGGCAGCAGACTCATGTCCAACATACGGGAAGAAAAGGGCTATACCTATGGCATATCCTCCTCTATCGCAGCCATGCGATACGGAAGCTATTTAACCATATCGACCCAAACCGGAACCGAATTCACCCGCCCGCTCATCAACGAAGTCTTCGCCGAAATAGATCGACTCAGAAACGAGCCCGTCCCGACCGACGAGTTCATCACCGTACAAAACTACCTGAGAGGAGACATGGCTCGTACCCTCGACTCCCCCTTTTCCATAGCGGACTACTACCTTTCATTGAAAGCCAACGATCTCCCGGTCGAATATTTTGCGCAGCAAGACGAAGCCATACGGCAACTGTCACCCGGAGATCTACTATCGGCAGCACAAAAATATCTCGTCCCCTCACAATTCTACATAGCCGTCGCCGGAGACAAGAACAAAATTCCCCCGCTCTCCCTACCTTGACAAATTCTTTCTCCTCTACCACGCCCCCTATTGTTACTCGACACCCCAATACTACGGGGGGATGGCATTAGCCATACAGAGGAGGTAGCACGTAGTGACGGAGGGGTTGAAAACAGCCCCTCATCAGCCGGTTTATATTGGGCATTTAACCCCCTCGCCCGATGGGCACTCCCCCTATACCGCTACGCGGCACAGGGGGAGAGGGCTAAAATGCGCTTCGAATATTTTAAACTCCTCCATTGCCGTGTCCCCGTAGCGTTATGGAGTATTTCTGTTTCACTATCGGAGACATTTAAAACTCCTCCCCTGTGTTTTGTAACGCAAAATATAGGGGAGGTGGCACGTAGTGACGGAAGGGTTGAAAACAGCCTCTCATCTGCCGGTTTATATTGGACAAATCACATTTTCACCATACGTTTGGGAGACCCGCTCCAAGAGCAACCCATACAATAAACTGTTTCAAGGTCGAAACCATCGAGAGTCTCGCCCTCTTTGCGGGCAACGACTACCCCTCCATCGGTCACATACACCGCCCTACGCTCTCCCTTACCGTTCTTCACATACATCGAAGACACCTTACACTGCGGACAAAGCAATTTTCTCATCGTACAAATAGTTTACCCAATCGATACCGAATATACAAAAAAAGGACCTCGGAAAAAACAATTCTTCCAAAGTCCCTTTTTCAATCACTTATAAGAAATAATCCTCGACAATTACCTCTCACCCAGTTTCTCGTCCATATACAAAATACTGGCTTCGTCTTTACAACGTTTCAACTTCTCGACAATGCCCAAAGCCGTGGCCTCTTCTTCTACTTGCTCACGCACATAGCCCCAGAGAAAATCTTGCGAAGCCTTATCCTTTTCGGAAGAAGCGACATTTACCAACTCGTCGATAAGAGAAGATACATGGCACTCGTGTTTATAAACATTTTCAAAAGCATCGAGCACACTCTCCCATTCCTGAGGAACGACATCTATCTTATCTACTTTGGCTACACCGCCTCGCTTCGATACATAATCGGCCAAGTCGTAAGCATGCTCCAACTCTTCCTGAGACTGTTTTCTCATCCAATTGGCAAATCCGTCATATCCCAATTTTTTGAAATAAAACGACATCGATAAGTAAAGATTCGACGACCACATTTCAGCCGCAATCTGAACGTTAATGGCTTCTTGTAATTTCTGTGAAATCATAATGGTTTATTTTTATATGTTAATACTCATTTTCATTACATATTGATAATATACAAAAATTATACCATCACATAATAATAAGACTTTACCATAACCTAAAAATAAAAACCAAGACAATACAACCTCTTTAATGACATAATTGCAGAATCATTTTGTCCGAATTTGACATTCTTTGAGACGGATTATAAAACACCAAAATACATAGAATGCAACTACCAATAATTCTATAATAAAGCCAGCAAGAACCCACGATTTGACAGTAGAGTCGACACGTAACGCATCATCGTATCTACGGCTATCGGAGTAATTATTTATTTCAAGGTATAAAACAACGCTCGCCCGGATTTTGTCATTGAAATTCTTGCAGGTTTTGTTTCAACCCCTTCGCCCTACGGGCACTCCCCCTATACCGATTGTTGCGATACAGAGGGAAAGGATTAAATGTGTTGCTTTGAACGGTCTTTTTATCTTTTCGGTTCTTTGTGAGTATTCCCCCCTTCTCCCCTGTGTTGCGCAGCAATATAGGGGAGAGACAGAGGAGCGGCAGCGACGAAGAGAGGGGTTAAAAAAGAAGCACATAGGATTTTTTTGTAGAACTAACCCCCTCGCCCGATGGGCACTCCCCCTATACCGCTACGCGGCACAGGGGGAGAGGGCTAAAATGCGCTTCGAATATTTTAAACTCCTCCATTGCCGTGTCCCCGTAGCGTTATGGAGTATTTCTGTTTCACTATCGGAGACATTTAAAACTCCTCCCCTGTGTTTTGTAACGCAAAATATAGGGGAGGTGGCACGTAGTGACGGAGGGGTTGAAAACGACATCTCATCAGTCGGTTTATATCGGACATATCCCTTCTCCCCTACCGTCTTCCGGAGCATTGCGGGGTGCTGCGTAAGCAGTATAGTGAAGATACCGGAGAAACAACCATTTCGAGGAGTGGGGTTATAAAAAAGATACATCTACGATTCAGCCCATTGTCATTTAACATCTCCTCAAAAAAACATTCTCAACTACTTAATTTTCTTTTTCACATTACCAGAAGAGGATTTTCCCGGAACCAACTTGGTTCGGGTTCTATTCTTACTCTTTTCCTCGCCTTCCTTCACGACTTTTTTCGGAGCATAAGTCTTCGGCTTTCTTCCTTGATGCGAAGCCTCATCGGACTTCTTCACCATCGAATTTTTGGAACGACGATTCGGACGAAGTTCCTCCTGTCCACTGGCAAATCTCTCTCGTCTTCCTCGTTGCGTCTTTTCAACCTTGGGATTTTCAGCTCCCGATAGTTTTTCTTTACGAGAAGAACCGTAACGGCGCAATTTATACTCTCGCTGTTCCATAGGGATAAAATGCAACGGTTCCCCGTCTATTTTCACTTTATCGCCTTCGGCCACCCGACTACCCAACGTAGCCAACTCGCCGTTGATAGTCACCCGCTCGTCGGCGATCATTTTATCGGCTTCCCGACGGGAACAAAATCCCGAATCACTAATGTACTTATTGACCCGAATATCCGATCGTATCACTTTCTTTGCCATAATCAAAACTCTATATTTTATCCCAACACTATATGCTCAGCCTCTACCGGCTCATTCAAAAACAGGGTCGCTGCCTCGGAAAACTTTCGAGGCGATTCCGTCGTCAGATAGCGGCAACCTCCCCCTTTCGAGCAACGACTCTCTATCTCAGGATGCCGTTTCAAGTAATCGTCCAACCTGTCGGTCACCAAAGGACCTTGCAAGACTACCGAAATAGACGGAGGAAGATAGGCCCTAATTTTGTCGAGTAACAACGGATAATGGGTACACCCCAATACTATCGTATCGATTTCATCGGACTGCGACAAAAGTTCGTCGATATATTTCTTAACAAAATAATCGGCTCCCCTCCCTTGTGCTTCGTTGTTCTCCACCAACGGAACCCACATGGGACATGACTGTCCGTATACCACGAATTCGGGATACATCTTCTTTATCTCCAACTCATAGGAGCCCGACTGTATCGTACCCGGTGTAGCCAAAATCCCGATATGCCCCGTACGCGACAGTTCGGAAAGCGACTCGACCGTCGGACGAATAACCCCCAAAACCCGTTTATCGGGAGCGAGACGAGGCAAATCTTTTTGCTGGATACTACGAAGTGCCTTTGCCGAAGCCGTATTGCAAGCCAAAATAACCAAAGAGCATCCCTCGTCGAAAAGATGAAATACAGCCTGCTTAGTAAATTCATATACGATCTCGAACCATAAGGAGCCCGCGCATTATCCCCCAAATAGAGATAATCATATCGAGGCAGGCCTTTACGCACCTGTTCGAGAATAGTAAGACCTCCGTATCCCGAATCGAAAATTCCGATGGAACCTACATTCGTAGGTATTTTTGTCGCATCCATTATTAGAAGTATAAATATGGAAAAAGGATGATAACGTTCTTATCATCCTTTTCGCAACCCCTCGACGAGGGAATAATTATTTCAATCCCAATTTCGCTTTCACCAACGGAGTCACATCTTCACTGGGTGCTCCCTGATAAATAACGATAGGATAAGCCAAATCAAAAATATAAGTAAATTTACCCTCTGCCCCTACCGACTTAATGGCATCCATCAACTTCTGTTGAATAGGAGCGAAAAGAGCTTCTTGTTGTTTTTGAATATCCTGAGACGCCATTTCCCGGAAACTCTCGATACGAGATTGGGAATCTTGAACCTCCTGCATACGACGAGCACGTATCGTCTCGGGAATCGTATCGCCCAATGCCATATACTCTTTATACTTCTTCGTGAACTCTTCTTGAATTTTTACAAACTCATCTTCATATTTCTTATTAATATCTTGAAGAGTTTGCTCGGCAGTTGCCTTCTCTGGCATCAACATAAAAATCTCCTGAGAGTTAACGGTACCGAATTTAAGGGCTTGTTGCGCTTGTGATACAAAACTCAAAGAGCAAATGCACACTGCGGCGAAAAGAAATTTCTTAATCATACTATAATTTTTTTGTTTCTATACTGTAAGTTATGAATAATGGCACAAAAGTAAGCATTTATTTTGAATATCCTAACTTTGTGAGCACTTCATTACTAATATCTATCTTCGGCGACGCAAAAATAATATTCGGAGAAGAAGCTCTATCGATAACCATCATGTAGCCTTTATCTTCCGAAATCTTCTTAATGGCATTATAAATATCGTCTTGAATAGGCTTCATAAGACTTTCGCGCTTTTTGAACAACTCGCCCTCAGGGCCGAAATACTTACGGCGCAATTCAACGACCTCCGTCTCCTTATCACGGATTTCCTCTTCTCGTTTTACCTTCATTTCCTCGGTAAGAAATACCAAATCCGATTGATAGTTTTTATACATTGTTTTAGCTTCGGCCGCCTTGTCGTCACACTCTTTTTGCCAACGTTGAGACACTTGGTTCAACTGTTCGTTGGCCATTTCGTACGAAGGAATATTTTTGAGTATATATTCCATATCGACCAAAGCATACTTCTGAGCTACCGACGACGCAGTAAAAGCTAGTACCGCCATCGCAAAAAGAACTATTCTTTTCATATCGTTATTCTATTTAATTAAACATTCCCGTTTCAATAAACCATATAACATAAAACACTTTCTAAAAAATAAAGATAGCGCGATTCTACCAAATCGCGCTATCCTTTTAGAGCATTTAACAAAAACGTATCTGTTTTTTCACAAATTAAAATTCCTGACCTAAGATAAAGTGGAAATGGCCACCCCCTTTCTCTCCTTGTACTTTATCGAAACCATAAGCCCAATCGATACCCATCAATCCGATCATCGGCAAGAAGATACGAACGCCCACTCCGGCCGAACGTTTCAGAGAGAAAGGATTGAAGTTTTCGAGCGATGTCCACGCATTACCGCCCTCGACAAAAGCCAAACCATATATCGTAGACGAAGGCTGCAACAAGAACGGGAAGTGCAACTCCATCGAGAACCGGGTATAAGCCCGACCGTCGGAATAGGGCGTAAGAGCACCGTTATCATAGCCCCTCAACCCGATTGTTTCCGTAGCATATGTATAAGACCCGGTCATACCGTCGCCACCCACATGGAATGTTTCGAAAGGCGTTTGCTTATACTTGTTATACGACCCCAACAATCCGAAATCGGCACGTCCCATAAGCACAAGTGTATATTTTTCGGAGTTATTCAACGGGGTATATACACGGCTCTTGAATTTTATTTTATAATATTCTATCCAGCGATATAACTCTTCTCGGTCGGCTCTCGACGAACTTTCATAGAGGCTCTTGTAATCTTTCTTAGAGAATAATGAATAAGGAGGAGTAAATTGAGCCGATAACGTAAATTGAGAACCTCGACGTGTATAAATGGGATTATCTATCGAACTTCTACCCAGCGTCAATCCCAACGTAAAACTGTGAGAAGTACCGTTCTGCATATAGTACAGATACTCCCAATTTTTAAGAATATATGCCTGATAGCCCAATTCTGCCATAAAAGTAAAATAGTCATCGGGCCACTCCAAACGTTTCCCGAATCCGAAGGAAACCCCGATCATCTGCAAAGACTTGTTCGGGTCTAAGGCATTTTCATAAGCATTTTGATAATAATCGTCATAATAGGAGTTACCCAAGTAGCTGTTTCCCCAGTAACCTCCATACAAAGAATTATTGTATAAACTGTTGTAGCTTCGGCTCAAAAAAGAACTTTCGATACCGGTCTGACGGCTATAATAAGCCGAGAACTGGAACGAGTTCGGACGTTTTCCACCGAACCACGGATCATAAAACGAAATACTATACTGCTGATAATAACGTGCATTCGTTTGCGCACTGATCGTAAACGTTTGCCCGTCGCCCTGCGGAATGATACCTTTAAACGATTTAGGGTTGAGCAAATTCTTGATGGAGAAATTCGTAAACTTCAAACTAAGTTTCCCGATAACACCTGTCTGTCCCCAACCGGCCGAAAATTCGATTTGGTCGTTGGCTTTCGATTCGAGATTATAAACCAAATCGACAGTACCGTTTTCTTCGTTCGGTTCCGGTTTTATATCCATTGTCTCAGGATCGAAGTGCCCAGTTTGAGCTATTTCACGAGCAGAACGCATCAAGTCCGATTTACTGAACAACTCTCCCGGTTTCGTACGCAACTCCCGACGTATAACATGCTCATACAAACGGTCGTTACCATTGATGACAACCTTGTTGATACGGGCCTGCGGACCTTCGAACAAACGTATCTCCAAATCGATGGAGTCGTTCAGCACATTGCCCTCGATAGGAACCAACTGGAAAAAAAGGTATCCTCTGTCCATATATAAATTGGCAACCGCATCTTCATCTTCCATCGTTCGCTTGTTCAGCATTTTCTGATTATAAACATCGCCCGGCTTCATACCCAATACAGCCGAAAGATAATCCGACGGATAAATCGTATTGCCTACCCAGTCTATATTTCGGATATAATATTTCTTTCCCTCATCGATTGTCAGGTAAACATCTACCGTTTTATCGTTATACCGCACCACACTGTCGTTTACGATAGCGGCATCCCTGTATCCCAACTCGTTATATTTCTCGATAATCAGATTTTTATCGTTCTTATAATTCTCTTCGACAAACTTTTTCGTTCGGAACAAATGAAGCAAATTACCCTTTTCATTGGTTTTTTTCATAGCCCATTTTATTTTCCTATCCGACAAAACCTCGTTCCCGTCTATATATATCTTATGGACCTTAACTTTCTCTTTCTTATCCACATAAATATCGACGATCACCTCATTCTCATGGGTCAGGTCATCGGTCTGCTTTATGTTCACCTCTGCATTCTTAAAACCCTTTTCCTCGAAATGTTTTTTGATAATCGTCGTGGCACGATCCACTATATTGGGAGTTATCTGGTTTCCCTTGACCAACCCCAAGCGCATTTCCAAATCTTCCCGCTCACTTTTCTTAATCCCGTGGTAATTTATTTCCGAAATACGCGGTTGTTGTTTCAATTGTATTTCGAGCCATGCCTTATGCCTTCGTCCACTTAATCACGAAATCGGAAAACAAACCTTGCCTCCAAAATTTTTTGGCAGCCTCGGTAATGGCATTACCGGGTATTTCGATAACCTGTCCTACTTCCAACCCAGAGTAACCTATCAATACATAATCCTCATAATTGGGAGCCCCGGTAACCGTGATACCGGCAATCTCATATTTCTGCGGAATGGCCGAATAAACGACCTTCGGATTATATATCGTATCGAGTTTCTCTTCATTCTGTGCGGTCACAGCCTGCACACAAAAAGACAAAAACAAAAAAACAGCCAAACTTTTCAAAGGCATATAATATCGCATTTTCAATCTCTTTTTCTTCATTTATAGTTGTTCGCTCGTTTTTCCGAAACGACGTTCTCTGGCTTGATATTCGACAATGGCTCTATAAAGGCTTTCGCCGGTAAAATCGGGCCAGTATTCTTCTGTAAAATAAAATTCGGCATACGAGAGTTGCCACAACAAAAAGTTACTGAGTCGTATTTCTCCTCCCGTCCTAATTAACAAATCGGGATTAGGCATATTCACAGTTGTCATGAACTCATCGACTGTCGTTTCCGTAATGTCGTCCACCGACAATCTACCCTTTTGAACCTCCTGTGCGATACACCGGGCCGCGCGAGCGATTTCCCATCGGGAAGAATAGCTCAACGCCAAGTTCAAAACAATACGCTCACCTCCCGACGTATCACGAATACATTTCAACAACCGTGCTTTCACATCAGATGGCAAGCGGTCCAAATCGCCGATGACCGACAAACGGACTCCCTTCTCTACCATTCCGGGAGTTTCCCGCTCTATACCAAAAACGACCAAAGCCATAAGAGCATCGACTTCCGCTTGCGGACGATTCCAATTTTCCGTCGAAAAAGCATATAAAGTAAGGTATTGCACCCCTACTTCGGCAGCTGCATCCGTTATCTCATGAACGACATCAAGACCTTTGCGATGCCCCTCCGAACGGTCCAGCCCTCTCTCCTTAGCCCAACGCCCGTTGCCGTCCATAATAATGGCAATGTGTTTGGGCACACGAGTTAGATTTATCTGCTCTACGTAAGTCATTCCTCTTTCAACGATTATCGTTGTTACAAATTTCTTTTTTACGGCCGAATTCATACGTGATTGAAAACAAAGTCGTCGAAAACCAATCCGTATTTTTCAGCACACTGCTTTCTATATGGTAAGGATCTGCGAGTGCCTTTCCGTCGAAACTGTCTCCCAACGTTTTGTGCATGGCAAACTCCAAACTTATATTCCATCTCGGAGCTATTTTATATTTAACCCCGGCTCCCAAAGAAGCATCGAAACTCACATAACCGCCTCCGACAGTCGAATATCCTACTCCCACCCCCGCCAACAAATATGGAGAAAGCCGTTTCGTTCCCAGATAAGAATATCCCATTCCATAATTAAAGAAATTGAATTCTATCTGTCCTCCCAACCGATATTGCCAACTCTCAAACGAGTAATCACTTCCGTTGGGGAAACGATTGTCAAAATCACGGGTATCGCCTGAAAACTGCATGGCTGAAATATCGGTCTTTACAGCCCACCGATAATTCAACAAAAAACGGAACACTCCGCTTATCGCAGCACCCGGCCGATGCCACGGCGAAACCTGATTGGCATCGCCCATATAACAACTTATTCCACCCGCTATCCCCGCATCATAACGGAAATCCTGTGCAGATAAAACAGCTGTACTACTCATTATTATCACTATAATCGGAATTATTTTTTTCATGCGTGTGCCATTTTTACGAGCCTACATACATAAAACGAAATAAACCGATGAAAAGTATCTTTTTTCTTCAAAACACTCATTATGGTATCGGCGGATATCTCAACCTACCGATTGCTCCTCGCCATATTTCATTATAAATATCACCGGAGTTATTTTCCCCTCCGAATATATAAATATAAGGAATCTGGTAATCGCTCGTACGAGCAACCGACATAGCCGGGACCCTCCGAATAGGCATAAACTTCCACAACGAAGCCGCGCTCCGAGAGGTAAAGTCCGCATCGACAACCATCACCGAAGCAAAAGCCCGCGGATTGATATAGGTAGGCATAGCCAACGACTGAGGAGCCTTGCTCCATGTATTGCCGTTATTTACCGAAACATATACCGAATCGGCTACCCCGGCAGCCTCGCGCCCCCCGAT
>ENA-OPCB01001467-OPCB01001467.1-human-gut-metagenome-genome-assembly--contig:-NODE-1467-length-14055-cov-3.263071_pt1 | contig 14055 bp, 10 predicted proteins | sample MGYA00241561_ERZ501473 | MGnify/ENA primary metagenome ERZ501473 (study PRJEB25962, sample SAMEA2042519) | human gut metagenome | biome: human gut; feature: human-associated habitat; material: faeces... | reverse complement strand
CTGGAGCTTGCAAGAGATGGTAAAACAGTAGTAGAGCTGATGCAGCTTGGAACCAAAATCCTTACAAAGGATGACGTAATGGACGGTGTTGCTGATATGATCGGTGAAGTTCAGGTAGAGGCAACATTCCCGGATGGAACCAAGCTTGTGACAGTACATAATCCAATTCAGTAAGGAGGAGAATGAGCATGAAGATCGGTGAAATTATGGCCGCAGATCGTGAGATCACACTTAATGAAGGCAAGAAAACAGTGACAGTAACAGTGGCAAACAAAGGCGACAGACCGGTTCAGGTCGGTTCTCATTTTCACTTCTTTGAAGTAAATAAATGCCTTTCTTTTGACAGGGAAAAAGCCTATGGATATCATCTGGACATTCCTTCAGGAACATCTGTAAGATTTGAGCCGGGTGAAGAAAAAGAGGTTCAGCTTACAGAAATGGGCGGCAGACAGAGAGTATTCGGACTGAATGATCTCACCCGCGCCCAGGCAACTGACGATACAAAAGCAGCATCCATGGAAACTGCGAAATTAAAAGGATTTCTGTAAGGAGGGACAATAATGAGTACAAAAATTTCCGGAAGCAAATATGCGGCAATGTATGGCCCGACTACAGGAGATAAGGTACGTCTGGCAGATACAAGCCTTGTGATCGAGGTAGAAAAAGATTATACAACCTATGGAGACGAAGTAAAGTTCGGCGGCGGCAAGACAATCCGTGACGGTATGGGACAGTCTGTAAAAACCTGCAGCAAAGACGGAGATCTGGATCTGGTAATTACCAATGCATTGATCGTAGACTCTACAGGAATCGTAAAAGCAGATATCGGTATCAAAGACGGTAAAATCGCAGGAATCGGTAAAGCCGGAAATCCGGACATCATGGATGGCGTCACACCTGGAATGACAGTGGGTGCATCTACAGAAGCACTTGCAGGAGAGGGAATGATCGTAACTGCAGGTGGAATTGATACCCATATCCATTTCATCAGCCCACAGCAGATCGACTGTGCATTATACAGTGGTGTAACTACTATGATCGGAGGTGGTACAGGCCCTGCAGACGGTACAAATGCGACTACCTGTACACCTGGACCATGGAACTTAAAAATGATGTTAAAGGCAGCCGAGGAATACCCGATGAACTTAGGTTTCCTTGGAAAAGGTAACTGCTCAGACGAAGCTCCTCTCATTGAGCAGGTCAAGGCTGGAGCTATGGGACTGAAGATCCATGAGGACTGGGGTGCAACACCTGCAGTTATCAATCACTGTCTGAATGTGGCAGATGAATATGATGTACAGGTTGCCATCCATACAGACACATTAAATGAAGGTGGATGTGTGGAAGATACACTTGCAGCCATCGGCGGCAGAACCATTCATACTTATCATACAGAGGGTGCAGGCGGTGGACATGCACCAGATATCATCCGCGCAGCAGCAGCTCCGAACGTACTGCCATCCTCCACAAACCCAACAATGCCATATACAGTAAACACTCTGGATGAGCATCTGGATATGCTGATGGTCTGCCATCATCTTGACAAGAGAATCCCGGAAGATGTTGCATTTGCAGATTCCCGAATCCGTCCTGAGACAATCGCAGCAGAGGATGTTCTTCATGATATGGGTATCTTCAGTATGATGAGCTCTGACTCTCAGGCTATGGGACGTGTAGGTGAGGTTATCACACGTACCTGGCAGACAGCAAGTAAGATGAAAGATGAGAGAGGTGCACTTCCGGAAGATGCAGGACATGACAATGACAACTTCCGTGTAAAACGTTATATCTCCAAATATACCATCAACCCGGCAATCACACACGGTATTTCCCAGTATGTGGGCTCTGTGGAAGAAGGTAAATTCGCAGACCTCGTTCTCTGGAATCCTGTATTCTTTGGCGCAAAACCGGATATTATCATCAAAGGCGGTATGATCATTGCATCTAAGATGGGCGATGCAAATGCATCCATTCCGACTACACAGCCGGTTCTCTATCAGCCAATGTTTGCAGCTCATGGAAAAGCTAAGAACGAAGCCTGCCTGACCTTTGTATCCCAGGCTGCCATGGATGAGAATGTAAAAGAGAAATACGGTCTTGAGAAAACTGTAGTACCTGTAAAGGGATGCAGAAATATCAGCAAAAAAGATATGGTATTTAACGACAGAACACCGGAACTGACCGTAGATCCGGAGACATATAAGGTTACTGTTGACGGCGAAGAGATCACTTCCAAACCGGCAGAGAAGCTTCCGCTGACACAGCTTTACAGTCTGTTCTAAACAATTTTAAACCATTACATTCTGGTTATCTGATCATAAAAATGATATTCGCAGGACTGTTATTTATGGAGTTTTGTGAGAACTTTTATAAGAACTTACCAAACGATATAATGACAGTCCTGTCAGTATAAAATTCTGATTTTTATATGAAAATAAGCTGGATTTATTCATCTTGTTATGCGTGTTGAATAAAAGTATTTCCACTTACGAAATATAAACAGAAAAATATACTGAAGAAGCAGGAGAGGAGAGAATATTATGTTAGGAGTTTGTCTTTTATTCGTAGGAATCGTACTGATCAACAACGGTATGTGTTCTTTATACAATGTAGACGGAAAATCAACCGCCATTATGAACATCTTTACAGGCGGCCTTTCTTTATTTATTAACTTTGTCAATCTGGTGCAGGGCAATTATTATGCAGCAGGAACAGGACTGCTGTTCTGCTTTACCTATCTTTTCGTAGCCCTGAGTAAATTCCTGAAAGCAAGCCCGATCCCATTTGCATGGTTTTCTACTTTTGTAGCCATCAATGCGGTGATCTTCGGTACAATCGAGGGATTTACAGGAAGCACTGCACTGGGAATCACACCGGATCTGCGTTGGGCAGCAATCTGGTATCTGTGGGCAATTCTCTGGGGAACTGCTTTCGTAGAAGATATCTGCGGAAAAAAACTGGGAAAATTCGTTCCATATCTTCAGGTATTTGAAGGAATCGTAACTGCATGGGTTCCTGGAGTTATGATGTTGCTTCAGATTTGGTAAGATTCAGGAGGTCGAAAATAATGCTGTGTGAACAGGTTTTGGGAAAGCTTCATGATTTTGATACTACAGGAAAAACAATAGAATATGTAGATATCGAATGGCACGAAGCATTCAAGAAAATACATAAAAAAACAACAGACAAAGGAACAGAAGTGGGAATCCGCATGGACGATTCCATTCTTGCCAGAGGTCTATATCAGGATGATGTGATCTACGCAGATGATGAGAAGCTTGTAGTGGTAAATACACCGCCATGCGAAGTGATCCGCGTTTCTCTGACTTCCGGACATGAGAAAATGTCTGCAAAAGTCTGCTACGAAATCGGCAACAGACACGCACCGCTTTTCTGGGGAGAGAATGATACGTTTATCACGATCTATAACGAGCCAATGCTTGTTATGCTTCAGAAAATCCATGGAGTTCAGGCAGAGAAAGAAGTGTTGAAGCTGGACTTTGACAAGAGAATTTCTGCAAGTATTCATAATCATCATCATTAAATATGACTATAAGGAATGTTATGAGTAAACTGTAAGGCAGATAATGTATTTACTGAAATTTGAATATTTAAGACAATCAATGTTAATTATGGAGGTTCTTCATGTCAGAAAAACAGTTCTATCTTCTACAGGTAAATGATGCGCTGTTTCCCATCGGAGGATATTCCCATTCCCAGGGACTTGAAACTTATATTCAGCGTGGAATTGTCCACGATGCAGACACAGCCAGAGAGTATATTACTCACAAAATCAAATGGAATCTTGCATATACAGAACTTCTGGCAGCCAGACTTGCATACGAAGCTGCAGAGAAAAAAGACCTGCAGGAACTTCTGTACCTGGAAGAACTTCTGGAAGCATCCAGAATTCCTATGGAACAGAGAGAAGCCGCCAGAAAAATGGGTTCCCGTTTCGCAAAAACCATTGAAAAGCTAGGGCTTTCCATCAGTGAAACAGGGATTTTCAGAGAATATCTGGATGCGAGAAAGGGAAAAGCAGTAAATCATTGCTGTATTTACGGAGTTTTTTGTGCGGAAATGCAGATTTCTCTGGAAGAAGCGCTGACGCATTATCTATACGCACAGACATCTGCAATCGTCACCAACTGCGTAAAAACAATTCCACTCAGCCAGACATCCGGGCAGCAGCTTCTGAGCGGATGTTATGGTGAGTTTGATGAGATATTAAAGGATATCATGAACAGAAGCGAGGAGGACTTATGTCTCTCTGCACCTGGATTTGATATCAGAGGAATCCAGCACGAGAAGCTGTATTCCAGATTATATATGTCGTAAGAAAGAAAAGAGGAAATCGGTATGTCATACGTAAAAATCGGAGTTGCCGGACCGGTAGGTTCCGGAAAAACAGCACTTATTGAAGCACTGTCAAGAAAGATGGCAAAGGATTACAGTATTGGTGTCATCACAAATGATATCTACACAAAAGAAGATGCCCAGTTCCTTGCAAAGAACAGCGTTCTTCCTGTAGAAAGAATTATTGGTGTAGAGACAGGCGGATGCCCTCACACAGCCATCCGTGAAGATGCTTCCATGAATCTGGAAGCAGTAGATGAGATGATGGAACGCTTCCCTGATATTGAACTTCTTTTCATCGAAAGCGGCGGAGATAACCTGTCTGCAACATTCAGTCCGGAGCTGGTAGATGCAACCATCTTCGTCATTGATGTAGCAGAAGGAGATAAGATTCCGCGTAAAGGCGGTCCTGGAATCACACGTTCTGATCTTCTTGTAATTAATAAGATAGACCTGGCTCCATATGTAGGTGCAAGTCTCGAAGTAATGGAAAGAGACTCCAAAAAAATGCGTGGTGACAGACCATTCCAGTTTACAAATATCCGCGGAGATGAGAACGTAGATAAAGTGGTAGAGTGGATCAAGAAAAACGTACTCCTGGAAGGAATGTAAAGGAAAATGCCTATGGATAACAAATTCGGAAAAATATCCAGACTGTCGATCCGCACCGGAAGCCGGGATGGAAAAACCATAGTGGAAGATCTTTCCTTTACTGCACCTTATAAAGTTATGACACCATTTCCAAAAGAAGATGGCGGAATTTCCATTATGCCGCTGTGTGCTTCGGCCGGAATCATGGAAGGCGATGTTCAGGAGTTCACCTTTCAGATTTCCGAAGGAAGCAATCTGGAATTTCTTTCTCAGTCTTTTGATAAAGTGCATAAGATGAAAGAAGGACTGGCACGCCGGAGTGTGACGGCAGAAGTGAAAAAAATGCAGTCTTCTGTTATTATCCGCAGCCGGTGATCCCATATGCACAGTCTGCATTTGAAAGTGATATGAAAATCCATCTCGAAGACGAAAGTTCAAGATTCTTTCTGATGGAAATCATTTCCTGCGGTCGAAAAGCATCCGGGGAACGCTTTCGCTACCGGAAGTATGCATCGAAAGTTTCCGTCTGGCGAAGAGGCAGCCTGATTTACCGGGACAACACCCGCTATGAGCCGGAAAAGATGGATATGGAAGGCATCGGTATGTACGAAGGTTACACGCATATGGCAAATATCTTTCTGACCGGCGGCAGCGAAGAACTGCAACAGAATATCTGGGAGATCCTGGAACAGGAACCGGAATGCGATGGCGGCGTGACAAAACTGGTGCAGAATGATCTCGCTGTCCGGATATTCGGACAAAGAGCACAGAAACTGCAGGAAGTGGCAGAGAAGATGAAGGCGGCTTTCCTGTGAAACGAATAGACAAACTGTATACAGAAAAAAGTGTATGTGCAAATGAACGAATTCCCAGAAGGGCACGTAGAAGTGCCTTCTTAGGAATTCGTTCATTTTGCATATTGCCGTAAGTTTCCAGAGCTGATAAAACAGGTTCCTGGAAGCGTGGATGTTTCCAATGGAATCAACGAAACTGGCGAAATAGACAATAAACGGACAGAGAATATGTAGAAAATTGCTAAAAAACGAACGCTTGATAAAAATAAATAGTAACAATATAGACAAAAACATAAAAACGTACTATAATAAACTTAACATGTATCCCGAGAGGGTGCTGGAAGTCCCGCACAGCGGGACTTCATTTTTCACAGAGATTTTTAAAATGACAAAAACTCTGCGAAAAAAGAGGAAGAAAAAGAAAGAATTGCAGCTGAAAAGGAAACAGAATGGCTGCAAAAGAAAAAATGCATAAAAGGAGGAATGTACATGCATTTGAGAAAGAAAATTCTGTCTGTTGTGTTAGCCGGTGCTATGATCGGCGGAGAGCTTGTGACCGGCATTGGAAGTTTCACACTTCCGGTAAATGCTGCTGACAGCAGCTTTGCAGGCGAAGAGTGGTATGACCAGATTGATAAAGTGGAGGAGAACCGGGAGCCGGCACATGCGTATTTTACACCGTATGAGTCTGCAGAAAAAGCTTTGACAAACGAAAAATCAGTTCTGGATGTGGATGAATCAGAATCCGCTTACAAACAGTCCCTGAACGGTACCTGGAAATTCAAATTTGCCCAGAAACCGGCAGAACGTGAAAAACAGGCAAAAGGTGCAGATGCAAAAAATTATGTGGAGAACTGGGATACCTCAGGCTGGGATGACATCAAAGTTCCAAGCTCCATCCAGACGATCAAGGATGCAGACGGCAATTTCAAATACGAAAAGCCGATCTATGTAAACCAGAGATATCCGTGGCAGAACTATGAAAATGTCAGCCTTGGAGCAAACGTTACAGCACCGACCGTAAACAACAGTGTCGGCCAGTACAAGAGAACCTTTACCGTTCCTTCAGACTGGGATGGAAGAGATGTTTTCGTATCCTTTGAAGGTGTAGAGTCCGCATTCTATTTATATGTAAACGGGCAGAGAGTCGGATACGGCGAAGACAGCTACACGACCGACGAGTTCAATATCACAAGTTATTTGAAAAAAGGCGAAAATACCATTGCAGTGGAAGTTTATCGCTGGTCTACTGGAAGTTATCTGGAGAACCAGGACTTTATCCGTATGAGCGGTATTTTCCGTGATGTAAATCTTTACTCTAAAGCAAAAGTAGAGATGCGTGACCTGTTTGTAAAAACAGATCTGGATAATAATTATAAAGATGCAACCCTGACGCTGGATGCAGATATCCGTAATCTCGGTGATGATACAGCAGCAGGCAAGAAATATACCGTATCTGCTGATCTTTATAAGATTGACGGCAAGACAAAAGTGTGGTCTGAGCCGATGGTGATCGAAGCGACTGTTCCGACAGCAAAGAAAAATGTGGCAGAGAAAGCAGATGACAAGGGTGCACACTTTACCGGCGATAAAAAAGTAACCAATCCGGACAAATGGTTTGCAGATACACCGAACCTGTACATGTTGCTTGTTCAGTTAAAAGATGAAAACGGCAATGTCGTGGAGACCACTGTTCAGAGAGTCGGATTCCGCGAGATCAGCAAAGCAGATATCAACGAAGCAGGTCAGGAACAGGTACAGATCAACGGTGAAAAGATCATGTTCCGTGGTACAAACCGTCATGAAACAGATGACCAGGACGGACGTGCAATCTCCAAAGAAGATATTACGACGGATCTGAAGATGATGAAACAGTTCAATGTCAATGCGATCCGTACCAGCCATTATCCGAACAATCCATATATGTACGGACTGGCAGATGAGCTGGGTATTTATATCTGTGATGAGACGAATGCAGAGTCCCACATCGGTGCGACAAGCAGCAACATCCCGTCCGGATATCCGATCTGGAATACTTCCGTTATGGACCGCACCCAGAATATGGTAGAGCGCGATAAAAACCATCCATCCGTAGTGATCTGGTCCCTTGGTAATGAGGCTACTTACCAGGCTTACAATATGGATGAAAACTACTGCTTCTACAATTCCACACAGTGGATCCTGCAGCGTGATCCGTCCCGTATCCGTAAATACGAGCGTGACAACCGCTATACAAAGGGTGACCGCACAAAATCCATGGTAGATATCTATTCCTCCCAGTACTGGGGTGTAGATTCTGTCAAGAGTCAGGTAACAAACACGGGCAATAAGCTGCCGTATATCCAGTCTGAGTATGCCCATGCAATGGGTAATGCCCTTGGTAACTTCAAAGAGTACTGGGATATTTTCCGTAACTACCCGAATGCACAGGGTGGATTTATCTGGGACTGGATCGATCAGTCTGTTTCTACAAAAGTAGAAAATACAACAACTTACACGATCACAGATTCGAACACCGGTGTTGCAACGAAATTTGACGGAAAAGTTACCGAAGGACGCAACAATACAAAAGCGATCCAGGGAACTTATGCAGCGACGGACAGTGCAAAACTGGCAACCAACAGCACAACCGGTATCACACTGGATGTATGGGTAAAACCATCGGAGAACTTTACAAAATCCGCACAGGCGTTTATCTCCAGAGGAGACAGCGACGGCTACAACCTTCAGATTGACCGCTATGGTAAATTTGAGTTCTTTGTAGACGGATGGAGCGGTGGTACTTTATCCGCAGATATTCCATCTGATTTCACAGACGGAAACTGGCATCGTCTGACGGCAACTTATATTGGTACCGAGTACAAGCTGTATTACGATGGAAAACAGCTTGCAACAGGACAAAGAACCAACAAGACAACCTGTGATGCATCCAGCAATCCGATCGACATCACCATCGGAGCATCCGCAGACCAGTCCGGAAGAACCTTCAACGGTGCAATCGACCGTGCAGCCGTGATCAAAGGTGTTATGACAGAAGAACAGATCCAGAATACAAACGATAATCTGGACGCAGTAAAAGATAACGTAGCTTATTCTATTGACTTTGGATCTGCTTCCATTAAATCAGAAGGAACAAACTACAAAGACAGCACATACTTCGCATACGGCGGAGACTGGGGCGAGACGGTAAATGATAATGATTTCTGTGCAAACGGTATCTTAAATGCAGACCGCACACCTTCCGCAGAACTGTATGAAGTCAAGAAAGTACATCAGGAAGTTTCCTTCTATGATGACGGTGAAGCAACAAACGGTAAAGTCCGTGTTGTAAACGAGTTCCTGAACACCAACCTGAACAAATACAATGTCTCCTGGACATTAAAAGAAGATAACAAAGTGATCGGAAGCGGTCAGCTTAGCGAGGAGCAGAAGAACATCGCACCGCAGGCAGAAGCTACCGTAACACTGGCAAACTTCCCGAAAGTAAGTGCGACAGCAGGTTCTGACTATACACTGACACTCTCCGTAACACTGAAAGAAGATGCTGCGTGGGCAGGCGATTATTACGGACATGAAGGTGATGAGGTTGCATTTGAAGAATTTGATCTTGCTTACACTCCGGAAAAAGCACAGCCAACGATCAGTGCATCTGACATGGATAAAGTAAACGTAGCAGAGAGCGATGATGCGATCACTGTTACCGGAAAGACATCCAAAACAAACGGCAAAGCATTTGAAGTTGTGATCGACAAAGCACAGGGTTACATCACCAGCTACAAAGTAGACGGCAAGAGCCTGCTGGAGAACGGACCGGTTCCGAACTACTACCGTGCACCGGTCAGCAACGACCCATCCTTCTCCACAGCGATGAAGAATGCAGCACAGAACTTCACGCTGGATGAGAACGGCATCACTGTAGATAAGAAAGACAAAGTAGTCAACATTCATGTATCAGGAAGCATTCCTGAAGTAAATACACCGAACAGCATTGATTACATGATCTATGGCAATGGTGAGATCGTAGTAACCAATACGGTTACACCGAGTGCTTCTGCAGGAAATATTGCAAGAATCGGTATGAAGATGACAGTTGCAAAAGATTACGAGAAGCTGACATACTACGGAAATGGTCCGCAGGCAAACTATGTTGACCGTAACACCGGTGCAAAACTTGGTATATACAACAGCACCGTAACCGAACAGTTTGAAAAAAAATATGTAAAACCTCAGGAAAACGGAAACCACACAGGTGTAAGATGGACAGCACTGACAGCAGAAGACGGAACAGGTATCCTGGTATCTTCTGACAGCGAAATGGAATCCGGAGCCCTGCATTATAAAGCAGAAGATCTGGCATCCTACCGTCATCCATATCAGGTTCCGGTACAGGAAAATACCATTCTGACTGTTGACCTGATGCAGCGCGGACTTGGAAATGCAAGCTGCGGTCCGGCTCCTCTGAGCAAATACATCATTTCCGCAGGAAAGACTTATGCACAGACATTCAGCATCCTTCCTCTGACAAAACAGACATCAGATGAAGAAAAGATGGCAAAGAGCAACGAAGATGTGAAATCCGGTATGCCGCTGACAGGAATCAAAGTAAACGGCAAAGAACTGGATAACTTCAGCGACGGACAGAGCGAATATACTTACACACTTCTGAGAGGAAGCTACGAAGAAGGAAAGGTTCCTCAGGTAGAAGCAATCGAAAAATCAGATGATGTCATTGTAACTGTTACACAGGCAACAGCAGTTCCTGGCACAGCGACCATCAAAGCCGTTTCTCCATTTGGTGTAGAAAAGACTTATACGATCAACTTCAAAGTTCAGGATGAACTGTATGTATCCGATATGGACTGGACCGTTGACCAGGGCGGATACTTCGAAAACACAAGAGATGCCTGCGGATGCGGAAATCCGATGGCAGTCTATGTAGAAGGCACAAAACAGAGCTTTGACAAAGGTGTGGCTATGCATGCACCGGCAGAACTGGGCGTTAACCTGGAAGGCAAGGGCGTAAGCAGATTTACCGCACGCATCGGTATCAGTGCAGACCAGACACTTGGAAACAAAGCAGATGTAAACTATGTGATCAAAGGTGATGGCAAAGAGCTGTACCGCAAAGACCATGTGATCTCCAACGGACAGTCCTACCTCGTAGATATCGATGTATCCAAAGTAAAAGATCTGCGTCTGATCGTAGAAGAAGGCGATGCAGATTACAACGACCACGCACTGTGGGCAGATGCAAAATTCACGTTCCAGAGTGAAACTCCAGATCCGAAGCCGATCAAAGTAGCAAGCATCAGCGTAACAGCTGATAAGACAGAGCTGACCGTCGGTGATACGATGCAGGCAGCTGCAGCTGTATTACCGGAAAATGCAGACAACAAAGAAGTTACATGGACAAGCTCAAATGAAAGTGCAGTAACAGTAAACGAAAGTGGTCTGATCAAAGCAATTGGTGTTGGAAGTGCAGATATCATTGCAACTGCAAAAGACGGAAGCGGTGTAACAGGCAAAGTTACCATCACGGTAAAATCAAAAGATATTGATCCGGTACCGACTCCGACCCCTGCACCGGCAGAAAAAGTCGAAGAGCTGAACAAGGCAGTCAAAGAAGCAGAATCATTCAAAGAAGCAGATTACACAGCTGAGAGTGCAGGCAAACTGAAAGCAGCACTGGCAGAAGCTAAGAAAGTTCTGGAGAATAAGGATGCTACTGAGGCAGAAGTAAACGCAGCACTGAAAGCAGTCAGCGATGCAAAAGCAGCTCTTGTCAAGAAAGATGATAACAATAACAACAACGGAAACAATAATCCGGCACCACAGGTTCCGGCAGTTGGAACAACCATTACAGTAAAAGGCGTTACTTACAAAGTAACGAAAGCTGATGCAGTAAACGGAACGGTTTCTGCAGTGAAACTGAAAGCAACGAAGAAAACAAAAGTTACGATCCAGGATACAGTAAAAGTTGGAAATTACAGCTTCAAAGTAACCACGATCGGTAAGAATGCTTTCAAGAACAACAAGAAACTGAAGAGCATCGTGATTGGAAACAACGTCAAGAGCATTGGCTCCAATGCATTCAATAAAGCGAGCAAGCTGTCAAGCGTAACTTTCAAGGGAACAAAGATCGTGAAAGTTGGCAGGAATGCATTCAAGGGTACTTCTTCTAAGATGAAAGTTACAGTTCCTAAGAAGATGAAATCCAAAACGCTGAGAGCACTGAAAAAGAACCTTCAGAAAGCAAAAATCAGCAAAAAGGCAACTTATAATAAAGTAGCGAAAGTAAAGTAAATAAAAGAATCTCTTGAATAACAGAAGTTCAAGTTGTAACGAGAATCGTCGCATGCTACAATAGGTATGCGGCGATTTTGTTGGGTAAATGTCAGCAAAGCTGAACAGAATCGCGTGCCAAGTCTTACGTGTCAAGCGGATATTCGCAATTGAAGCAGGGGACTTCCTTGATTTGGTTCAATCATAATAACGAAAGAAGGTAACAAAAGTGGAGACACTGAAAAAGTTTGTGAAATATTATGCACCTTACAAAGGTGTGTTTTTTCTGGATTTGCTGTGTGCAGCGATTATCAGTTTTGTGGATCTGGCATTTCCACAGATCCTTCGCAGTCTGACAAAAACACTGTTTTTAAAAGATGCAGCTGTGATCTTACAGGCACTGCTTCCTATCGGGGCAGGATTGCTGCTTATGTATGCAATACAGGCGTTGTGCAAGTATTATGTGACGTGTCAGGGGCATATGATGGGAGCAAGGATGGAGCGGGATATGCGCCAGGAATTGTTTGAGCATTATGAAAAACTGTCGTTCTCTTATTATAATCAGCATAATTCCGGTCAGATGATGAGCAAACTCGTATCAGATCTGTTTGACATTTCTGAGCTTGCACATCACGGACCGGAAAATCTGTTCATTTCACTGATTAAGATTGTCGGAGCCTTTATCTTCTTATTTTTTATCAACTGGAGACTGGCAGTGCCGCTTCTGTTTCTGGTTGTGCTGATGCTGATCTTTTCCCTGCGTCAGAATCGCCGTATGCAGGCAACGTTCATGGATAACCGACGCAAGATCGGAGATATCAATGCGAGGCTTCAGGATACCCTTTCCGGGATCCGTGTCGTACAGTCTTTTGCAAATGAGGAGATTGAGCGGAAGAAATTTCAGAAGAGCAACGAAGGATTTCTGGTATCCAAAGATGCGAACTATCGTTGTATGGGAAGTTTTATGAGCAGCAATCTGTTTTTCCAGGGACTGATGTATCTGGTGACCCTGGTCTTTGGCGGATGGCTGATCGCACACGGAAAAATGGAAGCAGCAGATCTTGCCATGTATGCTCTGTACATCGGAATCTTCATCAGCCCAATCCAGATCCTGGTTGAGCTGACAGAAATGATGCAGAAAGGCCTGTCCGGATTTCGCAGATTTCTCGATGTGATCGAGACAGAACCGGATATTCAGGATGCCGAAGATGCAAAACCACTGACCAATGTATGTGGTGATGTATCTTATGAAAATGTTTCCTTTCATTATCAGGATGATGAGACACCGGTACTGTCTCATGTCAGCTTTCGGATTCCGGCAGGCAGATCGATCGCACTGGTCGGACCGTCCGGAAGCGGTAAGACCACGATCTGTTCGTTGCTTCCACGTTTTTACGATGTGACGGAAGGAAAAATCACGATTGACGGAAAAGATGTCAGAGGACTGACACTTGAAAGTCTGCGAAATCAGATCGGACTGGTGCAGCAGGATGTCTATCTGTTCTGCGGAACGATCCGGGATAATATCGCTTACGGAAAACCAGAGGCCTCCATGGAAGAGATCGTCGATGCAGCGAAAAAAGCAAATATTCACGATTTTATCATGTCACTGCCGGATGGATACGACAGCTACGTCGGTGAACGCGGAACACGCCTCTCAGGAGGGCAGAAACAGAGAATTTCCATCGCCAGAGTTTTCCTGAAAAATCCGCCGATCCTTATTTTAGATGAGGCAACGAGTGCACTGGATAATGAGAGTGAACGATGGATTCAGAAAAGTCTCGAAGAACTGGCAAAGAACCGCACCACAATCACGATCGCACACCGCCTTTCCACGATCCGCGGGGCAGATCAGATTCTTGTTGTTGCCGATAATGGGATCGCAGAGAGCGGAACACATGAAGAACTGCTGAAAAAAGGCGGGATTTATGCACATTACTGTGAACTCTCGGAAATGTGACAGATTTTTCAAAGGCCAGTGCAGATAGCAGGCAAATAAAAATTGACCGTTGGTTTCCTAGCAGGTGTAAAG
>ENA-OPCB01001452-OPCB01001452.1-human-gut-metagenome-genome-assembly--contig:-NODE-1452-length-14141-cov-3.135170_pt1 | contig 14141 bp, 6 predicted proteins | sample MGYA00241561_ERZ501473 | MGnify/ENA primary metagenome ERZ501473 (study PRJEB25962, sample SAMEA2042519) | human gut metagenome | biome: human gut; feature: human-associated habitat; material: faeces... | reverse complement strand
CTGCAAAAGTAATAGGATATTTTGAAATATGCAATATCTTTGCAAAAAAAATATCGAAGATGGATAAAATAATTGGGTTGGGCAATGCTTTGGTCGATGCGCTGGCAATCATTGAGGATGATAATATTTTGACGGAGATGCAGCTTCCGAAAGGAAGCATGACGCTGATTGATGAAGATAAGTTCTTGAAAATTAGTGAGTATTTCAGCCGGATGAAGACGCACCTGGCTAACGGAGGTTCTGCTGGAAACGCAATTCGGGCAATGGCATGCCTTGGTGCTGGTACGGGATTCATCGGAAAAGTAAGCAATGACTTTTATGGTAACTTTTTCCGGGATAGCCTGCTGGAACGTGGGACAGAGGCGAATTTATTGCTTTCCACTACCCTTCCGTCCGGTGTAGCTTCTACTTTCATTTCTCCTGATGGGGAACGTACTTTCGGCACTTATTTGGGGGCGGCTTCTACATTGAAGGCGGAAGATCTTTCGCTGGATATGTTCAAAGGATATGCTTACCTATTTATAGAGGGATATCTGGTGCAAGACCATGATATGATTCTCCGTGCCATTGAGCTGGCTAAAGAGGCCGGCTTACAAGTATGTTTGGACATGGCGAGCTACAACATAGTAGAGGGGGACCTTGAATTCTTCTCTCTGTTGGTCAATAAATATGTGGATATTGTTTTTGCCAATGAGGAAGAGGCAAAGGCCTTTACGGGTAAGGAACCGGAGGAAGCATTGGACATCATTGCCAAAATGTGTAGCATAGCCATTGTAAAGGTGGGTGCCCGTGGTTCTCTGATTCGCAAAGGTACAGAGATGGTGCAGGTACAAGCGGCTCCGGTAGAGAAAGTGGTGGACACTACAGGAGCGGGCGACTATTTTGCGGCAGGTTTCTTGTATGGACTGACGTGTGGCTACTCGCTGGAGAAATGTGGCAAGATAGGCTCCCTTCTCTCCAAAGATGTGATACAAGTGGTGGGTACGGAGCTTCAGGCTGCACAATGGGAAAAAATCAAGGAAGAAATTTTATTAATTAATTAATTAATGTACTGATGTGCCAATGTGCTAATTGGCTGCGCAATATTTGTTTCGCTATTACGCTGCAGGTTATTAGCACATTGGCACATTGGCATATTAGCACATTATCATAATTATGAGAAGAATTTTAAAGACACGCTGGATGGTTACCTTGCTGATTGTAGCGGGAGCCGTTTGTTTTTGGGGATTCAAGAGTGGTGATAGCCGCAGTTTCCAAATAGCAAAGAATCTGGATATATTCAATTCCATTGTGAAAGAGTTGGATATGTTCTACGTGGATACGATTGATCCGAACAAGACTATCCGTGAAGGCATTGATGCCATGCTCTACTCGCTGGACCCCTACACGGAGTATTATCCGGAAGATGACCAAAGCGAACTGGAACAGATGCTGAAGAATTCCTATGGTGGTATAGGTTCTGTGATTACTTGGAACCCGAAACTGAAACGTTCCATGATATCTGAGCCATACGAGGATATGCCTGCTGCCGATGTAGGCCTGAAAGCCGGAGATATTTTGATGGAGATTGACGGAAAAGACCTTGCCGGAAAGAACAACCAGGAAGTCAGCGAGATGCTTCGCGGACAAGTGGGTACCAGCTTCAAGCTGAAAGTGCAACGTCCCGGTACAGAGAAACCGTTGGATTTCGACATTGTGCGCCGTTCCATCCAATTGCCGTTCATTCCTTATTATACGGTGCTGGATAATAATATAGGTTATATCAATCTCAGCACCTTCTCGGGGAATCCTTCCAAGGAGTTCAAGCAGGCTTTTCTGGACTTGAAGAAACGGGGGATGACTTCGTTGGTGATTGACTTGCGGAACAATGGAGGCGGCTTGCTGGATGAGTCTATAGAGATAGCCAACTTCTTTCTGCCTCGCGGAAAAACACTTGTGACGACAAAGGGTAAGATTAAGCAAGCCAGCAATACCTACAAGACATTGCGTGAACCGTTGGATTTGGAAATTCCTTTGGCTGTTCTGGTCAATGGCGGAACGGCTTCTTCGTCAGAAATCCTTGCGGGCTCTTTGCAGGACCTTGACCGTGCGGTCATTATCGGTAACCGTACTTTCGGTAAGGGATTGGTGCAGACCACCCGTCCGTTGCCATACGGTGGTACCATGAAGCTGACGACTTCCAAATATTATATTCCCAGCGGCCGTTGTGTGCAGGCTATCGACTACAAGCACCGGAATGAGGACGGCAGTGTGGGACGTATTCCGGACAGCCTTACTACCGTGTTCCATACGGCTGCCGGACGTGAAGTGCGTGATGGCGGAGGCGTGACTCCGGACATTGCGGTGAAGCAGGAGAAGCTACCCAACATTCTGTTCTATCTTGTCAATGACAATCTTATTTTCAATTATGCCACGGACTATTGCCTGAAACATCCTACCATCCCTTCAGCAGAGAAGTTTGAAATTACAGATGCCGATTATGCGGACTTCAAGGCGATGGTGAAAAAGGCGGACTTCAAATACGACCAGCAGACAGAGAAGATGCTGAAGAACCTGAAGGAGATGGCCGAATTTGAGGGCTATCTGACTGATGCTTCGAAAGAGTTTGAAGCGCTGGAGAAAAAATTGTCGCATAATCTGGACCGTGATCTTGACCATTTCTCCAAGGACATCAAGAGCATGATTGCGGTAGAAATCATCAAACGTTATTATTTCCAGCGTGGAAGCATTATCCAACAGTTGAAAGATGATGATGATTTGAAAGAGGCTGTAAAGATACTGACTGCTCCGGAAAAATATAAGGAAATGTTGAGTGCTCCGGCAGTGACGTCAATGTCTCTGCAACAAAGAAAGGAGACAGCCCCGGTTTTTCTGAGTACCGCTACGAGAGCAAATGAGCATGTCTATGATGAAATAGTATAAGGACACTCTTAAGAGGATTCTTTTATTTGCTCCTTAATTTATACCGGATAGTCTCTGTATAAGCCTTTTATACACGACTATCCGGTTCAGTTGTTTGTAGGGTATTAACTTGTTTTATATTTTTGCAGGTGATAATGAAAATATTGACAAGGTTATGAAACAATTGAATTCTCTGAAAGTATGGCTGTCTGTGGTATTGTTGCTTTGCTTCTCTCTTTCCGGACAAGCCCAGTTTCTGCGCACTTCCTACTTTATGGAAGGAAGTAACCAGCGTATGCAGCTCAATCCGGCCTTGATGCCGGGACGCGGTTATCTGAATATTCCCGTGATAGGTTCGTTGAATGCTACCGTCAACTCCAGTTCCCTGGGGTATAGGGATATTATGGACATTATTGAGAACAGTGATGATAGCGACTATTTCATGAGCAATGACTTTATGAACCGACTGGATGCTACCAATAACTTGAATGTGAATTTGAGTACCGACATTCTGTCTGCCGGGTGGTATAAAGGAAAGAACTTCTGGTCAGTCAATGTGGGGTTGCGTAATGATATCGGTGCCGCCATACCGAAAACCATGTTCCAGTTTATGAATAACATGAGCAGCCGGGAGTTTGGTGACAATATTTCTGACTATTTGGGTATTAACGAAACCATTAATGGACAGAAGCTTGAGATAAATTCCTATGCAGAAGTCGGCGTTGGCTTTGCAAGGAATATAACAGACCGACTGGCTGTAGGCGGTAAGGTGAAGATGCTGCTGGGTATCGGTAACTTAAAGCTGAACATTAACCAGATTCATGTGGAAACTCCTTCTGTGGGCTCTTCAGGAGTGACGAGTAAAGCTTCCATTCAAGTGGATGCAACTTTGGAGAACTCGTCAAAGCTGTTAGAACTTCCCGAGAACGAGAATGGTGATTATATCGATGAAATCGATTTTGGCAGTTTCGGTTTTGCCGGATATGGTGGGGCTATTGATTTGGGAATATCTTACAAGTTACTGGATAAATTGACACTTTCTGCTTCAGTTCTTGATTTGGGCTTTATCAAATGGTCTAAATCGAATACCAGTATAGCGCGAGCCAATGCAGAGCAGACTTATGATCTTCTTGACCCGGCCTCGCAGCAGGAGTTCATAAATATTGTGAACAGCGGCGAGATTCTTAACTATGACATGTTGCAGCTCAAGACAGAGGAAGCTTCTGAGAAGAGCCGTACCCGTGGATTGACTTCTACAATGGTTCTTGGCGCTGAATATGCCTTGCTGAATGATTGGCTGGTAGTGGGTGCCTTGTATACCGGTCGTTTTGCCAAGCCGAAAACTTTGAATGAGCTGACTTTCTCTGCCTGCATCCGTCCGACGAATGCTTTCAATGTAGCTGCCAGCTATTCCGTACTTCAAGGAGCCGGTAAAACCTTCGGTCTGGCACTGAAACTGGGGCCTTTCTTTGCGGGAACAGACTATATGTTCTTTGGCAAGAATACGAAGAATGTCAATGCTTATTTGGGTGTTTCTATTCCTTTGGGAAAACAGAAAGCTGCTGAAATCTTATAAAGTGAGTTGTCAGTTGTCGTGGGTTATCTTTCTATAAAAGAGGATAATCTGCGATTTTGTTTTTACGAAAACGCAAAAAGCTTTATCTTTGCTGGTAAATACCTATAAACAGTACTCATGAGAATTGCAATAACGTTTCTCTTGTTTTTGGTTTTCAGTAGTTTGCTGCAAGCTTCACCCATACCTTTTTCTCCTATAGTGAGGAGCTATTCAGTGTCGGATTATAATGCTGGTATTCAGAATTGGGCCATTGCTCAGGACGAAAGAGGAGTGATGTATTTCGGTAATAACAGTGGGCTGTTGGAATTTGATGGAAGTGCTTGGCGGCTGTATGAATTACCGACAAAAGGAATTGTGCGTGCTATATATATCAGTGAAGATGGAAGAATTTATGTAGGCTCTTACGAAGAATTCGGTTATTTTGTCCGTACTCCTTATGACACTCTTCAATATCATTCATTGAAAAATAAGGTGAAAGATTTTGTGTTTCATAATGACGAAATCTGGGATATTGCTTGCGTTCAAGGAGAAATTGTATTTCAATCATTCGGTTCTCTCTTTTTTTATAATGGAAATTCGGTAGAAGGTATTCGAATGAAGAACCTTCCACTGAATTTGTTCCAGGTTGGAAATACTTTTTATTCTCAAAGAATAAACGGCGGACTTTATGTCTTTGCCGGTAGGGAAATGAAAGAACTTATTCCCAGAAAAGCATTTGGAGATAGTGATGTCCTGGCCGGGCTCCCTTATGATGATGCGGTTTTAATGTTTACCCGTAATCAGGGAGGTTTCCTGTATCGAGATGGGAGGGTAGAAAAATGGGAAACTGAATGTGATGATATATTCAGGAAGCATACCATTAATCGTGCGGTGATGACCAAAGACAGTTGCTACGTTGTTGGCACAATATCTGATGGCATATATGCGTTGGATAAAAAGGGAAAGCTGATTTGGAAGGTCAATACGGATAATAAACTACAGAACAATACTGTTTTGAGATTGTATTGTGATGATGACAACAATATATGGACAGCTTTGGATGAAGGTATTGCCTATATACACAACAATTCTTTAATCTATTATTATGAACCTCCATTTCGTAAAATAGGCATGGTATATGATGTCTTGGTAAGGGAAAATGAAGCTTATATTGCTTCTAATCAGGGACTTTATTGGCTTAAGGATGGAAAGACTGAATTAGTTCCGGGTTTGGAAGAACAAGCGTGGTTCGTCGATGAATGGGGAAAACAGATTTTCTGCGGGCACAACAAGGGGACTTTCTTTATATCAGGACTGAAATCAAAGCTGGTATCTGATGTAAAAGGAGGGATGTGTATGGAAAAGATTGAATTGAAGGAACAATCTTTTTTGTTGGAGGGAGCTTATGCGCTTCTGAATTTATATACGGAGACTGCTTCGGGAGAGTATTGCTTTACTCGGTCCTTACGTGGGTTCAGCCACATGATTCGTCATATAGAAGTGGACCATCAAGGGAATATTTGGGCGAAACATTTAAGGAATGGTTTGTATCGCTTTCGGATTGATTCGGATATGAAGCAGGTAAAGGATGTGCGGAAGTATGAGAGCTTGGGAGAAGTGAAAGGTGGGAGTTTTACTTTGTTCAAAATCAATGGTCGGGTAGTTTTTTCTAATGGGGAATATTTCTATACTTACGAAGATATGACTGATTCGATTGTTCCTTATGAAACAATGAATGAGCAATTGATGGAATTGAAAGGAATCAAGACTGTGAGTCATGCGAACGGAGATTACTATTGGTTTGTGGGCGACAGGACTGTGTTTTTGGTGAAGTGTGCGATAAATACTTTCAATATCGAACTTCGGATTCCATATTCTTTGTTTGACGGTCTGGCTGTGGAAGAACGAGGAAGCGTGGTTTATGACAAGAGAAATAATCATTCCTATCTTTGCTTGAATAATGCCATTGCCCGTATTGAAACAGATAGTTCCTCGTTATATAAATCTCAGACCAGGCGTTCTTTATGGATTTCAGAGATGCAGGTTACTGAGGAATTCAGTGATAAACGGAAGACATTGGTCGTGCAGTCGGGAGTCAAGGTCGAACATGAGTTTAATACAGTGAGTTTTACATTGTGCTATCCGGTTTATAACGATTATACTTATAAAGTAAGATACCGGTTGGAAGGGTATTCTGATCAGTGGATACCTGATGGACGCAATTTGCAGAAAAAGTATGCCCGTCTTCCTTATGGAAGTTATGTTTTTCGGGCGGAGATATATGATACTGGTAGAGTTTTGGCATCGGTGGAGTTTCCCTTTGAGATTTTGTCTCCGTGGTATTTGTCTTATTGGGCTGTGGGAAGCTACATTCTGATAGGGTTGTGCCTGCTGGCCTTGCTGCAATATATTGTTTATCGCTTTGTGAAGAAAAAGAAGGACCGTGTGATTGAGCAGCAGCGTGTAGTCCATCAGGCAGAGCTTGAACGGCAAGAGAAGAAGATTATTGAGTTGGAAAAGGAGCAGCTTGAGGCCGATTTGCGTTTTAAAAGTAAAGAATTGTCCAGCGTGGTAATGATGAATATCGCTCATCAGGAGTTTTTGACTTCATTGAAAGAGGAGATACAGAAGCAAAAGTTGTCCGGACAGCATAGTCGTAAGAATTTGGATAAACTTCTTGTTTTGGTCAACAATAATATAGTGTCTGATGAAGAGAACTGGATAATGTTTCAAGCTAATTTTGACCGTATACATGAAAATTTCTTCCGAAACCTGAAACTTCAATATACTGATTTGACTTCAGGAGATTTACGCTTTTGTGCATTGCTCCGCTTGAATATGCCGACAAAGGAGATAGCGAAGTTGCTCAACATTTCTACACGTGGGGTTGATGCTGCAAGATACCGGTTGCGCAAGAAATTCAATCTGCTTCCGGAAGAAAGTCTGACTGATTTCCTTATAAATTTTAAATAACTGTTTTACAGTGGAATATTAATGGGGGAAGTATTAATATTGTACTCCCTCTTTTGTTTTTTAGTGATGGGTGTACTTTTGTTGTAGTGCGGGATGTGGAGGTTGTCGTATGCTTTTCTTTTATTTGCAGCAAAATAATATTTCTATAAATTAAAAGCATGAAAGACATGAAGTATTTACTTTTCAAGTTACAATCATTTTTAGTCTTGTTGGTGTTTACTGCCGTTAGTGCGTATGCGCAGAAATCTCCGGTCGATATGAATCGTTTCATCGACGATTTAATGAAGAAGATGACCCTGGAAGAGAAAATAGGTCAGTTGAATCTGCCGGTTACCGGTGAGATTACGACCGGTCAGGCTAAAAGTAGTAATGTGGCCAAACGTATTCGTGCCGGTGAAGTGGGCGGGCTTTTCAATCTGAAAGGCGTGGAACGTATCCGCGATGTACAGAAGCAGGCGGTTGAAGAAAGTCGTTTGGGTATTCCTCTCTTATTTGGTATGGATGTTATTCATGGATATGAAACGGTGTTTCCCATCCCTTTGGGATTGTCGTGTACATGGGATATGAAGGCGATTGAAGAATCGGCACGTATTGCAGCCATTGAGTCCAGTGCCGACGGTATTTGCTGGACATTCAGTCCGATGGTGGATATTTGCCGTGATGCCCGTTGGGGGCGTGTGTCCGAGGGCAACGGTGAAGACCCGTTTCTGGGAGCAGCCATTGCGCAGGCCATGGTACGTGGTTATCAGGGAAAAGATATGAGCCGTAATGATGAGATTATGGCTTGTGTAAAGCATTTTGCCTTGTATGGTGCCGGTGAGGCAGGACGTGACTATAATACAGTAGATATGAGTCATCAGCGCATGTTCAATGAATACATGTTACCCTATCAAGCGGCGGTTGATGCCGGTGTGGGAAGTGCGATGGCCTCTTTCAATGAGGTCGATGGCATTCCCGCTACTGGAAACAAGTGGTTGATGACGGATGTATTGCGTAAGCAGTGGGGGTTTGGCGGTTTTGTAGTGACAGATTATACCGGAATTACAGAAATGACCGACCATGGCATGGGCGATACGCAGACTGTTGCCGCGTTGGCACTGAATGCAGGTGTGGATATGGATATGGTGAGCGATGCATTTGTAGGTACGCTCAAGAAGTCATTGACAGAAGGAAAAGTGACAGAAGAAGTAATTAATGCGGCTTGTCGCCGTATTCTGGAAGCTAAGTACAAGTTGGGCTTGTTCGATAATCCTTATAAATACTGTGATGTGAAGCGTGCCAAGAAGCAAATCTTTACCAAAGAGCATCGTGCCGTTGCGCGTAAGATTGCTTCGGAGAGTTTGGTGTTGCTGAAGAACGAGGGTAATGTGCTTCCGCTGGCCAAAAAAGGCACTATTGCTGTGGTAGGTCCGTTGGCAGACAGCCGCAGTAATATGCCGGGTACTTGGAGTGTGGCTGCTGTATTGAAGAATGCAACTTCTTTGGCTGAAGGTTTGAAGGCGGTAGCAGGCGATAAAGCCGAAATATTGACTGCGAAAGGCTGTAATTTGATGAGTGATGCCGAATATGAGAAACGTGCCACTATGTTCGGACGTTCTTTACACCGTGACAATCGTTCGGACAAGGAGTTGCTGGACGAGGCTCTTGCTGTGGCTGCCAAATCGGATGTTATTGTGGCTGCGCTCGGTGAGTCTTCGGAAATGAGTGGAGAGAGCAGTTGCCGCACGAATCTTGAAATGACCGACACCCAACGCATGCTGTTACAAGAATTATTGAAAACAGGAAAACCAGTGGTACTGGTGCTGTTTACCGGTCGTCCGCTGGTACTGAACTGGGAGCAGGCAAACGTGCCGGCCATTCTGAATGTATGGTTTGCAGGCAGTGAGGCAGGTTTTGCCATCGGTGATGTACTGTTTGGTGATGTGAATCCGAGTGGGAAGCTGACTACGACTTTCCCGAAGAACGTGGGACAGATTCCTTTGTTCTACAACCACAAGAACACGGGACGCCCTCTTGCCGACGGTGCATGGTTCCAGAAATTCCGCAGCAACTATATAGACATAGACAATGAACCGCTTTATCCTTTTGGTTTCGGCTTGAGCTATACCACATTCTCTTATAGCGACGTGGCTTTGGACAAGACTAGCATGACGGATAAGGGCGAACTGACTGCTACCGTGACTGTGACCAATACCGGCAAGAGAGACGGTGCGGAAGTGGTTCAACTTTATATTCGTGACCTTGTGGGAAGTGTAACCCGTCCGGTGAAAGAGTTGAAAGGCTTTGAGAAGATTTTTCTGAAAGCCGGCGAATCTAAAAAAGTATCTTTCAAGATTACTCCCGAATTGCTGAAGTTCTACAACTACAATCTTGATTTTGTATGCGAGTCCGGTGATTTTGAGGTGATGATTGGCAGAAATAGCCAGGACGTAAAGAAAGCAGCGTTCAAGTTACTCTAACTGATTCTCAAGACGGCAATATGCAGCATTCAAGCCACTGCGTTGAGATGGCATTGTTGCTGCATATTGTCTACATCTTCACTGCAAACGTTTTGCAGTTTTTACTTGATATATAATCTATCGTATAATGGCAATCGGTTATGGAAATCTTATGGTCGGCTTTGAGGCAGTGAAAGGTATGACGTTCTTGAATATGGGATAAAAAACTTCAGAATAGGATAAAAGCCCCCTTTGCTTTTCTATCTTCTTGCTCTATTATATGAATAGTACCTAAATATTTATTATACTTTTATATTCCTTATAATCTGTTGTTTATGTTATGCAGTAGTAGCAATGATGTACCCCTCCGGTGAACTGTGGTACTCTTGTGGTAGCTTGTTTTTTGACATATATCAACTTCTCCGGTATGTTTGCAAAAGAATTTTAAATCAATACAAAATGAAGAAAAATCTACTAATTACATGTGTGATGTTATTGTTTGCCATTACTTCGATGGCACAGAACAAAATTACGATTTCGGGTGTCGTTACGGACAAGACAGGCGAAACTGTTATCGGCGCTTCTGTTCGTGTAAAAGGGCAGGAGAGTAAAGGTAGTATTACTGATATAAATGGTAAATATCAGATTGTTGATGTGGCATCTAATGCTACCTTGATTTTTAGTTATATAGGTATGCGTGAGCAGGAGATTGCCGTAAATGGGCGTTCAACTATCAATGTGAAGATGGAAGAGGACAGCCAGCTCATTGATGAGGTGGTTGTAGTTGGTTATGGTAGTGCCAAGAAACGCGACTTGACCGGTTCTATCGTTACTGTGAAAGCGGATGAGATTGCCTCTAAGCCTTCTACCAATCCACTGGCATCCATACAGGGTAAGGTTGCCGGTGTACAGGTAGTGAATACGGGCCGTGCAGGACAAGACCCTGAAATCCGTGTTCGCGGTACGAACTCCATTAACGGTTTCAAACCCCTTTATGTGGTAGATGGACTGTTCACGGACAATATCAATTATCTGAACACTGCGGATATTGAATCTATGGAAATCTTGAAAGACCCTTCTTCTTTGGCTATTTTCGGTGTGCGTGGTGCCAATGGTGTAATCATCATCACCACCAAGAAAGCGAAAGAGGGACAGACACGGGTAAACATCAATGGTTCGTTCGGCTTCAAAGCCATTACCAATAAAATTGCAATGGTAGATGCCGATGGTTTCAAACTGCTGTATAACGAACAGTTGAGAAATGAAGGCAATCCGGAATATAATTTCTCGGACTGGACAGGTAACACCAACTGGCAGGACGAAATCTTCCAGACCGGATTCATTACGAACAACAACATCAGCATTACGGGTGCTTCCGACAGGCACAGCTTCTACCTCGGCGCAGGTTATGCCTACGAACAAGGGAACATCAAGCACGAGAAGTACAGCAAAATCACACTAAACATCAGCAATGATTATAAAGTGACGGACAACTTCAAAGTAGGTTTCCAGTTTAACGGTGCACGTATGCTGCCAGCTGATTCAAAAAGTGTTGCCACCGCTTTGCGGGCAGCTCCGGTAGCAGAGGTGTATAACAAAGAATATGGATTGTATACCTCCCTCCCCGGCTTCCAGAAAGCGCAGATGAATAACCCGATGGTGGACGTTGAACTGAAGGCAAATACCACAAAGGCGGAGAACTACCGCGGTTCGGGCAACATATACGGGCAATGGGACTTCCTGCAACACTTTCAGTTCAAAGCCATGTTCTCGCTGGATTATGCATCGAACAGCACACGGACTTACACACCGATTATTAAAGTGTATGATGCCAGTGCCGAGGATGACATAGCTACATTGGGCACCGGCAAGACCGGAGTGACTCAGGCTAAAGAGACCGAGATGAAAGTGCAGAGCGACTATCTGTTGACTTATACCAACTCCTGGGGCGACCATAGTCTGACAGCCACCGCCGGTTTTACCACCTATTATAATAAACTCGAAAATCTGAATGCCGGACGCACACAAGGCGTAGGACTGGTCATTCCGGACAATCCGGACAAATGGTATGTAAGTATCGGCGATGCCGCCACTGCAACCAACGGTAGTACACAATGGGAACGTTCTACAGTATCTGTACTGGCACGTATTCTCTATAACTATAAAGGCAAATACCTGTTCAACGGCTCCTACCGCCGCGACGGTTCTTCCGCTTTCTCTTATACAGGAAACCAATGGCAGAATTTCTACTCCGTAGGTCTGGGTTGGTTGATGAGCGAAGAGGAATGGATGAAAGGTATCGAATGGCTGGATATGTTGAAACTGAAAGGATCATGGGGTACCCTGGGTAACCAAAACCTGGATAGAGCTTATCCGGCAGAGCCTTTGCTAAGCAATGCCTATTCCGCAGTATTCGGTACTCCGTCCGCCATTTATCCGGGCTATCAGCTTGCCTATCTCCCTAACCCGAACCTGCGTTGGGAAAAAGTAGAAGCATGGGAAGTAGGTGCCGAAGCCAACTTCTTCCGCAACCGTCTGCACTTTGAGGGTGTATATTACAAGAAGAAAACTAAGGACCTGCTGGCAGAAGTTCCCGGTATCTCAGGAACCGTGCCGGGCATCGGTAACCTGGGATCTATCGAAAACCTGGGTGTGGAACTTGCACTGAGCTGGCGCGACCAGATCGGCGACTGGAATTATAACGTCGGGGCCAACCTGACTACAATTAAGAACAAGGTATTAAGCCTTGTACAGGATGGATACTCCATCATTGCCGGAGATAAGAGCCAAAGTTATACAATGGCAGGTTATCCTATCGGCTACTTCTATGGTTACAAAGTAGAAGGTGTTTACCAGACTCAGGAAGAGATTAACAATTCACCGAAGAATACGCTTGCAACCGTCACTCCGGGTGACTTGAAGTTTAAAGATGTGAACGGTGACGGTGAAATCACCACCGCCGACCGTACCATGATTGGTGACCCGACTCCTAATGTTACTTATGGCATCACTCTCGGAGTAGGTTATAAAAACTGGGAGTTGGCAGTAGATATGATGGGACAAGGCGGTAACCAGATTTACCGTACCTGGGATAACTACAACTGGAGCCAGTTCAACTTCATGGCACAACGCATGGATCGTTGGCATGGAGAGGGTACCAGCAATACCCAGCCGTTGCTGAACACGAAGCATACCATCAACAATATGAATTCCGAATATTATATAGAAGACGGCTCGTTCTTCCGCATCCGCAACGTATCATTGGCTTACAACTTTGATAAGGCGCTGATTTCCAAGATCGGTATGCAGGCATTGAAACTTTATGTGAATATCCAAAACCTGAAAACATGGAAGCATAACACCGGATATACGCCTGAACTGGGTGGCTCGGCCATCGCCTTCGGGGTAGACGACGGAAGTTATCCGATGCCGGCGATTTATACGTTTGGATTCAACTTAACGTTCTAAAGCAGTATCATAAACCATCTAACAACAAAGAATATGAAGATAAAGAAATATATCCTATCCCTGTTGATTGGTGCAACCGCCCTCTCATTCAGTGCTTGTAATGACTTCCTGGACCGCGACCCACTGGGACAGTTCACGGAAGACGACGCTCCCAACGCCCTTGTAGGCGGAAAGATGTACAATGTCTACTACTTGATGCGTGGTTATGATATCACCGCAGGTATCCCCGCTTTCATGATACACATGGTACGCAGTGAAGATTCTGAGAAAGGCAGTGATGCCGGTGACGGTGGCGAGCAGGCTGCAATGTACGATGACTTCGAGTATACTGCTTCCAACGGTCCTCTGGGCGCATACTGGAGCCAGAACTATAAAATCATCTACCAGTGCAATGAAATCCTGGACGATATAGAGAAGAGCGAAAACAAGGACGATACCGAAAATATCCGTACCAAGGGCGAAGCCCTCTTCTTCCGTGCTTACTGTTACTTCAACTTGGTGCGTGCCTTCGGTGAAGTTCCCTTGGTAACCATTAAAGTAGTCGAGGCTTCCGATGCCAATGTCCCCAAAACCACTGCTGAGAAGATATACGAACAGATTGACAAAGACCTGACCACAGCCGAGGATTGCTTGCCACTGCGATGGAACAGTGACTACACCGGACGCGTCACCTGGGGTGCCGCACGTTCCCTGCACGCACGCACCTACATGATGCGTAACGATTGGGACAATATGTATACAGCCTCTACCGAAGTAATCAACTCCGGCATTTATAACCTGAATACTCCGGTAGATAAAGTCTTCAC
>ENA-OPCB01001443-OPCB01001443.1-human-gut-metagenome-genome-assembly--contig:-NODE-1443-length-14167-cov-3.083546_pt1 | contig 14167 bp, 11 predicted proteins | sample MGYA00241561_ERZ501473 | MGnify/ENA primary metagenome ERZ501473 (study PRJEB25962, sample SAMEA2042519) | human gut metagenome | biome: human gut; feature: human-associated habitat; material: faeces... | reverse complement strand
ACGACGGCGTGTGCAGCAGCAGGCGGAGCTCGTCCGGATCCTCCTGAGCGATATCATACAGGCGGTCATCCAGAACGCCGCGGATGCCATGGGCCGCACCGTAAACGTTGGTAATGGCATCGGATTCCAACGCAGTCTTGAGCACTCCGTAGGCGCTGGCATTGATGACTGCAGTCGGCCCGCCGGACTGCCCAAAGATACACGCGCCTTTTAATTCACCGGACATAACGTACCTCCATAAATTCAAAGAATTGATAGATTTTACTGAAACATTGAATTCCACTATTGATATTATCTAAAAACATGTGTAAAATAAATTGAACCGATGATTTGTTTTGCATCATATTGACATTCTACATAATATATGAAAGTGAGTTGACTTGTCAATGTCGATTGTAACTTCTCAGGAAATGTTTGCAAAAGCTTATGCAGGCGGCTATGCCATTGGCGCCTTCAACGTGAACAATATGGAGATCATTCAGGGCATCACGGAGGCTGCCAAGGAGTGCAACGCGCCGGTGATCCTGCAGGTATCTTCCGGCGCGCGCAAGTATGCCAACCGTACGTACCTGGTCAAGCTGGTGGAAGCCGCCGTGATCGAAACCGGCCTGCCGATCTGTCTCCATCTGGACCACGGGGACTCGTTTGAGCTGTGCAAGGCCTGTGTCGATGACGGCTTTTCTTCTGTCATGATCGACGCTTCCTCCAAGCCGTTTGAGGAAAATGTCGCGCTGACGCGCCAGGTCGTGGAATATGCGCACGCACACGGCGCCGTCGTGGAGGCAGAGCTCGGCACGCTGGCCGGCATTGAGGACGATGTCAAGGTCAAGGCCGAGGATTCGTCCTATACGCGCCCGGAGGATGTGCAGGAATTCGTCGAGCGCACCGGCTGCGATTCGCTTGCGATCGCCATCGGCACGAGCCACGGCGCTTACAAGTTCAAGCCCGGCACGAAGCCGCAGCTCCGTTTCGATATTCTTGAGGAAGTCTCCGAGCGGCTGCCCGGTTTCCCGATCGTGCTGCACGGCTCGTCGTCCGTGCCGCAGGAATACGTACAGATGATCAACGAGTTCGGCGGCGCTATGCCCGGTGCGATCGGTGTGCCGGAGGATCAGCTGCGTCAGGCAGCGCGCCTGGCCGTGTGCAAGATCAATATTGACTCTGACCTGCGTCTGGCCATGACCGGCACGATCCGCGCCTACTTCAACGAGCATCCGGATCACTTCGACCCGCGCCAGTACCTCAAGCCCGCCCGCGCCAACATCAAGGAGCTCGTCCGCCACAAGCTCGTCGATGTGCTCGGCTGCGCTGGCAAGGCCTAAACGATAAGGAGAACTGCTATGAGTGAATTGAAAGGCGCGTGCATCATCGGTCAGTCCGGCGGCCCGACCTCCGTCATCAACGCGAGCGCTTACGGCGTCATCCGCACGGCGCTCGATTCCGGCTGCATCACGAATGTCTACGGCGCAGAGCACGGTATCAAGGGCGTGCTCGAAGACCGCCTGTTCGACATGAGTCAGGAAGACCCGAAGGAGCTGGAGCTTTTAAAGTACACCCCCTCCTCCGCCCTCGGCTCCTGCCGCTACAAGATGAAGGACCCCGACGAGGACGACACCGATTACAAGCGCATCCTTGAGGTATTCAAAAAGCACGACGTCCGCTATTTCTTCTACAACGGCGGAAATGACTCGATGGATACCTGCAATAAGATCAGCAAGTACATGCAGAAGGTCGGCTACGAGTGCCGCGTCATGGGCGTGCCCAAGACGATCGACAACGACCTTTATGGCACCGACCACTGCCCCGGCTACGCCAGCGCCGCCAAGTACATCGCGACGAGCCTGATGGAGGTCTATCAGGACGCGCACGTCTACGACACGGGCATGATCTGCATTGTCGAGATCATGGGCCGCCACGCCGGTTGGCTGACTGCCGCCGCCGCGCTCGCGACGAAGTACGGCGCGGGTCCCGACCTCATCTACCTGCCCGAGACTGATTTCGACATGGATACCTTCCTTGCTGACGTCCAGCGCGTTTATAAGGAGACCGGCAGCTGCATAGTCGCCGTGTCCGAGGGCATTCATTATGCCGACGGCAGCTTCGTGTCCGAGGCCAAGACCAGCGCGACGGACGGCTTTGGCCACGCGCAGCTCGGCGGCCTCGCCGCGCTGCTGGCGAGCATCGTGAAGGAAAAGACCGGCGCGAAGGTGCGCGGCATTGAGCTGTCGTTGCTCCAGCGCTGCGGCGCACACCTCGCAAGCGAGACCGATATCGAAGAGGCCGTCATGGCCGGTCGTGCCGCGGTGGAGAACGCCGTCGCCGGCATCACCGACAAGATGGTCGCCTTTGAGCGTGAGACTGTGGACGGCCACTACGTTTGCAAGACGAAGCTGCTGCCGCTCACCGAGGTCGCAAACTTCGAGAAGAAGATCCCGCTCGAGTGGATCAACGACTCTCACAACGGCGTCAAGCAGGAGTTCATCGACTATGTCCTCCCCCTCATCCAGGGCGAGCCCAAGCTCCCGAAGGAGGACTCCCTCCCCCGTTTCGCCAAACTCAAAAAAGTGCTGGCCAAGTAAATTTTTCAGTAAAAAAGGAACTGATTCTTTCGAATCGGTTCCTTTTTATATCATTCCGGTCAGTCCTCTGCAAACCACTCGCCGAGAATATCTGTGGTAAGCGGCAGCGTCGTTTCCTTCGTGCCGCTTTCCGTGTAGAGCGTCAGCGTAACGGTATTGTCCTGTGCGTGATAGGTCTCCGCCCGTGCGGTCACGCCGAGGGGCTCACTCAGGCGCGCAAGCTGCGCGTCCGCCTTATCCCAGTCGACCTCACTGCGCTGAGAGCCCCCCTCCGCGGCGTTCCAACGGTAGACAAAAACACACGACATGCCGTCGCCAAAGGTGCTGCGCGTAATGAGTTCGCTGCGCCCATCTCCCGTGAGATCAAGCGGCCACGCGCCGTCGCCCTCCGCCGCATCATCAAAGTCATAGCCAACGGTCCTTCCCGCATAGACGAAGCCCTGCTCCGTCAGCGCATAGAAGTCACAAACTGTCATAACTATGCCTTGGATCGTTTCAAGCTCGAAGCCCGGAAATCCGAGCACATCGTCCCGTGCGGTGAGGGAGACTTTTTCGGCAGCGTTGCCATTCCCGATCCAAGTGCCGCAATTTACGCCGAACGGTATGTCGATCTCCGCACCGTCCGCGCCAAAGAGCGCGTAGCGCGCATAGCCAGCCTCATCCGGCTCGTAGACTCTCAGCGTGACGGTCTGATCACCGACCTCCTCGGTCTGCGTGAGCAGCGCGGTGGGCGCGTCAGCCTCCTCCGGTGGCAATTCCTCTATGATGGGCTGTGGGGTGCGGCTTGCTAAGATGATGCTGACAAGCGCCGCTGCCACCAGCAGCGGCAGCGCGATCTTTCGGCTCATATCCTCTTCCTCCTGTTATCCTTCTTATAGAACAGCATAACAGCGGGCAGCGGAAATGACAAGTTACAAAGTGATGACATTCCAGTTACAGGAATGTAACAAAGCGAGAGGAACCTCCTCTCGCTTTGTTTCTTTACAGGATGATACAGATGAGACCGCCCGTGCCCTCGTTGATGATGCGCTCAAGCGTCTGGCGGAGCTTGAGGCGCGCGTCGTCCGGCATGTGCTTGAGCTTTGCCTGCAAGTCTTCGTTCACGATCTCGTGGAAGCTGCGGCCGAAGATGTTGGACTGCCAGATCTTCGTCGTGTCGCCCTCGAACTCCTGCAAGAGGTAGTTGACCATGTCTTCGCTCTGCTTTTCGTTGCCGACGATGGGCGAAACCGTCGTTTCGATGTCGGCGCGGATGATATGCAGGCTCGGCGCGCTCGCCTTGAGCCGCACGCCGTAACGCCCACCCTGCTTCATGATCTCCGGCTCTTCGAGGTTCAGCTCGTCGACCGTCGGCACAACGATACCGTAGCCTCTCTCGCGCGCATCGGACACCGCCTGCGCCACCTTGTCGTACTCCGCCTTGACCGACGAGAGCTCAGTGAGAAGGCTCAGCAGATCGCCGTCATCCTTCACATCGAAGCCCGACTGCTCGCTCAGCGTCCGGTAGAACAGTGCGCGCGGGAGCTGCAATTCCGCCGCGGCGACGCCCGTGCCAAGCTGAATGGACGTGATGCGCCCGCCGATGGCGCTGATCGCGCCCTGCACCTCTCGGATACAGTGGAGGCTGCCTGTGTTCTCGCGGATGGCCTGATAGAGGCCGCTTTTGATCGGGTGATCGTCGGCAAGCGCCTCGACCCACGGCGGGATGAAGAGGTCCAGCTCGCAGAGCGGGAACTCGTAAAGGATGGCCTTGAGAATCATTCCCACTGCGTTGTCGTCGAGCGTCAGGCAGTTGACGGGCAGACATGTCACGCCATAGCGTGAAGCGATATCCCTTGCCATTGCCTGCACGCGATCGCTTTCCGGCTCTGTCGCGTTGAGCAGGACGAGGAAGGGCTTGCCGATCTCCTGTAATTCGCGGATGACGCGGCCCTCGGCCTCTATGTAGTCCTCGCGCGGGATATCGGTGATACTGCCGTCGGTCGTCACAACGACGCCGATGGTCGAATGCTCGCGGATGACGCGCGTTGTGCCAAGCTCCGCCGCTTCACTCATCGTCACCTCGTGGTCGAGCCACGGCGTCGAGACCATGCGGGGGCTCTCGCCCTCCATCTGCCCCGTCGCGCCGGGGATCATGTAGCCCACGCAGTCGATGAGCCGGATGCTGCACTCTCCCCCGCCCTCCAGCGCCAGCGGCACCGCCGACTCCGGGATGAACTTGGGCTCTGTGGTCATGATGGTGCGTCCCGCTGCCGACTGGGGCAGCTCGTCCCGGGCACGCTCCCGCGCAGCCGCCGGGCCGATGGCGGGCAGCACCAGCTGTTCCATGAAACGCTTGATAAAGGTGGATTTTCCGCTGCGCACCGGGCCAACCACCCCAATGTAGATATCTCCGCCGGTGCGTGCGCCGATCTCGCGGCAGATGCTCTTCTGTTCCTGATTTGCCAAATTGCTCTCCCCTTCCCGTTTGCGCTGTGCACCGGACAGGATTCCGGTCCGCTTGTTGTAATCGTATGAAACAGGGCGGGGCATTATGCCGGAACGATTTTGAATGCCCTCCGCTCTTCTCTGGGCATATTCAGCGGAAAATTTATTTTATAATTGCAATTCAGGAAAATCTGCGGATTTTCCTGAATTGCTTTTTCACAGATGGGGTCGTAGAGGAAAACAGCATTTACAGCGCCGCTTTCTGCGAAAGCGCGGCGCTGTGGAGGGGCTACCTGTTTGCTTTCAGCATGCTGAACCCTCTCAGGCTCACATTCGTTCGCCAGCTCCCCCGAAGGGGGAGCTTTTTGCAGTAACGGCGCAGTTTCCAGATAAAATGCAAGCCTTGCGGATGCGTCAGAAGCTCCCCCTTTCGGGGGAGCTGGCAAATCCGAAGGATTTGACTGAGAGGGTGAGTCCACCATTCTAAACCATCCAACAAAAAGAGAGCTGCCGTGCAAAATGCACAGCAGCTCTCGGTATGATCTCTATAAAATTACGGGGTCAGACGGTTGGGGCCGCGGAACAGGAACTCAGCATCCTTGATGGTCAGGCCGCACAGCAGCATGGTCAGGCGGTCGATGCCCAGACCGAAGCCGCCGTGCGGGGGGCAGCCGTACTGGAAGAACTCCAGATAGAACTTGACATCATCGGCCAGACCCTTTTCCTCGGCCTGCTTCTTCAGCACCTCGTAGCGGTGCTCGCGCTGGGCACCGGTGGTGATCTCAACACCACGCCAGATCAGGTCGTAGCCCTGGGGCACGCCGTTCTCGTCGCGCATGTGGTAGAACGCACGCTTCTCGGCAGAGTAATCGGTGATAAAGAGGAACTCGTGGCCGTAGTGCTTCTTCACCCACTCATAGCTCAGGCGCTCGGCCTCAGTGGTCAGGTCGCCCTTTTCGCTCTCATCGACGGTGTAGCCGAACTCTTCTTCCAGACCCTTGTACAGGTCTGCCAGCTTGACCACCGGGAACGGAGTGGTGGGAACGATCACTTCCTGCCCGAACATCTCCTTGATCTGGTCGCCGTAGTTGTCCTTGACGGCCTGCAGACCGGCAGTCAGCAGCTCTTCTTCCATCTTCATCACGTCTTTATAGGAAGTGATGTAGCTGAACTCCAGATCGAAGCCGGAGAACTCGGTGGAGTGCTTGTTGGTGTAGCTCTTCTCTGCGCGGAACACAGGGCCGGTCTCGAAGATGCGCTCAAAGCCTGCAGCCATGGCCATCTGCTTGTAGAACTGAGGGCTTTGTGCCAGATAGGCATTGCGGTCAAAGTAGTCCACCTTGAACACCTCAGAGCCGCTCTCGCTGGCAGCAGCGATCAGCTTGGGGGTGTGGATCTCGATGAAGTTACGGTCCAGCAGGAACTTGCGCATGGCGTTCACAAAGCAGCTCTGTGCCTTGAACATGAGCTGGTTCTCGTCGGTGCGCAGGTCGATCCAGCGGTAATCAATGCGCTGGTCGATGCTGGAGCGCTCCACAGCCTTCTTTTTCTTGGTGGCTGCGATCTCCTTGCGGACGATAGGCAGAGCGTTGGCGATGCTCTCGATCTCGATGCTCTCGGGGATCATCTCCACGCCGCCCATCTTGACGTAGTCGTTCTCCACCACCTTGCCGGTGACGGTGATGACGGAATCCGGGGTGAGCTGATCGATGGTATCCACCAGATCGGGGTGATCTTCCTTTTCCACCGTGATCTGCAGCTTGCCGGTAATATCCTTCAGCACGATAAAGGCCATATACTTGCTGTTGCGCAGGTTCTCGATAAAGCCCTGCACCTTGACCGTGCCGCCGATGGCCTTTTGAGCCTCGTTGATATAGGTGCGTTCCATAATACAGGAATCCTCCTTTGACGTCTTGTGTACTGTTTTATTATACGCTTTTCCGGGGATAAATCAAGAGATATGGCGATTTAGAATGGCCTCCGCTGCGCTCTGGCCATCTTCTGCGGAAGAATTATTTTTATTTTGTGTTTGTCGCGGCCTGCGGGCCGCTCCAAGCACCTTTTCACAAATCAGGACAAATCAGCAAAAAATGCAGTTTCTGGTCACAGCCCCTCCGTGAAAAAACAGTTCTGGAAAATCCGCAGATTTTTCAGAACTGCAAATAAAAAATATTTTTCCGTTAAGAATGGCAGAGCAAAGCGGCGGCTATTCTTAATGGTTCTCTTTGCCTGTTTCTTCGTGCAGAGTGCCGGTGCCGCCCTCCACCACGCCGTCGTGCTTAAGCACCGCGGCAATGGTGCCAAAGAAGCATTTCACATCCAGCCCAAAGCTCAGATGCTCCACATACCAGCCGTCCAGCTTGGCCTTCTCGGCAATTTCCAGCTCGTCGCGGCCATGGATCTGTGCCCAGCCGGTCAGGCCCGGGCGCACATCGTTTGCATGGTACTTGTCGCGCTCTGCCAGCAGATCATACTGGTTCCACAAAGCAGGCCGCGGGCCGATGACCGCCATATCACCTACAAAGATGTTCCACAGCTGGGGCAGCTCGTCCAGACTGGTCTTGCGCAGGAAATGACCCATGCGGGTGATATACTGGTCCGGGTCGTGCAGCAGATGGGTGGGCATATCGTGGGGCGTGTCGATGCGCATGGTGCGGAACTTTAAAATGTAAAAGTGCTTTTTGCCAATGCCCACACGCTTCTGTTTGAAGAACACCGGGCCGGGCGAGTCCAGCTTGATGGCGACGGCCAGAATGAGAAAAAGCCAGGACAGGCAGATCATGCCGCACAGCGACAGCACCACCGCCAGCAGGCGCTTGATTCCATTGCGATACATGGGTTTCCTCCATTTTCCGATTCAAAGTAGCAGTTCCAGTATAACAGTATGGGCCGGAATTTGCAATTGCATCCGCCGCCTGCCGCCGATATTTTTATGCTTTGGCTGCGTTCTGCCGGTTTTGTGGCAAAAAAGTGCCGGTTTTGTCTCTTGTTTTGCAGCGTGGCCCGGGGTAAGATAAAGAAAATGAGAAGTCCACTCCCCCAGTCTCGCTTTCGCTCGACAGCCCCCTCGGAGATGGGGCCTTTGGCAAAACCTCTCACTTTGAGAGAGGTGGCACGCCGAAAGGCGTGACGGAGAGGGCAAGGATGCTACAAGGAGGTTCCCTATGATCCAGCGTTTCCGTTTTGGCCTGCCCCTGCCCACCGACAGTGTGGTGCAGGAGATCCCAGTTTCCGCCGGGCCGGTGCCCTTCCTCACAGCCGAAGAAGACGGCTGGGCCTACCGGATGGCTCCGGATGCCATCGTGTACGGTCTGGGCGAAATGCCCCGCGGCATCAACAAGCGCGGCTGGCACTACGTGACCAACAACACCGATGAAGCCCGCCACAGCGAGGATAAGCTTTCCTACTATGGTGCGCACAATTTTCTGCTCATTGACGGCGGTGTGGGCCGTGAATGCTTTGGTGTGTTCATCGATTTCCCGGGCAAAGTGCGTTACGATATCGGCTACACCGAATACGATACCCTGCGCTTTGCCACCGAAGAGCCGGATCATGAGCTTTACATCATTACCGGCGACGACCTGAACGCTATCAGCCGCCAGTTCCGGCAGCTCATCGGCCGCAGCTATATCCCACCCAAGTGGGCCTTTGGTCTGGCACAGAGCCGCTTTGGCTACAAGACCGCTGAGGACGTGCGGGAGGTGGCCCGCCAGTACAAAGAGAACGATCTGCCGCTGGATATGATCTGCATGGACATCGATTACATGCAGGACTACGCGGATTTTACCGTAAACAAGCAGCGCTTCCCGGACCTTGCCGCCCTGAGCGCCGAACTGAAGGCACAGGGCATCCGGCTGGTGCCCATCATCGATGCGGGTGTGCGCATCGACCCGGAAAACCCCGTCTGTGCCGAGGGCCTTGCAAACGGTTACTTCTGCACCAAAGCCGACGGCACCCCCTTTGTGGCGGCGGTGTGGCCCGGCAAGGCTTACTTTGCGGACTTCCTGCGCCCGGAGGTGCGGGAGTGGTTCGGCCGGCAGTACAAGGCACTGACCGACTGCGGCATCGAGGGCTTCTGGAACGATATGAACGAGCCTGCGCTGTTTTACTCACCCGAGCGGCTCAAGGCTTTCTTTGAGAGCATGGACGAACTGAGCCGGAAGGACAACATCGTGCAGGATGAGTTCTTTGGTAAGGTGGTGGGCGGCGCGCTGGGCCTGATGAACGCCCCGGAGGACTACGCCAGCTTCTACCACAATGTGAACGGCCAGCGGGTGCGCCATGACAGGGTGCACAATCTCTACGGCGGCAATATGACCCGTGCGGCAGGCGAAGCCTTTGCCCGCCTGCGGCCCGGCAGACGCACGCTGCTCTACAGCCGTTCCAGCTTCATCGGCAGCCACCGCTACGGCGGCATCTGGCTGGGCGACAACGCTTCCACATGGGCACAGCTTCTGGCCAATATCCAGATGATGCCCAACGTGCAGCTGTGCGGCTTTCTTTATACCGGTGCCGACCTGTGCGGTTTTTCCTACGATACTACGCCCGATCTGGCTCTGCGCTGGCTGGAGTTCGGCCTGTTCACGCCGCTGATGCGCAACCACGCCACCAACGGCTCCCGGATGCAGGAATACTACCGCTTTGCGGATATGCTGCCTGCCCTGCGGAAGATGCTCCGGCTGCGGTATGCCCTGCTGCCCTACCTTTATAGTACCTTCATGAAGGCGGCACTGGAAAATACCAGTTACTTCCGGCCCTTGGGCTTTGATTTTCCCGCTGACCCGGATGCCCGCGAGGTGCAGGACCAGCTGCTGCTGGGCGAGGGTGTGATGGTAGCGCCTGTCTACACCCAGAACGCCAGCGGACGGCACGTCTACCTGCCGGAAGCAATGAAGCTCTACCGCATCCGCAGTGTGGACGACTACGACACCGAGCTTCTGCCCGCCGGGCACCACTACGTCCGCTGCGCATTGGACGAAGTGCTGCTGTTCATCCGCCCGGGCCATGCGGTGCCGGTGGCAAGACCCGCCAGCTGCACCGCCCAGCTGGACGACACCGCCCTGACCCTGTGGGCCTGCCCGGACGAAAATGGCAGCGCCCGCTGCCGGATGTACACCGATGACGGCGAGACGAGCGATTTTGCCGCACCGGAGCACTGGAAGACGTTGGAAGCGTAAGCTTATTTTATCAGAAGACCGCTGCCCGACAGGACGGCGTTTTTTTTGTAGGATCTCACTTTTATCAGCTGCAAATTTTACGTTGAATTTTACAGCAGCATTTGTTATACTACAGATGAAGGGAGTTGATCTTATGCCGAACATCAAACCTATTTCTGACCTGCGGAATTACAACGAAGTCCTTCGCGATGTGGAAGCAGGATCGCCGGTTTTTCTTACCAAAAACGGCCGTGGAAAGTATGCCATTCTGGACATGGAAGATTATGAGAAAACGCAGGCTACCATCCGACTTATGAATGAAATTGCAAAAGGACGGTGCTCTGGTGAGACGGAAAAGCTTTACACTCCGGAAGAAATGAGGGCGCATTTCCGCGCAAAAGCCAATGGAAAATAACCTCATTTATACAACTCGTTCCCGTCAGGACCTGGACGACATCTGGGATTATATCTCGTTCGACTTGCAAAATCTGCCTTCTGCAGAGCGCATTCTGAACCGCATCATGGATGCTGCTGAACAATTAAAGCTGTTCCCGGAAAGCGGTGCACTGCTTTCTTCCGTAGCTCCGCTGGATCATGAACTTTATTTGGATGAGCGCTTTCTCGTCAGCGGAAAGTATCTGATTTTTTATCATGCTTTTCGGAACGATATTTATATTGACCGCGTCCTCTACGGCGGGCGGGATTATCTGCGGGTTTTGTTCCGGGACGCTTTGCAGGAAGAATAAACTCTTCTGCCGTGCTTCAAGAAATGTTTTTGATCGTTTTATAAGCGGCACCGCCGGGAATTTGCATTTTTTCGGCGGTGCCACTTGTATTTTTCTGCGCCGCGCGTTATAATATGCCTTCGGTTCCCTTTATTTACGAAAAATTTACATTTCAGATGCTGTCCTCCTAAGCAGTGTGCAATGCTTCGGAAAACAGCTTCTCCGCGCAAACGATAAAAAGGAGGCACTCTTCTCATGGCTCAGACAAGCCGCTCCGCTGACCTTACCAGCGGCCCGATGCTCCAAAAGATCATCCTGTTCTCCATCCCGCTGGCAGCTTCCAGCATTCTGCAGCTGCTGTTCAACGCTGCGGACGTAGTGGTCGTGGGCCGCTTTGCGGGCAGCACCGCACTGGCGGCCGTCGGCTCCAACGGCTCCCTCATCAACCTGCTGGTGAACCTGTTCGTAGGGCTTTCGCTGGGCGCAAACGTGGTGGCGGCCCGCTGCTTTGGCGCAAAGGACGAGCGCGGTGTTCAGGACACGGTGCAGACCTCGGTGACGCTGGGCCTTGTCAGCGGCGTGCTGCTGGCTGTGGTGGGGTTCTTTGCAGCCCGGGGGCTGCTGGAGCTGATGAGCTGCCCGGAGGATGTGATCGACCTCTCTGCGCTGTACCTTAAAATTTATTTCATCGGGATGCCCATGACCATGCTGTACAACTTCAGCAGTGCGCTGCTGCGTGCCGTGGGCGACACCAAGCGCCCGCTGTACTGTCTGGCAGCAGCCGGTCTCATCAATGTGGTGCTGAACCTTGTGTTCGTCATTGGCTTTTCCATGAGCGTGGCAGGCGTGGCGCTGGCTACCATCATCAGCCAGACCGTTTCCGCCTGCATGGTGACGCGGATGCTGATGAAGGAGGAGGGCGCGCTGCATCTGGATCTGCATCATCTGGGCTTCCACATGGGTGCCCTGAAGCAGATTTTGCTTATCGGCCTGCCTGCCGGTCTGCAGAGCACCGTGTTCAGCCTGTCCAACGTGGTCATCCAGTCGGCCATCAACTCCTTTGGTTCCACGGTGGTGGCAGGCAGTTCGGCTTCCGCCAATCTGGAGGGCTTCGTCTATACCGCCATGAACGCCTTTTCGCAGGCTGCCGTCACCTTTACCAGCCAGAACATGGGCGCGCGCAAGTACCAGAACCTGAACCGTGTTGTCCTCAACTGCCTGCTGTGCGCCATCGTGACCGGCGTGGTGCTGGGCGGCGGTGCGGTGCTGGCAGGCACCCAGCTGCTGCACTTCTACAATGACCTGCTCCATCTGGACTTCGGCACTTCCCGCCGCATCCAGAATGGCGCTTCCGTCGTGAAGGTGATCGGCAAGAAATTCGGCGTCTCCATGCGCCTCGGCCTGATCTCCGCCGGCATCTCTCTGCTGGTGGGCATCATGCTGGGCATCCTGCAGACCGCCTTCAAGGACAAGGTCTTTGACTGGATCGGCACGGCCTACACCGTTTTCGTCAACGCTGTGCCTTCTCTGGTCTCCTATTCGCTGGTGCTGGTCTTCGGCTCCAAATACCTGGGTTTCCCCACGCTGTACTCCACCCGTAATGTCGGCCCGTCCAGCGTGCTGCCCATCGTCTGCTTGTCGCTGGCGTCTATCGCAGGCTACGCTCTGTGGACCCGCCGCTACATGGTGGACGAGCTGACCCGCGATTATATCAAGCTGGCCCGCGTCAAGGGCCTGAGCTCCAGCGAGATCATGTTCAAGCACGTGCTGCGCAACGCCATGGTCCCCATGGTGCAGTATATCCCCCAGTCCATCCTGCTGACGGTCGGCGGCTCTCTGCTGATGGAGCGGTTCTTCTCCGTTCCCGGCATGGGTCCCCTGCTGACCGACGCCATCCAGCGCTATGACCTGAACGTCGTCCAGACTCTGGTCATCCTCTACGCTGCACTGGGCATCGTGGGTGTTTTCCTGGGCGACGTGCTGATGATGCTGGTTGACCCGCGCATTACTCTGACCGGAAAGGAGGAGGCTCGCTGATGGCTAAGGCATCGGATTTTGAGGGCAAGAAGCCCGAAGAACTGTTCTACTTTGTGGATTATTCCCCGGAAGAAGCTGAACGCATCGGCTACTCCAACTATTCCTATTGGGGTTCTGTCATCCAGAACTTCCTCAAGCAGAAGGTCGCTGTCTTCTGCCTGATCCTGTTCCTGGCGCTGACGGTGTTCTCCTTCATTGCGCTGGGCATTGGTAAGTATCACTACACCACCCTGATCTCTGATTCCAGCAAGGCTTTCATCAGGCCCAACGCTGAGTACTGGTTCGGTACCGACAACCTGGGCCGTGACTACTGGTGCCAGGTGTGGTATGCCACCCAGGTTTCCATCCGTCTGGCTCTGGTGGTCGCCGTGGGCGAGAGCATCGTGGGCGTGATCTTCGGCCTGATCTGGGGCTATGTGCGCAGTCTGGACCGCTTCTTCACGGAGCTGTACAACCTGATCGACAACGTGCCCTATATCATCTATATGACCCTGATCGCCCTGATGGTGGGCCAGAGCTTCTGGATCATGGCCATCTCCATGATCGCCATCAACTGGCTTTCTATGGCGCGCCGTGTCCGCAACATGGTCTTCATGTTCCGTGACCGCGAGTACAACCTCGCGTCCCGCTGCCTTGGCACCCCGCTGTGGCGCGTTCTGACCAAGAACATCCTGCCCTATCTGGTCTCCGTCATCATCCTGCGCATGGCGCTGAGCATCCCCGCCACCATCAACCTCGAGTCCACCCTGTCCTATCTGGGCATCGGTCTGGGCATCGAGACTCCGTCTCTGGGCCTCATCCTGAGCAAGGTGCGCGGCTTCTTCCTCGATTATCCTTACCTGCTGGTCTTCCCCGCATCCATCGTGTCCATCATCTCCATTTCCTTCTATATCATGGGCAACGCTTTCTCGGATGCTGCTGACCCGCGCAACCACGTTTAACAGATGGGAGAGAAAATCACAAAAATGGATAGACAACCGATCATCTCTGCCAAAGACGTGGAGATCACCTTTAGCCTGCGCGGCAAGAAGCTGAACGCGATCCGCAAGTGCTCGCTGGACCTTTATGACGGCGAGACGCTGGCCATCGTGGGCGAGTCCGGCTCGGGCAAGTCCGTATTCACCAAGACCTTCGTGGGTATGCTGGATGTCAACGGTAAGATCACCGGCGGCTCCATCATGTACGAAGGCCGCGACATGACCAAGTTCACCGAGAAGGACTGGCTGGGCGTGCGCGGCAAGAA
>ENA-OPCB01001425-OPCB01001425.1-human-gut-metagenome-genome-assembly--contig:-NODE-1425-length-14283-cov-2.142255_pt1 | contig 14283 bp, 11 predicted proteins | sample MGYA00241561_ERZ501473 | MGnify/ENA primary metagenome ERZ501473 (study PRJEB25962, sample SAMEA2042519) | human gut metagenome | biome: human gut; feature: human-associated habitat; material: faeces... | reverse complement strand
TACATTTAAATCCTGAAGGAGACCTTACAGATGAAAGAAAAATTATATACCATTCCCCTGATGGATGCTTTTAAAGCAGAGGACGAATGCCCTTTCTGTTTTGTGGAGCGCCAGCTGGAACAGCATGCCATGGATTTCGTTTTAGGTGCCGGTGCATCTTATATGGAAGACGATGTACGGGCAGAAACTGATAAAATGGGCTTTTGCCGTACACACTATAAGAAAATGTATGACTATGGAAACCGTCTGGGTACAGGGCTGATTCTGAAAACCCATTTTCAGTACAAAACAAAAGAGCTTCATGAACAGATCAGGATTTTCGCCCCTTCCAGGGCTTCCGTTTTTTCCCGATTTAAGAAGGGAAACACAGATACAGATGCACCGAAGACTTCTCTTGGCGTATGGGTAAAAGAACAGGAAGATACCTGCTATATCTGCAATTTTTATAAAGATACCTATGCAAGATATCTGGATACTTTTTTCGAACTGTTTAAAAAAAATCAGGAATTTCTCTCGCTTTTTGAAACCTGTAAGGGATTTTGCATTCCCCATTTCGGAGATCTGGTTGAAACAGCTGAAAGTGCTTTATCTGATAAAGAGAAAAAAGCCTTTTACACTATCCTTTTCCCAATGATGGAGCAGAATATGCAAAGGCTTTCTGATGATCTGGACTGGTTCTGCGATAAGTTTGATTACCGCAATAAAGATGCGGACTGGCGTACTTCCAAGGATGCACTGCCGCGTGGAATGCAGAAAGCGGCAGGAGGATATCCGGCAGATGAGCCATATACTATGGACAAGTAAGACCAAACAGGCTCCTGCTCGTTGCTTACGCAAATAAAGACTCCTCAAATTAACATTCTTTAGAGCGTGTTAATTTGAGGAGTTTTTTATTTGTCAGTTTTCAGAACTTTCTCCAGGTATCTCTCTTAAACAAAAGTAACAGCGGGAATACTTCAAGCCTTCCTGCCAGCATATCAAAGATCATAACAGCCTTGGAAATATAAGAATACGTATTAAAGTTCCCGGTAGGTCCCACAGCTCCAAGACCAGGTCCTATATTATTCAAAGTGGCTGCAATCGCGGTGAAATTGGAAACCATATCCAGATTGTCCAGACTTATGATCAACAGTGAAGTAACAAAAATCATAATGTACACAAACAGGAACATGTTTGTAGCTCGCACCACCTCATGGGGAATCGCCTTATCATCCATCTTGATCTTCTTCACTGCATTTGGGTGCAGATACAGCTGCAGTTCCTTGCGTGCAGATTTACACAGGATCAGAAGACGGGATACCTTGATACCGCCGCCTGTACTTCCTGCACAGGCTCCCACAAACATAAGGATAACCAGAATGGTCTTGGAAAATACCGGCCACACATTGAAATCTGTGGTAGCATATCCAGTAGTCGTAATGATGGAACCCACCTGGAAAGCAGCCTGCTGGAAAGCTCTTCCAAAGCTTGTGAACATTTCTCTTGTATTAATAGCGATAGCTACAATGGCCAAGCCAATAATCCCAAGATAGTAACGTACCTCTTCATTCTTGGCTGCCTGCATTACTTTTTTCGTCAGAAGCAGATAATAGGCATTAAAGTTGATTCCAAAAAGAATCATAAAGACTGTGATCACCACCTGATTATACGTGCTGTAGCTTGCAATACTGTCATTTTTGATACCAAAACCACCGGTACCTGCGGTACCAAAACTAAGGCACAATGTATCAAACAGAGGCATTTTTCCAATGAGAAGAAAAATGATCTCCACAATAGTCAGAATAATGTATATGGTATACAAAATCTTGGCCGTGGACTGTACCTTCGGCACCAATTTGCTGACAGACGGTCCCGGGCTCTCTGCTTTCATCAGATTCATGTGGTATCCACCGGTAAGAGGCAGCAGGCAGAGAATAAATACCAGTACTCCCATTCCGCCAATCCAGTGGGTAAAGCTTCTCCAGATCAGCATACAGTGAGACAGAGCCTCCACATCACTCAAAACACTGGCTCCAGTCGTGGTAAAACCGGAAACAGTCTCAAATATTGCATCTATAGGATGGGGAATACTTCCTGAAATAATAAAAGGAAGGGCTCCTGCAATACTGAGTACCAGCCAGCTGAGAGCAACTGTAACAGCACCCTCTTTGGCATGGAATACTTTGCTTTTTCTTTTCCTCCTGGTAAGTGGAATTCCAATTGTGAGACAGATCAACATCGTGATCAGAAATGCCAGACCATTTTTTTCCCGGTAAATGATTGCTGTAATTCCTGGCAAAATCATAAATGCCGCTTCAAAATTGAAGATCCAGCCAAGAATATAAGATATCATGGAATAATTCATGTCCGGACTCCTTTACTTTGCAAGTATATCGTTGATATCACGAAGGCCTCTGTTAGTGGTAACAATTACAACTCTGTCTCCAATCTCCAGGGCATCATGTCCACGAGGAATGCGGACACTGCCATCCCGGTAAAGACATCCAACAAGAAGATTCTTCTTCAGATTCAGTTCGGACAATGTCCTTCCTACAATAGGTGAATTATCACAGATCTTAAATTCCAGAGCTTCTGCCTTTCCATCCAGAATGTGATACAAGGTCTCCACATTACTTCCAATGGAATTCTGAGTTGCTCTTACATACTGCAAAATATAATCTGCAGTAATGTATTTCGGGTAAATAACACTTCCGATGTCCAGACTGTCAATAATATCGTCATAGGCAAGTCTGTTTACCTTGGCAACCAGCTTGGCATTCGAAATAGTCTTTGCGAAAAGGGAAAGGAAAATATTCTCCTCGTCCATATTGGTCAAAGTTACAAAGGACTCAGCACTTTCCAACCCCTCTTCCAGAAGAAGGGAACGGTCTGTGCCGTCACCATTAATAATCGTAGCATCTGTAAGTTCTTCGCTTAGGAACTCACAGCGGTTCTTATCTTTCTCAATTACCTTGACTTTGATCTTCATGGCAAGCAGGGCCTGGGCAAGATAATAAGAAATAGTTCCACCGCCTACGATCACGGTGTTCTTTACCTGATGGGTCTTCAAGCCAATCTTTTTAAAAAAAGCTGCTGCATTCTGCGGGGTAGCAAGAATAGAAATCACATCTCCATTCCGGATCACATTGGTACCGCCTGGAATGGTAGTATAATCTTTTCCCTCAATAGCGCAGAAAAGAATATCGCAGTGAAAGTGCTCCGTAATCTGCTGAATGCTCTTTCCATCCAGTTCAAATTCAGGCATTACTTTAAATTTCAGAAGTTCTACCTTGCCTCTGGCAAAAGTATCAATCTTTATGGCGGATGGAAAACGCAGAAGTTTTGAAATCTCCTGTGCTGCTGCCAGTTCCGGGTTGATGATCATGGTTACGCCCAGACGCTCCTTGATAAAACCGATCTCCTTACTGTAAATCGGATTACGCACGCGGGCAATTGTGTGGCAGTGACCAGTCTTCTGGGCGATCAGACAGCACAGAAGGTTCATCTCATCTGATACAGTAACTGCGATAAGAATGTCTGCTGTCTCAATTCCCGCTTCCATAAGAGTATTGATACTTGCTCCATTTCCAACAACGCCCATAGCATCTACTTCATCTGTAATCTCATTAATCCTGTCCGGATTGATATCGATCAAAGTTATATCAGTATCCTCTTCCTGAAGCTGTTCTGCAAGTGTACGTCCAACTTTTCCACACCCGACAATTATAATTTGCATAACTCCTCCAAATATATAAATAATAGGAAAATGTCAGGTCACAGACAAAAAGCGAGTCTGCTCCTAACATTCTAAACACTGCTATTATAGCACTACTGTATGCTTTTGGAAATAGTCATTTTCTTACAGTAAATCTTAGAGTGTGTTTGAAGTTAACTGTGGACTTTGTTCACAAAAAGCCCGGGAAGTGCGGCGCGAAATCATGCGAATGCATGATTTCTGTGCATCGCGAAGCGCGTTACTGTGAACGGAGTGAACAGCAACGTGTTGTTCGAACAGGTGTTTACTTTTTATTTCATATGTAGTACAATGACTTTATCTCTATAAATATACTTTATTTCATTTTCCCGAATTTGGCTTTCGCCGTTAACTTTATAAACAGGATATTTTCCCCAGAAATGGAAGGAGGCCGGTGCTTTCGCACCGGCGCGTATGAAAAAGAAAAATATTAAATTAAGAAAGACTTGGTGCTTTCTACAGTTAATAATATACGAAACAAATGTGATAAAAGTGTGAAAGACTTTTGAAAAAATCATGAAACGATTTCTGCTGTTTTTGTATAAAAAAACGAAACAATAACTCAAAATAAGGAATTTTACCAGATGAACGGACACAAATTTGAATATAAATGCGCCCGGATGCTGCGCCGAAAGGGATTTCACCATGTAGAAGTTACCAAAAAAAGTGGTGACCAGGGTGTCGACATCATTGCCTACAAACATTTTTCAAAATATGCAGTTCAATGCAAATATTATTCTTATCCAGTTGGGAATAAAGCAGTGCAAGAGGTCTATGCCGGGGGCAAATACTATGACTGCGACCGCTGCATCGTTATGACAAATGGCACTTTCACCAAGGCAGCTATCAGCGCAGCCAATAAATTAGATGTAAAGCTATGGGACAACTGCTCTATGTTAAAGAGTACAAGTCTGATTTTTGAAATAATGAGAGCAATGAATATTCTTGGAATCCTATTTGGATGTTATCTTCTAAGAAATGTTTTTCCATTTTCTTCGGATACTTATATGCAGTATTATCGGGAATTTTCCCTGATTCTGGCTGGGCTTCTTGGCTGGCTGGGCTGGGAGAACTGGATGTTAAGTACTTTAGCTGGAGCACTGTACCTTTTCCTTGGATTTACATTTCAAGGAACAGGCAATGTTCCTGAATTCCTGGCAGGCGGTGTAAATCTTGTATTTCTGATTCCATCACTGATTTATTTTGTGCATGTGTATCTCTTAAAACCAAAGCCATAATAAAAAATACCATCCGTTCTTTTCACTGCACCACCAACAGTATACGTAACTATTACATTCTCTTATATAAACACATTTATATATTTTTACATAGAATAAAGGGAAAGACCTTACGGAATAAGGAAAGGATCTGTTTATGGAAAATTATCAGATGAACCGTTCGGGCTGCCGCCCTTATAATAGAACCTGCGGGATGATGAATTTCTCTCCCGCTCCACTGTCGCAAATGCGGCGACAGACTTCTTGCAGCGAAATGAATTGTGAGTCCTCAGACTGTACCAGACCATATAAAAATTCCGGTGATTTCATACCTGTGAAGTCTTCATACAATCCGTCAATTTCCCAAACACCAAACTGCCCTTGCGCTAAACCAGTTTCATCAAAAACAGATAATATGTATGAGCACCTGAAACACCTAGCACCAGCAATGGCCTATGTACCATATCAGAATTTCACTTCAGCCTATGATCTTGATTATGCCTTGTCTGTGGGCACTATTTTCCCACAGCTTTGTAAACCATTCTGTGGAAAGAGAGGTATTCGAAGATGATGAGAAAGCAGCCTTCCCCAAGATGCTCTTTTTTACAGCAGATCAATGAGGTTAGTTTCGCTGTCAATGACATGCTTCTTTATCTGGATACTCACCCTGAGGATCAAAAAGCATTGCGCTATTTTTCCGATATTTCTGACCGTCGCAACCAGCTGATGGCCGAATATGCTGAGAAATACGGTCCTCTGACCATCGACAATGCAGCTGTAAGCAGTGAAAATGCATGGAAATGGTCTCAGCAACCATTTCCATGGGAAAAGGAAGGAGCGTGACAGTTTATGTGGAATTATGAAAAAAGATTACAGTATCCAATCAATATCAAAACGCCAAATGCGAAGCTGGCTCAGTTCATTATGAGCCAGTATGGTGGCCCGGATGGAGAAATCGGTGCTTCTATGCGCTATCTCTCCCAGCGCTTTACCATGCCGAACCGAACCTCTGCAGCTGTGCTTAATGATATCGGTACTGAAGAACTGGCACATCTGGAGATGGTTTCCACCATGGTTCACCAGCTTACCCGTGACCTCACTATGGAAGAAATTGAGAATTCCGGGCTGGGACCATATTATATTGACCACACAGTTGGCGTGTGGCCACAGGCAGCAGGGGGTGTTCCCTTTAATGCCTGTGAATTCCAGAGTAAAGGTGATCCGATTACGGATCTATTTGAAGACCTTGCAGCAGAACAGAAAGCACGCTCCACTTATGACAATATTCTCCGTGTAGTACGAAATATCCCGGAAGTTGCTGATCCTATCCGTTTCCTGCGTGCAAGGGAAGTGGTACATTTCCAGCGATTTGGCGAAGCACTTCGCTCCATTCAGGAACAGTTGGACGCTAAAAACTTCTACGCTTTCAATCCTGGCTTTGACAATCCCTGCACTGCAAGCTGTGCACCTGAAGCAAAATAGCATATGCTACTGGTTATAAAGATAACCGTAACAGCAATACACATCTCACAGAAAACCTTTTTTAAACACGCTCTAATACTGCCCGGCAATTGCTGGGCAGCTTCAAAACAGTAGTCAGCAGGCTTTTTCTCCACCCATACCAATTGTTCGTTTACTCAACTTCAAAGTCACCACAAATATCCTCTGGAACCATATTATCGGATTCGTACATAATACTTTTTCTTTCATACCCCTTCATAATCAAACGCTGGTATAAAACTTTCCTCCGCGGTCTCCCCTTCCTGAAAATAGCCATTTTCGATTCCAAGCTCAATGGCAGCGTCCAACACCTTTTCATACTCTCGTCTGGTCACTTTCCGATTCAGTTCCGGAAATTTCTCATTCTTCCAGACAGGCGTATATTGGTTCATTACGCTGATAAAAATATCCTCCCCATAAGTCCGGTACAGATATTTCAATACTGCAATAGAATTTTTGGTATGCCCTGGCAAAATCAGATGACGAACAATTGTCCCGCGTTTTATATATCCATCCTCCGCAAACTGACAGGGACCGGTCTGGCGCATCATTTCGGCAATTGCACTCTGCGCCGCCTGCGGAAAATCCCTTGCGTTGGAAAAAGCAGCAGCCAATTCAGGCTCCATATATTTCATATCTGGCAGATATACATCCACATAACCATCCAGTCTCCTGATAGTTTCCACGCTCTCATACCCACTGGAATTGTACACGACTGGAAGATTCATTCCCTTTCCTCTGGCCAGCTCCAACGCCGAAATAATATGCGGCACATAATGAGCCCCAGTGACCAGATTCAGATTTGCCGCCCCTTTTTCCTGCAATTCCAGAAAAATTTCAGCAAGCCGCTCCACTGTAATTTCTTTTCCGGAATCCCCAATGGCAATATCCCGGTTCTGGCAGAAACAGCACCGTAAGCCGCAGCCAGAGAAAAAAACAGCCCCTGATCCTTTTTTTCCGGAAATACAAGGTTCCTCCCACATATGAAGAGCGGCACGGGCAGCCCTTATAGTACTGTCCATGCCACAATATCCTCTTTTGCCCTCCAGACGATTCACATTACACTTCCGGGGACATAAGGTACAATTCCTAAATAATTCCTCTCGCATAAATTACGAATTCTCCTCTCTGATCTTCTCGGTCAGTTCCCTTCCCCCCTGGTCATACCACTCTTCCACAAAGGTATCAAAGTAATCCATGGGCTGCTCTCCCATGATCATCTGAATAAAGGCATTTTTCTCCAGAGAAGCAAGCATGTTGGGAATCTCTCCATCCGAATCAACCAGATATGGTCTGCGCACCGAACTATAATGGCCGTCAACCAGCACGCCCACTGCTGAAATTCTGGACTTGTACGCAGCCCAGTCCTCTACAGTTACATTTTTCCCGCTCAAATACTTCATACAGGCATCATAGTAAGACTTTTCCAGTGCGCTTAAATTACTTGCCTTCTGCTTGCCGGACATTACTCTCCTGATATCCTTCGTAACATTATAAATTGCCTCATTATAATCTACATTAATAACCAGCGGTCTGGCTGTAGGGTCCACATTCAAAGCAAAATAGCTGTTGATCTCATCCGCATTTTCCTCATCTTCGAACCGGCTGTAATCAAACAGAACACTGATAATTTTCATTACAATTTCTGGATGTTCGTACCCCTTTCTCACAACCACATATTTGTTGTCCCGAAAAGAAGCATAAACGTTATCTTTTTCCTGGTATTCAGCAGTAAGGTAATAAGGCTCCCAGTCTGCTTCCGGATCATTCTCAGCCACATCCATAAGCGGGTTATTCGGCGCCCACCAAAGTCCAAAAAACGCACCGCATTTACCTTCCACTACCAGATCACGGAGATTATTCTGAGCACGCAGGGCAAAGTTCTGATCCAGTATTCCTCTTTCATATAGCTCCCGCAAATAAGCAACGGCAGATCTGGTCTCCTCTGTCAAAGAGCCATAGATAATTTCCCCGTCTTTGTCCTTGATCCATCTTCTTGGATAAGAATAAAATTTCTCAAAAATAGGTTCCACCGAATAATTCTGACTGGTAGTAGACACAAAATTGGTATCACACACAAGTCCCACAGGATCTTCCCCTTCCTCTGCTCCCATCCTGTTTTCCTGAAAAATCTGGATAATATCCATAGCCTCTTCCAGAGTCTTTGGCTCTGCAAGGCCTAGCTGGTCCATCCAGTCCTTTCTCATCCACAAAAGGCAGGGACCGTGGTCGATTACTGCCTCCGGAAGCGCCATCAGCTTACCATCAAAGGTTCCTGCCCCGAGAAGCTGGGGACCATAGCTGTTATACATGGCCTTGATTCTCGGGGAGGTACAGTTTGCATAAACCTCAGTCAGATCCTCCACCATGTCATTTTCCACAAGAACATTTAAAGTCTCCCTGTCTGAAACCACCAGTACATCCGGCAAAGTGTGATCATTTACCAGCACATTCACATACTCGTCATAGCGATCCTCCCGCTCCATATAGGCATTTTCATTCTGCACGTTCAGAATCTCTTTCAGATATCTGGTATAAGCGCTGTCTTCGTAGGTATTTCCTGCTGGAAGATTGGAATTATTGGCACCGCTCATCTGTCCTAAAGTATAAGTCACAAGCTCCGGGTACTTTCCATACGGAGTTGTGGAAGCTTTTTCCCACAATCCGCTATCTGTCTGGGATTCTTCCGTTTTTGTACTTTTCTCTGCATCCGTTCTGTTTTCTGCTGTCTTTTTCGTCTCGTCGTCTACAGTGCCTGGGTCAACTGCGTCAATTCCGGAATCACTGCTTGATTCCTCAGAAAGCTCATAATCTGCTCCTTCGTATTCCACACCAGTTGTCTTTTTTCCCATACTTCCAGCTGCACTGTCACAGCCTGTCAATGATCCAGACGAAATCACCATGGAAAAAGTCAGTCCCAATACCAGAATTCTATTTTTTTTCTTCACTTTTTCCACCTTTCATTCCTGTTGTATCCTCTGTGTCTTCTTCCGGCTCCTGCAAAAACTTTTTCGCAGAAAACTCTCCGGCTGCCACAGCCTCCTCATCCGCTTTTTCTCTTGGAATTCTCATTTCTACCCTGGTGCCTTGATCAATCTGGCTAAACACCTTGATTCCGTACTCCATCCCATAAAGAAGCTGCATTCTGTCATTGACATTTTTAAGACCATATCCAGAAGCCTTGTAAGTCACCAGCTTATCTGCCTCTTCCTGTTCCATTCCTGGTCCATTATCCTCCACAGCAAGAAGCACATCCTCACCGTCCTTTACAAAAAACAGTTTCAGAATCTTCTCTCCTTCTTCTTTCATGTCCAGCCCATGCTCCAGTGCATTCTCCACAACAGGCTGCAGCAGCAATTTAGGCACAATATCTCCTTTCACCTCCGGATCAATGTCCCAGATCACCTGAAAATCATTGTCATGCATCACCAGCTGGATATCCAGATACGCCTTAATATTCTGAATACAGTTATCCACAGTTACCATATCCTGCCCCTTACTCAAAGCAGTCCGGTAGAACATAGATAAGGACAAGGTAACCTTACTGATTTCCCTCTGATTGCTTCGAATAGCCATCCAGTTGATAACAGACAGGGAGTTATACAAAAAATGAGGATTGATCTGGGCAGTCAGTGCCTTCAATTCAAACTCTTTCAACGCAATCTTATTCTCATAAACCTCATGGATCAGACGGTTGATCTCGTCCATCATGCTTCGGAAGCTGCGCACCAGAAGACCAATTTCATCTCCGGCATTGCTGTTCACCGTAACCTCACGGCTGCCCTGGTTTACCCGGTTCATGTTATCGGTAAGCTCCTCGATCTTTCTGGTAAAAAGTCGGGAAAAAGAAAGTCCCAACACCAGAATTATGGCTACACAGGCCGCAATCAGGGGAATCTCGCTGACCAGGATTTCTGATACAGAGCTGTCCACTGCTGATTGCAGCTTATACAGATAAAACCTCCATCCGCAAGCCGCGTTCTTCCGGTTTACAAAAGCATAATCTCTTTGCCCAGACTCCATAAACTCCTTGGAGACAGCCTCTCCCGAATCCTTTTCTTCCTTTTCACCCAGCATTTCCTTCTGAAACAGAACATTTCCTCCTTTATCCAGGATCATGCCCCCGGATTCTGCTGAAATAATCTTTTCAAAGGGTTGAAAAATCTTATTATAATCCAGTGTAACGCAAAGAACTGCAGTCTGCTCTCTGCCAGTATAAATCCGCCTTACAGCTGCAATCTCCGGTATCTGGCTGTCCACCACCCACTGCACAGACACATCCTCTGCCAGTTTGTCATACCACCACTCCTTATCCACCTCTGACAAAGGCACGAGTGTATACTCATGGCGCACTTTAATACTTTCTGCAAACAACTGGATCTGTATAATGGCATCATGATAAGACTTTGGTACAGACAAAAGAGGATCTGCTACTTCTGTATATTTTCTATAAGCTTGATAATTATCCATATTTTTTTCAGTGATCAGATCCTCAATATCCGGGGAATAAGTGAGATAATTCAGAAGACTGGAAAAAACTTCTATCTGGCTGTCGATTCCCTCTCCGGTCTGCTCCAGAATGGAATACATATCCTCCATTTCTTTTTCCCGAAGCAAACTGCTCATGCGGTCATGGCTATACAATACAAGCAGGATCATGGGAACCAGGCTGGCTGTCACAAGAAGAATAGTCAGCTTATGACGATATTTCATATTCTCAAATTTATTCTTTATGACTGCCGGTATTTTCATCCTCTTCACCGGTTCCTTTCCGATAGGACTCCGGGCTGCTTCCATAATATTCCCTGAAACTTCTGCAGAAATAAGAAACATTGGGGATTCCTACCTGTTCGCTGACCTGTGCCACCTTCATATTGGAATTACACAAAAGCTCCTTCGCCTTTTCCATGCGAACCACACGTATAAAGCGGTTCAGGTTCATACCAGTCTCTTTTTTAAAAATAAAGCTAAGATAGCCAGAGGATAAATACACCTTCTCCGCCAATGTCTCAAGACTTAAATCCTCCGCATAGTGCTGGTAAATATAATTCTTCACAGAAGCAACTTCATCTCTGGAATCACTCATGGAACGCTCCAGAAACTCCTCGTACTCCTTAATATTCTCCTGGGTGATTGCAAGGATCTGCTTCAGATTGGTACAACTGTACAGCCGCTCTACCTCATGATCCAGCTTCCGCTCCTCAGAGAACTGATTTTCCTGAAAAAGCTCCTGGATCACATTGGAAAAAACAAATTTCACATACATGGCAGAAAAACGGGTATCATTTTCATATTTCTTTACCAGACACTCAAAATGCTTCTTCAGCTGCTCCACATCTTTGCGGGAAATGTCTTCGGAAATCTTCTCCATCAGACGGGAATCCTGTGTCTCCGCATTCACTGGCTGGCTGTCAGAGGCCTCATTATTAAACACATGCACATCTGGATGATAAAATTTCTCCTCCATGGTCTGCTCCAGCTGGGACATGATTTCAGGCAGCGCCTCATGCCCTTCAAACCGGCTGCTCACTGCAAGGTGAAAACTTGCAGAGTAATTCTGCTTCAAAAGGTCATATAAATGCTTGGCAACCAGCTGATAATCGCAGTACACATCGGAAAAAAACAGCACAGACTGTCTGGTATTCAGATTCAGGTAAAAGAAATTCCGGTGCAATCCCTGCATCAGTTCCTCATCAATATTATCTGGAACATTGTCAAAAAATGCCTTATCTGATTCGATAAGAATCGCACAGTGCCACTGCTCCCAGTTAGATTCATCTAAAATCTCCCCAGCCTTTTTCAACACTTCCTCATTTCCGGAATACAGGTAAGTCTGAAGAAAATACTGAAGAAGAAAATTCTTCCCTTTCTCTTCCTTCTGCTTCTTGGCCTGCTCGTACATGGACTCCTTCTCCACTGGAGCGAACTCGGCAACCTTAGCCATAACTTCCTTCACGTCAAGACGTGCGAATAGGATCTCAGGCTGCTCTGTTACCTTTGTTCCTGACTTGTACAGACCAAACTTTCCAAGCTCTGTGACCTTTCTCTTCTCGGTATTGAGCTGTGCCATGATCTTCTCAGTTGTCTCAGGCATATATGGCTCAAGGAGTGTTGCACCTATAACGATGCTCTCGACAAGGTTGTACAGAACTGTGTTCAGTCTGTCCTTCTTGTCCTCCTCCTTTGCGAGTGCCCAAGGCATTGTCTCATCTATGTACTTGTTGCATCTCTTGAACAGTGCAAATATCTCTGTGATCGCATCTGCAACCTTGAGCTTATCCATGCACTCTGCAACCTTGTATCTGCAGTCCATAACGACCTTCTTAAGATCCTCATCGACAGGCTCTGTGACGTTGGTATTTGTCACAATGCCACCGAAATACTTGTTTGACATCGATATGGTTCTATTGACCAGATTTCCAAGTGTATTTGCAAGCTCTGAGTTGAGTCTCTCAACCATGAGCTCCCATGAGATAACTCCATCATTCTCAAATGGCATCTCGTGAAGAACAAAGAATCTGACAGCATCCACGCCAAATATATTGACCATATCGTCAGCGTACATTACGTTGCCCTTCGACTTACTCATCTTGCCATCACTCTGGAGGAGCCAAGGATGACCGAATACCTGCTTTGGAAGCGGAAGTCCGAGTGCCATCAGCATGATAGGCCAGTAAATGGTATGGAATCTCAGGATATCCTTGCCAATCAAGTGAAGATCTGCCGGCCAGTATTTATAAAACTTCTCATCGCTCTTTCCATCTACGTCATATCCAAGTCCAGTTATGTAGTTTGAAAGTGCGTCAACCCACACATATACAACGTGCTTTGGATCAAAGTCCACTGGGATTCCCCACTTGAATGATGTTCTTGATACACACAGGTCCTGAAGTCCCGGCTTAAGGAAGTTGTTAACCATCTCGTTACGTCTTGACTCAGGCTGTATAAACTCAGGATGCTGCTCTATATGCTTCATGAGCTTGTCCTGATACTTGCTCATCTTGAAGAAGTATGCCTCCTCCTTGGCCTCCTGAACAGGTCTTCCACAGTCCGGACACTTGCCATCTATGAGCTGTCCATCTGTGAAGAACGACTCACATGGTGTACAGTATTTTCCTACATAATGTCCCTTATATATATCACCCTGATCGTACAGCTTCTTAAAGATCTTCTGTACCTGCTTCTCATGGTAATCATCTGTTGTACGGATAAACTTGTCATATGAAGTATTCATGAGATCCCATATTCTCTTGATCTCACCTGATGTCTCATCAACGAATTCCTTTGGGGTCTGCATGTTCTCAAAAGCCTTGTTCTCGATCTTCTGTCCCTGTCATGAATCTTACATCATAACCTGCGAATCTCTTGTACCTTGCAATGCTGTCAGCCAACACGATCTCGTAGGTGTTGCCTATATGAGGTTTACCTGATGCATATGCAATGGCGGTTGTAATATAATACGGTTTTTTTGCCATTTCAAAAACCCTCCCTGAAAAAATACTACAAGCACAAATGAAATGCTTGTGCAACTTTACCGAAAAACTCCTCGGTAATTGTAAATTATATGCCTTTTTATTATTTATTGTCAAGAAGATGGGATATTAAATCTGTTACGATGGTCATTCTATAACCCTGCCAATAAACTTGTCATCGTCTCTCTCTCAAAAGCGCATCACATTCCTGAGAACGGCAAACATCACCGCCCCGGCAATACATATAAATATAAGTATATTGTCAAATCGCGATAACTTTCTGTTTCCATATCTTACGAATACATAATCGTTTTTTACAATTATGTATGCCAACGCCGGAAGAGCTATAAACATAAATTGA
>ENA-OPCB01001415-OPCB01001415.1-human-gut-metagenome-genome-assembly--contig:-NODE-1415-length-14360-cov-11.790003_pt1 | contig 14360 bp, 10 predicted proteins | sample MGYA00241561_ERZ501473 | MGnify/ENA primary metagenome ERZ501473 (study PRJEB25962, sample SAMEA2042519) | human gut metagenome | biome: human gut; feature: human-associated habitat; material: faeces... | reverse complement strand
GGTTCCAGATCGGTCATAACTGAGGAAATGTCAATGGACGCATCCGAATTGATAACCCCTGCCGCCTGCGCCACTACGCTCTGCGCCATATCAAAGACGCCCATCACGATATTCCATGTATTTGTGACAATGAGGATGGCAGCGGCTGATTTGAACACCCACTTGAAAATCATCCAGGTGTCCACATCATGCAGGTTGTTCTTGTCTGCGATCATCTGGATCAGGTCTACGGTCATCACGATAGCCAGGATCACGCCTGCAATCGGCACCATGATGGAGTTGGACAGATTCTCAATCATGCTGAAAATACTGCCATTCCATCCCTGTGGGGTCTGGCCTACCTGTACGGATATATCCGCGACCTGCTGGTTTACACTGTCAAACATCCCCGAAAGGTTGCTCATAATGCCGCCCACCAGCATTTCTTTCAGCCAATTTGTCAGGGCTTCAAGTAAGAAATCCATACGGTGTCAACCTCCTTTCCGCCGCCCCCGCAAAACTGCGGGAGCGGCAAGGATTTCATACGGAGACGCTTAGACAGAGAAAAGCCCGGAGAGCAGAGGTACAAGGACCATGCCTACCACGGCTACACCAGCACCGGCCATGAGCTGCTTCATGCCCTGGCTCTTGGCGCCGGGGTTGTCGTTGCCGTAACCTTCCAGCAGGTTGATAACGCCCCAGATACCGAGACCGGCACCGAGCGCGATAACGAGGGTCTGAAGAACGGTGATTGCCTGTTCAAAAAATGCCATATAGTTTGTTAGCCGGAATCTGATTAAAAAATAGGTTTGTCATGTTTCATAGGCATACAAAAGCCGGAACAATCTGCCGCCCGGTTTCCGGGGGCATGATTCCGGCTGTCCTCCTTTTTCATTATTTTGTTGATGATTGCCCGCTTTGTACGCCAATGGCCTCAACAGAGGCAGTTGCGGCAAATAGATACGATCACTCCTTTCTCAGCGGAACCGTATTACACGCCCTCCGTGTCTACTTCATATACATCGCAGACCTCATCAGGCTTGAGTTTTAGTCTGGCAGACAAAAATGCTTCAATATCAAAGGTATTTCGCTTGTCTGCATCAGCTGTGTATTTGAAATTAGGGTGTCTGGTAATGTCATACTTGTCTGAAAGAAACGGACGCACACCGCGCAACTGCAAGATGCACTTGCCGCCATCCATAACTGCCAGCTCGTCCTGGCTCATCAGCTCTTTTCCCAATTTCTGATAGTTGAGCGAGTGGGAGGTCTCCCGTCCCCGGCTCTCTCCGGTGTTGTAAGTGTCTATGGTCTCCTTTCCCAGAACAGCCGCCAGCTCTTTCAGCGTTGTTGGCTCTTTGCCACCCAGGAAGATGGAAGTATCCATATTGCCGATGATGGTATCGGCATTATCTTTGTAAATTGCCTTGAGCTGGCTCTGTGCCTGCAACACCAGACAGGCAGAGATTTCACGGCTTCGGATGGTGGCCACCAGCTTTTCCAGCTTCGGAATCTGCCCGAATAGTGATAGGTAAGCCTCTGGTGTTACCACCTCGGGCTTTTCCCCCACTCCACACCGTGCGTGATAGTTTCCCATCACACGGCGTTCCACCGACTAAGATTACATTTTAGTGCCTATATAGTCCTCGAATTGTATTTCTTCCAACTCCCTGTGTTTTCGGAGTTTATTTATTTTTTCTTGCATTTCCACGGTCAATGTTAAATTCTGCAACAGTTTCTTTATTACTTTATTTTCTGTTGCTTCAACCAATTTTGACACATCTTTGGATAAAATTATTAAATTCCTATATGTGTCATTTCGCTCACCTTTGCACGGTTTTATGTGCGTACATACCATATCTGTTATTGACAGAGCATTGTGTGTTACTGCACATTTTCCCTTTTGTGCTATGTACCTTGAAAGGGCATTATCTGCCATCTCCAAAGTCGGATAAAGATGTGCATTTCCCATCATATATTTCATAACATCATAACTGATACAGTTTTCGATGTCTGAATACTTCCTCACATATTTATTGACTTCTCGCCTTTTGTACTTTGGATATTCATACGCCACATACCCTACTGGAATAATCATTCTTCCTTTTATCCATCGGAACTGCTTCGACTTTCCATACTTTTGTTGGATAAACTTGCTGGTTATCTCGCCAGTTTTTGTTATTGGAAAGCATCGGTTATTGTGGTTCATACCGTTACTTTTCCCATTTACTTTATAGGCGATTTCTGCAAAATCTGCTGATACCATTGTTGCCATACAGTAATAATTGTGCATACCCATAACCATTGAATTGTAAAGACTTATATTTTTATCAATTTCGCTTTGCTTGCTTGGATTTTTAATGTCTTTCCAGACAGTCCGCAGCTTATTGATAACCTTATCTTTACTTTTGTCGGCTATATGTGAACGGATTATCCATTTATCACCTTTTGGAACAACTTTAAATTTGATTCCAAGAAAAGTTGTATAGTTCTTACGCAGGTTTGTGATTCCAGATTTCTCATCACTTGTTTGCAGATGTAAATGTTCTGCAAGCCATAGTTTTGTTGCATACATGGCTTTCTTAGCTGTTACATAGTCCCGACAGAATATCTTAAAATCGTCTGCATACCTTACGATGTACATTTCTTTAAGTTCTGTCTTTTCCCTCAGCTTTTTCCACTTTGGTGACCTGTCTATTGTGAGGATATTTCCCTCCTTATCAGTCCTGTAAAATTCCAGTCCGGATTTTCCATCTTTGACTTTAAACATCTCCCATTGATTAGCAATCCACCAGTCCAGCTCATTCAATACTACATTTGCAAGAAGTGGGGATAAAATCCCCCCTGTGGTGTACCTGTTTCCGGGGTAATTACAATGTCATTAAACAGAATTTCTGCTTTTAACATCTGTTTGATTATCATAATCAGTTTCCTGTCCTGTACTCCAAGTCCCCACAACTGCTGAATCAGCTTGCTATGGTCGATATTGTCAAAGAATCCAACAATGTCTACATCTACTACAAAATGCAGATTTTGCAGTTGTGCCATTTTATAGCATTGAGCAATCGCATTTTGCGTTGACCTGTATGGTCTGAATCCATTATTTCGCTCATGAAATTTTGCTTCACAAATCGGTTCCAGTATTTGCAGAATACATTGCTGTATCAGTCTGTCCCATATACTTGGGATTCCTAATGGTCTGGTTTTCCCATTGTCCTTTGGTATTTCTACACGCCGGACCTTTTTAGGCTGATAAAAGTTCAATTTATTTCTGACGGTTTTAATGACCGTTTCGATTGGGAGTGACTGAATTTCTATTATTGTCTTCCCATCTGTTCCAGGAGTTTTGCTCCCGTTATTTTTGCAGATATTCCGATATGCAAGTATGATATTCTGCTCTGATACTATCAGGGGCATAAGCCTGTCAAATTTATTACCTTTCAGACTGTCTTCATATAACTGATATCCAGTTTCTTTTGCGTCATATCTTTCTGCATTTCTTTCTGCTTTATTTACAATTCGTTTTGCCATAGTAACCAACTCCTTATTGGAGAATGATTTTTTCTTCGTCCCACCTCGACAGCTATGAAAATCTCCATTTGGTGATTACTATATAGACATAAAGGAAATCTTAGTATCGGCTTGTGGCTATCCCTCCACCGCTTATTATCACGGTTTCATCGGTACTGTGCCACTACTCTCACAACCATAAATGTGCTTATTATAGAAAGGCTTCCTTTATACCTTTCCTTTTCGACACAACTACGGTACTTTGTCACTGATACAGTCAGTTCCCGTATTGGTTGCTTTCCACGTTCCACATAACTTAGGATTGTTGTCACTTAGGTCATTCCTTTAGCCCTGCAAGTATTATCTTCAAAGATACCTGTGTCCTGTAAACACAGAGGGTATTTCATACTAACAACTTTTACTTTACCCCACTTGCGTACCTACTGGTACACTGGCATTTCTACCAGCCATTCGTTTAGAGCCGTACATTCGGAATTTTGTCAGACCGCCTTACTGGTCATTCTAACCATATGGCAACCCCACCCGCACTGTCACACACAGCTTGTACCTCTACAAACCTTTCCTCACCTTGCAGTGTTAGGGTGTGCTTCGCACGACTTCCCCGAGCTTATAACCTTAATCGTCTGTATCCGACTAACGCTATTCGGAGTATTAGTGAATTCCCTTCAGGGCGTTACCCCTTCATTTGAAATTTCAGTTATGCAGTTCTCTAAAACCACATTTATTAAATTATTTGTGACTTTAGGCTACGCTTTTGTCGGTTATTCCCACCGTTTTCAGCGTAGAACGTGTCACACTATTTGCGAACTCGTCACAGAGGATTCTTACATGATAAGGCAATCTTCCATGATGAACGTCATCTGCCCTGTCACATAACAGATTGAAAAGCTGACTGTACATCATAGCAACCACAAAGTTAAATGTATCATCCGTATCAGAGATTACAATAAACAATGCAGTTCTTTGATCTCCAATCATATCCAGTTCCATCTCATCATAAGACATAAGTTCCCGCAGTTCCGCAATATCAAAGGGTGCGAGTCTTGCACCACAACTGATTAAAATACTTTTTGCTGTCTTTCCTGCAGCCAGCTTGTATTTTTTATACTGCCTTACTGCAAAATGATTCGGCTCGTCTCTTTCCAGTTCCTCAAATAACAAATCCACTGCATTTTTAAACTCTTCATCTTCTTCCCTGGTTTCACTGGCATTGATAAATTCCAACAGAGTTGAAAAGTTCTGCTCTTCCTCCGGTGCTTCATAATAAATATAGCCAATCAAAGCACAGTATAGCAGGCGTTCCGCTTTTGTCCAGAAATCCTCGGAAGATTTTTCTCCCTCTCCCTTGGTATTTACCATAATTGTATTTACCAGCTTCAGAATATCCTTTTCAGATCTGATGTAATGAAACGGGTTATAATGCATACTTTTTGCAAAGTTGATGGTATTCAGCACCTTGATTTTGTAAGGAGCCATTACCACTCTGCCATTTTTATCACGCAGGATTTTCCCATTTTTATCTTTCTTCGGTGTCCCTCGTGCTAACATCTTACCACATTCTACGATAATTGTCCCCTTGGGATCAGTGACCACAAAGCTCACATTATCCGGCATCTGCATAAGCTGCGGTTTCACATAAAATCTGGTCTTACCGCTTCCGGAACCACCTATTACGATGACATTCTTGTTTCTGGCATACTTCGGTTTCTTCGGTCTGCTGTTCATGGTCAGGCGTTCTGTCTGTGTCAACAAGATATTATTCTCAAAAACCGGATCAATAAAAGGAGCTATATCCTTTTCATTTCCCCATCTGGCAGAACCATATTCCTCTCCCTGACGAAACTTCTTTCCATTCTTTCCCTTGAAATAGACCACTGCCCACACACTGACTACTGCGATAGTTCCCGCAGCCAGACTTTTCGGTTGTATACTTGGCAACAACTTTTTAAACGCTAACGGATAGTTCATAAGGAGGACCATCAGCCTGTCCACTACTGTACTGCCCCTACAATACTGATACAGCCAGGTGCATTTATTTACCACATAAAATACAACCACATACGGAATATGCAACAGAACCTTTTTTATCACTTCTGCATTCGGGGGACGCACCTGAAATCCTTTCAGTTTTTTCTTTATATTTTTTATCCCACTCATAAGGTCGGCTCCTTCTGTTTTTCTTTCGATTTTTCCCGTTCTCTCTGTTTATCCTGGCTGCGGGCTTCGATTGCCTGCTGTAATTTTTTACGGACAGACGGTTTCTTTGTTTTATTCAATGTCTTTCCAGTAAATTCCCGGAATGCTGCTGTCATCACATCCACATCCCTTGCCTTGAAGAAAACGAAATATCGCGGTGGATCTACGGACTTATCACGTTTCAGACTAAAATCAATGCCATATTTTTTTGCCACTTTTTCAAAAGCCTTGATGTTGTTATCCGTAATCTCAATGTTGGAAAGCTGAACATTCTGCTGTGCCAGCTTCTTTAAACTCTGCTTTCCATGATAATCTTTGTCTGGCGGTCCCTTTACCTGCTGTTTTCTTGCTTTCTCTGCTTTTTCTTTCTCCATCGCTGCCAGAAAACGCATCATTGCCTGTTTCAATAAACGAGCTGTCACTTTTCCACCAGTGATACACAGGGACACTGTTTTTTCATTCACTTCTTCCTGCATTAATCTGTTCCTTTCTATGGTTTTCCAACAAACGATCTTCCTTTGCTCCTACCCGGATACAGCAGTACAGAACAAAATTGACTGCTAACACCAGAAGAATCCCTGCAATAATCAATAACGTTCTCATTTTATACCCCTTTCATCATTCAAAAGGGCATCTATGACTTTGCTGCCCATAAATGCCCCTCCATTAACTTTTATTTTCTTTTTTTCGCAATCCAGACTGCTGATACACTGCCTGCCATACCTGCAATCGCAAGCAGAATCCAAATCAGCATGTGTGTATCATCTCCGGTTTTCGGTGTATCTGTTACCTGTGTAGACGGTGTTTCCGGTGTTGGTGTTTCTTCCGGTTTTACCTCATCTTTCATCACTACTTTCTGGATCTCCCCGGTATCCTCCACTGTAAATTTCACATCTTCAGCTACCAGATATCCATCCGGGGCAGACTCTTCACGAAGCGTATACTCCCCAATCGGAAGCATTTCTATGTAATGTGGTTTTTCCTCAGAAGTCCAGCTCTCTACTGTCTTACCGTCTTTGTCAAGAATGGTCAGTTTCGCTCCTGGAAGTTCCTTACCAGAAATATCTGTTTTAGAGATTTCTACCTTGGTCACGTCATCTTTCATTTCGATTTTCTGTGGCTTTGCAGTATCTTCAACGGTAAACGTGATGCTTTCTGCTGTCACATAACCATCTGCCGGTTTTGTTTCTGTCAGAGTATATTTCTGTCCAACTACCAGTTCTTTGATGATATGAGCTTCCTTACCGGAAGTCCAGGAATCTACAACTTTACCGCTTTCGTCAGTTACCTGTAACTTAGCTCCTTCCAGTTCTTTTCCGTCTGTCAGGGAAGTCTTGGTGATCTCGATTACAGTCGGCTCGTCCTCAAAGGTAAAAGCATAAGATACTTTTTCCTTTTCTGCACCTCCATACTCAAACGTGAACTCCTGTGTTTCATCTGTCGTTGCAAATCCAGGTGCCGGAGATGTTTCTTTGATATAATACGCAAAACCAATCGGTAAATCTGCCGTAAAAGTCAGCTTTCCTTCTTTGTCTGTTGCCAGTTCCTCGATCACAGTATCTGCTTTCAGAATTACTTTTCCGTCTGCTCCTGTAATATCATCCTTGGCACAGAGGGCAAATACCGCACCTTCCAGTACACGATCAGAATCTTTCTCTTTTTTCACAACTTCCACTTCCGCTTTCTGGCGGTTATTCTGCCAGTCAGCAGAGTAAGTAACCTCTGCAGTATCCTGATCCCGGTATGTCAGATCAATCTCTCTTGCTTCATTATCCAGTACAAAACCATCCACTGTAGCTTTTTCTTTTACATAGTATTTGCCAAGCGGAAGTCCGGATATCTTTGCAATACCAGTATCGTCCGTTGTAATGGTTGCGACCAGCTCGTCTTTTTTATAATAATCTTCACTTTCTCCGTCAGCAGATTTCACGTCCTCTAAAGCATAGACTTCAAAGGTAACATCTTTCAGACTGCCTGTTACATACTGGAATAAATGTTTAATCCAGCCACCAACGGAATCCAGTGCAGTTACTTTATCCAGAAATTCTCCATTTTTATTGATGATAATTGTTCCTGTCGGCACATCATCTTTCATTTCAACTTTCTGGATTTCCCCGGTATCCTCAATCGTAAAGGTAATCTCTTCTGCCTTGAGGTATCCATAAGGAGCCATCTCTTCCCTGAGAATATAGTTTTCCCCTACAGTAAGTCGTTCAATCAGATGCTGCTCGCCTTTTACAGATTTCCATGTATCAACTACATTTCCATCTTTGTCCAGAACAGTAAGTGTCGCACCTGACAATTCCACGCCAGTAGTTAAATCAGACTTGGAAACCACAACCTTTGTAGGCTGGTTCTTAAATACAGAAGATAACTGTACTACCTTAACATCCTGTCCCTGATATTCTGCTTTTACTTCCAGAATTTCATCAGAAGATACATAACCGTTTGGTGCTGCAAGTTCTTTGATATAATACTCACCGAATGTCAGATCCCGTGTAAATACAGCCTTTCCATCTTCTCCGGAAACAGCTTTTCCAAGGAGTGTGTCAGCTTTCACAATCACAGTTCCATGAGCTTCCATGTCATTCTTCGCATAAAGCCCAAACTCTGCTCCTGCAACGGCTGCTTCTGTATCAGCATCCTGTTTTACCACAGAAATTTCTACTTTCTGACGGTCATTTTCAAAGATAGCTGTCTGCTCAAGGACTGGTGTTTCCTGATCTTTGTAAGAAAAAGTAATGATCTGTGCTTCACTGTTTAAAACAAAGCCATCCGGTGCTGTCTTTTCGACAATCTTATAACTTCCAAGCGGCAGATTTTTCAGGACTGCTTTCCCATCTTTATCCGTTGTAACCGTTTTTACCAGTGTTCCAGCAGCATATTCCAGAATACGGTTTCCATTATCATCTTTCTGGAAATCTGCAGTATAGATGTCCTCGGCAGCGTAAATCTCAAACTCTGCCCCTTCCAGATTTTCTGTCTGATATGTAAAATCATCCTTGAATCCGTCCAGAACTTCGCCTTTTTTTACGATAGTCAGTTCACCCTTAACAGGATGGTTCTCATAAACTGCTTCAATGATCACATCCCCGGAAGTTCCGTCCATCTGGTATGCAGTATTGGAATCTACTGTTACCTCATAGTAATTTTCATTCAAAGTATATCCATAAGGTGCATTTACTTCCTCAATGCGATAATGTCCGATTTTAAGATTCTGCGGAAGAATCAAATATCCCTGCTCATCTGTAAAATAGGATTTATGTTTTACCGTAGTCGGATAAGTTGTTACCTGCTCCACATATTTCTCAGTGTCCATGTTGAAAATCTTGAACTCTGTATTCTTCTGAAGCACTGCCTTTTTCGTCTCATCATCCTGTTTGATGATTTTCAGTTTCGCTTCAAACTCGTCATCCAGAAGCACTCTCCATGTCTGTGGCTGGTTCGGGTTGTTCTCAGTGATACGCACTGTAAAATCATCTACCGGAGTGTAATTATGAGGTGTCGTGGTTTCACGCACAATATAAGTTCCATAAGGAATCGCAATACTGCAGGCATAACCTTTTTCATCTGTAAAGATTTCTGTTGCTCCGTTTTCCCCGATCACTACCGGTTTTGCAGAATCAAAATCATAGCTTCCATCCTCTTTTACTTTCAGGGATGATGCCAGATAAGCGGTAAATCCTGCCCCTTTCAGTAAGTCGGCATCGGTCTTTCCGTTATTTGCCGCCTTGATAATCTGGAATGGCTGTTTCATTACCTGCTCCAGAGACAGACAGTCACGTTTTACTTCTGCTACAAGATCTCCTTCGTAATTGCAGACCAGATCATGTTCTTCTTCATCTGCCAGATAACCAGTTGGAGGAGTAATCTCTTTCACATAGTAATTACCAAGATATAATCCATCCACAGAAGCCTGTCCATTCTCATCTGTCGTAAGAGTGGCAACCTGTTCTCCTGCTTTATAGATCACGCCAGTAGCACCATCCGGATGCACAATATCCTCACGAGCATACAGTCCATATACTGCTTTTTCCAGAGTGGCATCGCCCTGTGGAACTGCCTTTTTGGTTTCTTTATCCTGCTTCTGCAGAGAAATCTTAGCTGTCACACGTTCATTTTTGAATGTATGCTTGAATGTCTGTTTTGCTTCTTTATCATTCGTATAAGAGAAAGCAAACGTATAAACATCATCTGTGTTTCTCACATACCCTTCCGGGGCCTGCACTTCTTTCACATCATAAGAAAATCCAAGCGGCAGGTCTGCTGTAAACTTCGCTGTTCCGTCTGCTCCTGTTGTCTCTTTCTGGATCAGTGTCCCTTTCTTTACAATGACGGTTCCATCCACGTTGGTAATGTCACTTGCAGCATAAAGTCCAAAGATTCCTCCAGCCAGAGGATTTTCTGTATCTTCATCCTGTTTTGTTACCATTACTTCTACTTTCTGTCTGTCATTAGTAAAGGTTGTCTCAGTGAAAACAACATCCACATTCTGTCCTGCATAGGATAATGTTACTGTCTTTTCCTCTCCGGCATTATAGAATCCTGTCGGAGCCTGTTTCTCTTTTACGATATATGTACCAAGATACAGATTTTTAAGAACGGTAGCTCCGTTTGTATCTGTTGTCAGATTCTCTTTTACCAGATCACCCTTGCTGTAAACTTTTGTACCATAAGCAGTTTTAATATCTGCTCCAGCATACACATCATAAACAGCACCACTCTGTCTGCGTTTCTCATACTTAAATGTTGTGCCATTTTCTGTCACATCTGCACCAACCAGAACCTCACCTTCTTTATAAACGGTAAGCTGTCCCATCTGTTCTTCATCTGGAACAGTAACAGTTGTTGTCTTACTGACTTCCAGTTTCACATTGTAAGCTGTTGCATTGATACGATATCCGCTTGGAGCTGTAATCTCTTTCAGATATACAGTATCCTGTGTCTTAGTGATCTGTACGGACGCTTCACCGTTTTCATCCGTCGCAGGTAACTGTGTGATCAGTTTGGTACATTCTGCATCACTGTATAATCCAAACACAGCACCAGACAGCTTTGCGTCTGACTTGGCATCTTTCTTGATCACCTTAACACTTGCCTGCTGTACCCAGGATACTTTAAAATCTACATATTTCTCATCATCAACGCCTTCACCAAATACCAGAGCCAGATCCTGGTTTCCGGAACCTGTTGAAATCTTATAAGCTGAATAATCTTTGGTAATGCTTCCTTTCATGGTTGCAGACCAGCTTCCTGCCACATCACTCACCTGTGTTAATGGTGCAGACAGATAAAACTTTGTACCACCACAAATTTCCACACTTTCCCCGGCTTTACTTGTTTTACCTGTTGTCAGGTTATGAAGCTGTACACCTGCCGGAAGTTTCATGGTAATGGTCTGTAACGCATCCGCATTAAATGTAATATCCTTTGTTCTCTGACTGTTGCCATCCACATAGGCTTTTACATCTGCATCCGAAAAGGACATTGCCACATCTGGAATTTCCGGCTGTGAAATACAGTAATTATAGAGTTTCATTGCCAGATTCTGTGCTGTACTGTTTGCACCTGAAAAAGCATCCCCACTTCCATTTGCATAAGATGCTGCCAGATGTACCAGAATGAATCTGGCTCCTGTACTTAAATTGCCATATCCGTTTTCCTCTGTGAAAAATCCATCATCACCGGAAGCCTTTGTACCGTAATAACACACTTTCGCAAGTGCTTTTCCATCGCCAACCTTGTTGATCGTATAAGTTCCACTTCCAGGCCCTGGTTTGGATGGCTGCACACAGTATGCTGTGGCAGATATATTACCGAATTTTACAGTGTACTGATAAGTAAGATATGTTCCATATCCATAATCTGCATATCGGTATTCTGCCCCTCTGGTCACAGAAACCTGCTGTGAACTTCTGGCATTGCCTGCCGCAGCCATAAAGGTTACTGTTTCTCCGGCTTCCATTGCATAAAGGTCAATGCCATTACTCTCTGCCTGTTCCAGTGCTTCTGAAACGGTTAATTCAGATTCCAAATCTGCTGTGCTTTCAGCGTTTTGTGTTTCCCTGTGCGACTCCGAATCCTCCTCGCTCTGCTCCGTATCCCCAGTATCATCGTCAACATTCACTGTACTGTCCGAAGAACGCTCTGACTGCACTTCTGTTTCCGGTTCTTTCACTGTAATATTTCTGCTGATTCTATAAGCAGGATGACCGCTGACTGGTTCTACTGCATAGACAGCCTTGTAAGTATCCGGTGTATGTGTGTCAAAATCTGTACCAGTTTCATTCTTTGCTTCATGGAATAAAATCTTGATCTTACTTTCATCTACACCTTCGATTCCAGACAGATCAACTTCTACATCAAATTCCTGCCCATAAGAAAGTTCAATGTCATTTGCCTTTACGATCTCGTCCGGATCAAGGGAATCCTGAACATCTTTTAATTCCGCATACTGCTGTTCAAATGGTATTTCTTCCGGTTCTAATTCAGAAGCCGAAACTGCTACTGGCTGAATAATGACAGAAGCCAGTGTTGCGACTGCCATAAATCCGGACAAGAATCTTTTGAATCTCATTTTCATTTTGACTGAATCCTCTCTTTCTTCTATTATCTGTTCTGTTTTCATGCAGGCTCACACCTGCATTATTCAATCATTGGAACCACCTCCCACATCTTATTGCTGATACAGAAATACCTCTGATAACAGCACATTCATATGGCAGTGCCTTTTACTGAAACACCGCCACATGGTATCTGCTGTCATCCTGTAAAACAGGAATGACACTCAGGTAAAGTTCAGGATCAAGCATTAAGCCGCAAGAGGTAATTCGTAATCGTTCCTGCAAAGGGTGCCTCCCATCCGTATCCCTTCACGTTTTCACCGGATTCCCGCCGCAAAATGCGTAGCTGAAAAATTCCGGGTATCCTCTCGCTGCTGGTATGAAATTGTCAAGGTTCAATTTTTAAGGGGAGTTATTATCTCGAATTGAAAATAGACATTTGCCCCTTCACTAACCGCATGTGTGAAAGGGCAAAAATTAACCTGTTTGAAAAATTTTTTAGAAATTTTTATTCCAACATTGTTTTATGTGTTTTCCAGTTGTTCTTTTAATTTCTCCAATACTTTCTTCCTCCGGTTTCTAATCGTCTTTGGGCAGCACCCAAAATACTGTGCTGTTTCTTTTACTGTAAATTCTTCAAAAAACAATAGCGTTATCAGTTCCGCATCCTCTTTAGTCAAATATCCCAGAGCTTTTTCCAGTTCCTGTATTTCTGACAGTCTGATAACGATTTCTTCCGGTGATACTACCGAAAAAGAGCAGTCATAGCCTTTTTCCTGTAATTCCTCCATACTACATACTCCATGCCTCTGCATTTTTTCAACCTGGTATCGCTCTTTTCTTCCAGCCTGATACCAAGCCAGATATACTGCCCTGGTAACTTCCACAAGCGTATCATTTACACGCAGCATATAGCGTTGTCTTTCTTTTGGCTTTTTACCAGGCATACTTCCAGTCTCCTTTTTCCAATGCTCTGGCAGAGTCATCCGAATTATTCCGCATTTTCTGCATTGCCTGTGAAATGCACTTTGATACTGCCGGAACTGTAATACCCAGTTCATGCGAGACTTCTTTTTGTGTCTGCTGCTGAAAATAAATACGCTGGATCATCTGTCTCTGTCGCTCTGTCAACAGATTCATCAACTCCCTGACTGTTTCCTCTGCAATGATTCTTTCAAGCAGACATTGTCCTTTATCTGCCAATTCGCACCATTCTTCGGAAATACAGCTATACGAAATGCAATTATTATGTTCTCGTGTTTCCCTGTTTCTCCACAGCCGGTCTTCGCCTTCTAATATCAGCCTTACATACCAGGGTTGATCATCAAAAAAATTCTCCTCAACAACTGCTATTTTTCTTTCTGCTTCATACACATAATCTCGACAGGTAAATAACGGAAAAACCGTTGCATATTCCCCCACACAATAGAGAACATATCCGGTCTGATATACGATAATTTCCGCACAATCCATCAACCTCTGCTTCGCAACTGCTACATCGTTTTCTCTTAAATATTTAGCGGACGGAACCTTTCTTCTTTCTTCCCTGTTACTTACAACCTGTTTCAATTCCTGCAATGTAAGCATAATTACCACCTTTCTGCCTGCTGGCAACAGGTGCCCATCGGCAGAAAGGATAGGATTCTTACTAATCTACTGACAAAAGGGCAGTAAAAAACAGCTTCCGGTACACCCGTTTTTTTTAAACGAGAGCCTGAAACTTCCTTACTGCCCTTTCTGATAGTTACAATATCCTCTACTTTATTTTCCGTCTGATGCCTGGATCAGATTTTTTGGCATTTCTTTCTGCTTTTATCTGCTTTTCATTTTCCATCAAAACAGAATAGTCTCCCATTGCATCATAGGGGCACTGCCTCCGATAAAGTAAATTTTCTTCTCTGGTCATTCATCCTATCTCCCTTCTTTGTTTCTGTCTTTTTCTCTCTGTTTTCCATTTTAACAGCACACGATTCTATTATCCTTAGCATATATGGGGAGTTTTTTGATTTTGCACCCCATATATGGTGAAATTTCACCGATATTCATTAAAACTGTCTATCAGAGAATCTATGGTCTGCATGATAATTTTCTGCT
>ENA-OPCB01001399-OPCB01001399.1-human-gut-metagenome-genome-assembly--contig:-NODE-1399-length-14484-cov-2.739899_pt1 | contig 14484 bp, 14 predicted proteins | sample MGYA00241561_ERZ501473 | MGnify/ENA primary metagenome ERZ501473 (study PRJEB25962, sample SAMEA2042519) | human gut metagenome | biome: human gut; feature: human-associated habitat; material: faeces... | reverse complement strand
TAGGAATAGGAAGTGGTGCTTCAGGAATTTCTTTAAGATTTCCAGCGGTAGAAGAAACGGACTCTTATAATCTTGATGATTATACATTTGAGCAGTTATCGCAGTATAAAGAGATATTCCTTGACGGCTTTACTTATAATGATAAAGAGGCGGCAGAGGAGCTTATTATAAGACTTAGTGAGGCAGGGGTTAAGATTATAATCTCAGCAGACTCCATTCCGCAGGATAAGAGAACCCATACACAGACATTTCTTGGAGTTACCTGTAATGCGGTTAAGTTCGAGAATGGTTATCCAGAGATGAATACAAGAATTGGGCGTGTATATACAGATATGTTCCCACAGGGACACACTGAGTGGAATACTGTATATCTTGATGGACTTGATACTTCTTACGGAAGTGTTGACGATAATGGACTGAGTCTTGATTTCTATGGAACAGTTAAGAATGATAATATAATAATGTGTGGTCTTGGCATTATGAATTTCTACAGTATGACAGGTGATAAGACAGTTGGAAGACTGCTTGAGAATATGTCAGGTCTTACACAGGAAACATTGCCACAAAGAAAGATATTTCCTCTTACAATTGATTATACAGGCAGCACGATTACAATAACATCTAATGAGGATAATGTTAACACTGCACTTGCTTATCACGACATATTCAGCACAGCACAGAATATTGAAAAAAAGAATAATCTTATGTATATACAGAAAGGTACAACAGTTATTAATATTAAAGTGCCTTATGTATGGCAGGGAGCAATTGTCAGCATAGCAGGAATTATCCTGTCAGTTGTATGGGTGATTGCTCTTGGAAAGACAGGAAAGTCAGGGAAGAATAAGAATGAGAATATTTGATACACACGCACATTATGATGATGAAGCATTTGATGTGGACAGGGACGAACTGCTTAATAAGCTTTTATCTACAGACATTGATACTATTGTAAATGTCGGTGCAAGCATAGAAGGGTGCAGGAAGACTTTAAATCTTGCGAAGCAGTATAAGAATATATATGCGGCTATAGGCGTTCACCCAGATGATTATGACAAACTTAATGAGGATATTATAAGCTGGCTTAAGGAAGAAGCACTAAGCAATCCGAAGGTTGTTGCAATAGGTGAGATTGGACTTGATTATTATTATGATGAGCCAGAGAGGGCAGTACAGCTTAAATGGTTTGAAAGGCAGTTACAGATGGCTGTTGAAGTTAATAAGCCAGTGATTATACATTCCAGAGAAGCCTGTGCGGACACAATTAACATTTTAAAAAATGGAAATGCGGACAGGATAGGTGGAATAATACACTGTTATTCATATACTAAGGAGTCGGTCAAGACATTTTACGATATGAACTTCTACTTTGGAATAGGCGGAGTGCTTACCTTTAAGAATGCAAGAAAGCTTGTTGAGGCGGCGGAGGTTATACCAATGGAGCGCATATTATTAGAAACAGACTGCCCATATCTTGCACCAGTTCCTAACAGGGGCAAAAGAAATGACAGCAGTAATATAAGATATGTCATAGAAAAGCTGGCAGAAATCAAGAAAATGTCTTATGATGAGATAGTGGACATTACTAATAACAATGCGAGAAGGTTATTCTTTAAAGAGGCATAACATATTCGTCAATCAGTAATTATAAGAATGGAGATTATATAGTGGATAATAAATACGCACACGTTATGCACCTTGGCAATCCGACTAATACAATCGCGGTGCTTAACAGATACGGTTTTAATTTTCAGAAGAAGTTCGGTCAGAACTTTCTTATAGATGAAAATGTAGTTGAAAAGATTGTGAGGGAAGCCGGAGTTACGAAAGATGATTTCGTGCTTGAGGTAGGACCGGGTATTGGAACTATGACACAGATACTCTGCGAGAATGCAAGAGAGGTTGTAGCTGTCGAGATTGATAAGAAGCTTATACCAATTCTTACAGAGGATACACTGTCGTGGTATGATAACGTAACAGTTATCAATGAGGATATATTAAAGCTTAATATTAAGGAACTTGCAGACAAGAAAAATGGTGGTAAGCCAATAAAGGTTGTTGCTAACCTTCCTTACTACATAACAACTCCTATTATTATGGGACTTTTTGAGAGTGGTGTGCCTTTGGACAGCATAACTATTATGGTTCAGAAGGAAGTGGCAGACCGTATGCAGGTAGGTCCGGGAACTAAAGATTACGGTGCACTTTCATTAGCAGTGCAGTATTATGCCAGACCTAAGATTGTGCTTAATGTTCCAGCAAGCTGTTTTATGCCACGTCCAAATGTAGACTCAGCGGTAATAAAGCTTGAAAGATACCAGAAGCCTCCAGTTGATGTGCTTGATGAACATCTTATGTTCAAGATAATAAGAGCTTCATTTAACCAAAGAAGAAAGACTATGATGAACAGTGTGGGTAATAGCGGTGAAGTCAATGTATCCAAAGAGGAACTGCTTAAAGCATTAGAACAGTGTGGATTTTCTGCTACAATAAGAGGAGAAGCACTCACATTAGAGCAGTTCGCGGCTCTTACTAATGCGATAATTAATAACAGATAACAGACGGCACATAATTAAGGCAATGAATATTTACCTCCCTTAGGACATAAGATTGATTAGTTAATCTTATGTCCTAAGGGAGGTTTTAAAATGGCTGATTATCAACGTTTTGTGTCATATATCTATTCATATCCGGGTGGAGTTAAGGATAAGAATGTAGGCTTTGCAAAGGTTGAAGTTGTCAGGGGAGAAATCCGGTTAAATATTAATCTAAGGGGTGTATATACTGATACTCCGGAACTATTCGGGGTGTATCTGTTATTCGCAGGTTATAACAGTGGTGAATACCAGCTTTTAAAGGCTGGCGACTGTATGGTGCAGAATGGTATGGCTGTGTACAAGGGCATATTTAATTCGTCCAACATTGATAGTACAGGGTACGCATTTTCTGACATATGCGGCATTGGAATAGCCAATCAGGCGGATGCATTCTATATGATGTTCTCAATGTGGAAAGATGAGAGCATTAATACACAAAAAATCCACTTCGTTGACAAAGAAATGTTGATTAATGAAAGAAAAAGAGCTTCTGTTGTTGATAATTTCAAAGATAGTACCAATAAACCAGACAATGCCAGCCATAACGTAGCAGTGGATAATAATGCACCAGAAAATGCTAATGCTTTGCAGAATATGAATGGAACAGTCAGTGCAGCACAGTCAGACAGTAATACAGCATACACCAATGGATGTATGATACAGGAGGATAAGGATGTTGCAATTATGCAGGCGGAGACTTTGGATAACTGCACCGGTCAGGGTAATAAGATAATGGAAAGTGATAATGATAAGTCAAAAAGAAAAAAAGCAAAGACCAGCTTTGACAAAAAAGTCGATAAATTATTGTATGCAAAGCCTGATTATATTGACGCATTTGATGATGACTATCTGTACGACTGCGTAGAGGTGTCAACAGAGGTGCTTAAAGAGCTGTTGTCCATAGAGAATGACATAATAAATAACAGTTTTTTAATACACGGATATTATAATTTCCGGCATCTTTTGTTTGGCAGGGTGTGTGAAAATGAGAATAACACACATTATTTTATTGGCGTGCCGGGAATGTACTGAAACAGGGAGAGGTATATGGCTTCAATGTTTGGCTTTAACAATTTTAAGAAAAGCCATAGAAGCGATTATTCTAATCCATATTTTGGATACTGGTATCAGGAGATATAGACAAAACGTCTGTGATCCTGCCATTTGCCGTTAAGCTTTACATAAGAATGTGCAATGCCTTCATCAATAAATGACATTTTGTCCATAAGGTGGAGTGAAATCTTATTGTCAGGATGAATGTAACATTCTGTGCGGTGGATACCTAAATCGGGAATTACCACATCAAGCATATGGGCAATCATAAGGGAAGCAAGCCCTTTGCCGCGGTTAAGACGGTCTATTTTATATCCCATATTAGCAGATGGTGATGAGCCTCTGTTGATGTGGGATAAAGAAATAGTTCCGATAATGTAGTCGGGATTGTCATTAGATACAAGAAAAAATCTTACAAAATGTAAAGACATAAGAGCTTTGTTCTCAGCATTGAGCATATTCTTGATGAATTCTTCTGTATAGAAAGCTTCTGGCTTATCACTTTCATATATATCAAAATCGTTGCGGTTTCTGTAATAGAAATCCAGAACATCAAGGCTTTTATCACAGCCTAATACTTTAAGCGTGTAATCTCCAAGACTGTATCTTACGTTCATAGGTAGTCCTCCAGGCGTTAAATGCACTTTAAATAATTATGTTAAGGTATTCCTTGAATTAACGGTTAATAAATCCCTGATTGTTATCTGCGTCAGAGCTTTCAGCAAGTGCCTTTTCTTTGAGTATTTTTTTCTTCTCGCGCAGTTCCTTAAAGAAGGAGCTTAGCATAGTTGAACACTGTTCTTCGCATACGCCCCTTACAACCTCAGCCTGATGATTAAATTGTGGCATTTGCAAAATGTTAAGAACAGAACCGGCACAGCCAGCCTTAGAATTCATTGAACCGATAACTACACGTGGAATTCTTGCTTGAATAATAGCGCCGGCACACATCTGGCAGGGCTCCAGCGTCACATACAATGTGCAGTCTTCCAGCCGCCAGTCACCCAGCTTTTTGCTCGCCCGCTTAATCGCTGTGATCTCCGCATGCGCCAGTGTACTTTTGTCCGTATTTCGTCGATTATAGCCCCTGCCGATCACCTGTCCATCATGCACGATCACGCAGCCGATCGGCACTTCGCCGAGCGCTGCCGCTTTTTTTGCCTGTCGGATCGCATCCTTCATATATTTCTCATGCGTCGGGCGCTTTTCTTCCTGCTCCCGAAGCCACTGATCTTTTTTCGCCTGCTTTGCAGCCTGCCGCGCCGCTTCTTTTTCCTCTTCTGTACGGATTCTTGCCATAATTGCTCCCTGTGTTTCGAATATAACATGTCAGCTTTTCATGATCTGCACCGAGAACGCCCAGAAATCTGCTGACTGTTTCCAAAAAAAGCATACCAGTCCCTTTTCATTCCCGCAAGTGGGTTTTTACTGTCTGCCATTTTCCCGATCATCGCTCCCACTGATTCGACCACCCTTGCTTAAATCTCCACCCGCTTCATATAATACCCGTAATCACCCGGCGATGCGGATTCTTTTTCACCCTCAAAGGCTTCGAATCCGAACATTTCCGCCACCATTTTTTCCCGGTCATAGAAATTGCCGGGCACACCGATATAATACTGCCATGCATCCTTTTGCCGGATTCTGCCCAGAATCAGATGACGGTAATTATAGTAGCCGTGCAGCAGAAAACTATTATGTACCAACTTCTGATATTCCTTACACAGAACCACAAAATCCTTCGGCGCAATGGAAAGATATTCCCGACTGTCGCGGAACGGATGAATTTCCGGATACATCGTGCACAGCTGCTCCCATTTATCCGCGCTGCAGACCGGCTCACGCGATGGAGAGGACGGCGATTTCGGCGCAGCGGAAGGAAAAGGAATCGTCGGCTCGGACGCTGACACAAATGGCGCTTCCGGAGTGGGCTGCCGCTTCGTTGCCGCTGGCTCCTTCGCCATAGTGGATTGCTCTGTTGCCGCGGGCTCCTTCGACATGGCGGACTGCTCTGTTTCAGCGGGCTTCTTCGCCATAGTGGACTGCTTTTCCATCTCGCTGCCGCGCCGCTCCGGATACGGAATAATTTCTCCAGCTCCGGGCTGCCGGGGTGAATTTGTCTGCGATGACCGCGCCTCCATCTGTTGGAACTGATCCCCTTGTACCTGCGATTGCTGCTGCAGCTGCAGCGTCTCTTTCTGTGCCGGAATTTCGACCGGTTCGTGCCAGTTTGCAATCAACATTCTTTTTCCGGACAGTAAAATCCGAAGCTGCGCAGTCTGCTGCCAGCTTTCCTCCCGGTTGTTATCCAATTCGCCCGGCTCCGGCATCCGCCACACCATGCAGCAGTTTCCGTTGCCGCCCTGCAAACTAATCCTTCCGACCGTTCTCTCATGTTCTTCCTGTAACCGAAACTCCCCGCAGTCCTTGCCCGGAAGGTTTTTAACTTTTACTTCCATCCGGTTGTGTCCGTTTTGTTCCTCTATTCTGACAAATCCGGCATTTTTGATTTTTACGCCGTCTTCCAGATAATCCAGATATGCGATTTGTTTTCGATATTCCGCCATGCCTGTCCTCCTTTTTCCATCCCATTCGTTTTTCAGAAAACCTGATAGTAACTTATGCCCCTACTCTGCATTTTATGATTCCGGTTCTGTATGGGTTGGCAAAATCATATATTCCGGTAACAGATATTCCTGCAGAATGGAGCTTTCCATGGCAAATGTTCTCGCACATCTTTCCTCCATCCTCATTCCTGCCGTGATCTTCTTCATCATCGGCTATGGGTGGATTCATAAATGCAATCTCTACGACGACTTTATAAACGGCGCAGCGGACGGTCTGAAAACGGTCGTCGGCATCGTCCCAACGCTCATCGGGCTGATGATGGCAGTCGGGATTCTGCGGGGCTCCGGGCTGCTGGATCTTCCGGGAAAGCTGCTGCAAAAATACGCCGCTGACAGTTCCATAAGCGGTATGTTCCCGGAGTTTTTCCCACTCATTTTCATCCGCCTGTTTTCTTCTTCCGCGGCGACTGGACTGGTGCTCGATATTTTCAAAACCTACGGGACAGATTCTCTGGCAGGACGTATCACGTCGATTCTGATGAGCTGCACAGAAACCTGTTTTTACACGATGTCTGTTTATTTTATGACGGCGCGCGTTTCCAAATCCAGATATACGCTGGCAGGCGCGCTGCTTTCTACCGCCGTCGGTGTCGTTATGAGCGTGCTGCTGGCATATCTGATGTAAATTTCCACAAAAACAGCGGACAGCTGCGCATCGAACGATGTATGACTGCCCGCCTGCAAACTATGCTTCTGTTCAGCATCCAAATGCTATATCAACAATCTATCTCCGATCCATCACCCTGCAAAAAATCACTGCCGCAAACGTACTGACAAGTGTCGCCAGCACCGCAGGACCGACCACTGCGGCGGGGCTTGCGCTTCCGTACTGGCTGCGATAGGCGATCATGTTGACCGGAATCAGCTGCAGGGACGAAATATTTAAAATCAGGAACGTACACATTTCATTGCTTGCCGTATCTTTTGGAACGTTTTTCGGGTACCCCGTCTGTCTCCGTTTTTCTTCCAGCTGTGCAAGATCCTCCATCGCCTTTAAGCCCGCCGGAGTTGCCGCCCAGCCAAGTCCGAGGACGTTTGCAACAATATTGGTGGAAATTGACTCCCGCGCCGGATGATTTTTCGGAATCCGGGGAAATAAAAACGACACAAAAGGGCTGATGCCGCGCGTCAATGCAGCAATCAGCCCCGCCTGCTGTGCGATTTTCATCAGACCTGTCCAAAGTCCCATGATCCCGCACATCGTAATACATAAATCCACAGCTTCCCCGGCACTTTCCAGGGCGGCATTGGACACCGCCTCCAGATTGCCGGTAAAAGCTCCGTATAAGATTCCAAGAACAATCATTCCTGCCCAGATTGCATTCAGCATCGCGTTACCCGCTTTTCTTTCAGCCTATGCAAAACAGGAAGGCGTTATGCCTTTCCCTCCTCGATCGCAGCTTTGCGGCTGTTGATCCTACGGATAATTTCCATATCGAACTTAGGCTTTCTGCCATAGGTATAAAGACCGTTCATTTCCTGCTCTACATCGTACAACTGGGTATAGCAGAAGCCGAACATCTTCGGATTGTCCAAAAGCACATCCGTCAGACCCTTATAACGTGCAAGGAACTCTTCCTCGGTTCTGGGTCCGTCGCCGTAGCCCCAGCTGTCCTTATTCACGCCCTCAACATCCCACTTGATGCCGCCATACTCGCTGATAAATACCGGAATACCGACAATCTGTTTCTGTCTCGGTGCATGGTTATCCCATGCCAGGATGCCGTCCTTTGCATAGCTCTCATAATGACTTGCGAACTCTTCCGGGTTCTGCTCGTAGTCGTGCAGATCGTAAATATCAGTAATAACATGGAAATTGCCGCTGGTATCGATGCAGGGTCTGGTCGTATCGTAGAGCTTCGTCATCCGATAGACAATTGCCAGAAGGTCGTCATCCTGCTTGCGCCCTTCATAATCCCATGTCTCGTTAAACGGGCACCAGCCGATGATCGCCGGATGATTGAAATCCCTTTCAACCGCTTCCATCCATTCAGGCAGGAAGTTTTTCAATCCATCCGGTGCGCTCGGATCCATCCCCCAGTTGCCCTGCTCGCCCCATACAAGATAACCCAGACGATCGCAATGATACAGGAAACGGGGCTCGAACACTTTTTCATGCAGACGCGCGCCGTTGAAGCCTGCTGCCATCGACAGCTTCACATCGTTTTCCAGTGCTTCATCGGTAGATGCGGTATAAATGCCGTCCGGATAAAATCCCTGATCCAGAACGAGTCTCTGGAACACGGATTTTCCGTTAATCAGCACCTTTTCCCCGGAAATTGTGACATTGCGCAGTCCGAAATAGCTGTGAACAGTATCTTTCCCAAAAGTAATTGTCAAATCATACAGTCTGCCTGCTCCAGCCTCCCACAGATGCACTTCGGAAAGAGGCAGCGTCACAACAACATTTCCGCCAGCAGTTGTGGTTTCCGCCTGACCACAGCGTCTTCCTTCATAAAACGCTTCTGCGCAGAACGATCCGTCGCCGATAGTCACCGCTTCGATCGTAATCGTGCCTGCTTCCACGTTCGGAAAGAAGCGTGCTTTCTTCACATAATTTTCCGGCACGAACTCAAGCCAAACCGTCTGCCAGATACCGGTGGTTCTGGTGTATTCACAGCCATGGGAATAGTAGAGCCCACTCTGTTTGCCATGGGGCTGTTTGCCGCTTCTCAAATCGTCCTCTGCGTATACGGCGATATCGTTTGCACCGGCCTGTACATAAGCCGTGATATCGAATGTAAAAGAGGTATAACCGCCTTTATGCCGTCCAACCTCTGTTCCGTTGATCCATACGCGCGCATCATAATCCACCGCGCCAAAATGCAGCAGAACGCGTCCTTTTACCTCCACCTCGGTCAGTTCTACGGTCTTATGATACCATACGGCATCCATGTAATCCTTATAGCCGATTCCGCTCAGATCGCTTTCCGGGCAAAACGGAACGATGATCTTTTTCTCCCAATCCTTCTTTTCATAAAAACAACGGTCTACGCCGCTTTTACCAAAGTCGAAAGAAAAATCCCATTCTCCGTTTAAGTTTTTCCATGTGCTTCTTTCCCACTGAGGAAGCGGATGCTCCGGTCTGGGCATTGTGTTCATAATGATAGTTCCTCCTTTTATAAATCCCTGCTCTGTTGTTGTACCTGAAAAAGGAATATTTTCAGGCATCTGTTCTTTTTCAGAATACACTCAGACAATCCCCCGAACAATCAAGAAAACACCATAAATCCCTGTAAAATTGCACAATCCTCTTTTTCCGTCAGATGCCCTCGCCATCAAATGCAGGAATAAAGCTTTCCTGCGCCGTTTCCTGATCCTGAATAAATCCGTTTTCGATTCCGTTTTCTATCGCGAAATCAATCAGAGCTTCGTATTCGTCCTCCGTCAGACGGCGCTGCAGACCTGTCAGGCAGGCTTGTGCAGATTCAGGCTGCGCTGCGCTTTTCTCCCGCAAGGGCTCTGGCGCCGCCAACTTCTTCTGCATAAGCTTTGGCAGCGTCTTCTCCAGCACAGACGAAATCGGCGTATACTGATTCATCAGACTGATATAAATCCGCTCCCCATAGGTTTTTAACAGATAGGAAAGCACTCTCTTCGAATCTGCCTCCTGTCCCGGCAGGGCGAGATGCCGCACAATAACGCCTTTTTTCATTAAAAATTCTGCGTCCTCGTCGGCTTCTTCACATGCGTCATTCATCTGCGCCGCGAAAAGCTGTGTCCCATCCGGTGCTGCAAAAACCGGCTCGCCGACCTGTCTGACCATCTCTGCAATCGCCGCTGTTGCTGTTTCAAAATAATCCGGCGCATTCGAAAGCAGCCCGGAAAGCGCTGCAGATTCATATTTCAAATCGGGCAGATAAATATCCACAAGCCCGTCCAGCAGCTGCAGCGTGCTGACTTTTTCATAAGAGGAGGTATTGTATACAATCGGGATCCGCAATCCTTCCCGCTTTGCCGCCCGCAGCGCCGGAACAATCAGCGGTACAAAATGCGTCGGCGTCACGAGGTTGATGTTGTTCGCGCCCTTTTCCTGCAGTTCCAGAAAAATTTCTTTCAGGCGTTCCAACGAAATTTCCCGTCCGGCTTCTCCTGCCGCAATATCATGGTTCTGGCAAAACACGCACCGCATCGAGCAGCCGCCAAAAAACACTGCACCCGAACCTGCTGTGCCCGAGATGCACGGTTCTTCCCAATAGTGCAGCGCTGCTCTTGCCGCCCGCAGCTTCCCCGTCTGCAGGCAGTAGCCGATCTGCCCCGCCATACGGTTGACGTGGCAGTTACGCGGACAGAGTGTGCAGTCTGTCAGCAGCTTTTCCAGATTTTCCGGCAGCGACAGAGTCCCGCTGTTATCCTTTTTGATCGTTTCCACGTTTTATTTCCTCTTTCTCTTCGTCTTGATACAATTCCATTCCCGGGAATAAAAAACGAGTGAACTGTAACTAAAAAACGCCCGGAGAAATCCTCTTCCTCCGGACGCCCATATTCTTCCGGGCTTCTCCCGAAAGACTGTTCTCTTTTTCAAAGACCGTGCGGCACGCTTCGAACCGAAACCCATATCCGTTACCTTTACAGTTAACTCCGCCAGGCACCCTTGCGGCACACGGGAAATTCTGTTTAGTGCTGCTTTGTTCCCAACCTGACACGGTTCACAGACACCCGTTGCGCAAGACCCAAACCTCATCGCCACTTGTAAAGGCCAGCAATATGAGCCAAAAGCCCTCGGCGTACCATCACCCCTGCTATAGCGGATTTCAGGTTCAGGGGGCCGCTGCTCCCCCGGCTGCACGGTGGTTACAGTATAATCATTTTCCTGAGATTTGTCAATCAGATTCCGTTCACTCATGGCTTCGTCTGCAAAAGAAGAGGCGATTCGCGACAATAGAATGTTTGCGGAGTGCGTATTCTATTGTACTACAAATGCTACAGGTGAACTGTACCCTCCATGCTGCATTGCACCGAACTTCTCTACTCTACGCGAGCAGTTCGATCAGTTCCTTCACTTCCAGCAAATCCTGCACACAGTAATCATAAATCTGACGAATTTCCTCGTCCGGCTGTACCATATCCGGCACCATAACCGCCGTCATTCCCGCAGCCGCAACCGCACGGATTCCGTTAAAAGAATCCTCGATTCCCATCGCATTTTCCGGCAAAACGCCGACTACCTCACAGGCTTTTAAATAAATATCCGGCTCCGGCTTACTTTTTTCCACCATATCACCGGAAACAATTTCCTGAAAATATCCGCTAAGGCCGGTGCGCTCCAGATGCTTTCTGACAAGCGGGCCTTTCGTAGACGATGCGATCGCCGTTTTGATCTGCTTTTCCTTCAGATATTCCAGCAGCTCCCTTACACCCTTTTTAATTGGAAGTTCCCGTTCCAGACTCTCCTGAAACAACGCCATAAACCGTTCCCGATATTTTTCATAGGGAAAGGTTCCATTCGGATACCAGGGCTCCTCCGTCTCCATAATATGTCTGCGAAGTGATGCTTCATTTCGTCCGCAGCCGCCATAGACTGCTTCCTCCGCCAGCGTGAGTCCCAGCTGCTTTGCCGCCTCAAAACAGCATTCGCAGCTCATTCGCTCCGTATCGAACAGAACGCCGTCCATATCAAAAATTACCGCTTCCAGCTTTTTCATTTTAATCCTCCATCACACCAGTCCCATTGTCCGGAAAATAAACAGCCATCCAGTCATCGTCAACGCAGAAAACAATGTTGTCAAAACAACGACGCTGGATGTCAGCGTGCCGTCGTGTCCCATATTTTTCGCCATAACAAAGCAGCTCACCGTGCTGGCAGAGCCGAGCATCACGATCAGAGCAATCAGATGCTCATGTGTATAGCCGAGCATCACGCCAATTGGAAGAAAAATTGCCGCCAGACCGATCAGCTTGATAAAGGTTGCAACAATCGCCGGTTTGATTTTTCCGGCAGCCTGCTTTAAATCGAACGAAGCACCCAGCGCCATCAAACCAAGCGGGGTCGCCAGAACGCCGACATTGGAAACCGTTTTGTCCAGAATTTTCGGCATCGGAAGGCGCAGTCCCGACCAGATCATACCGGCTAAAATACCGAGTATAATCGGGTTTGTTACAATTCCCTTTCCTGTCTTTAAAAGCAGCGCCTTGTCCACTTTTCCGCGCTCCGGCTTTAAAATCGACAGAATAACGACTGCCATCACATTGTAAAGCGGCACGGTTCCGATAATCATCAGCGGCGCCATTCCGGCGTTTCCATAAATGTTCTGAATGATCGCGATTCCCATCAGCGCCGCGCTGCTCCGGTAAGACGCCTGCACGAACTCGCCCTGAATGGATTTATCCTTTAATAAGAGGGAAATCAGGTAACAGATCCCGATTCCGAGAAATGTTGCAGCAAAACAGTACGCAACATAACCCATATCCCAGACTTCCGCAAGGTCAACTGTCGCCAGATCTTCAAACAGAAGCGCCGGCAAAGCCACCTGAAAGACAAATTTGTTAAGGCGTTTTGTAAAAAGCTCGTCTATCCAGCCGATTTTCTTAAACAGACACCCCAGCATCATCGTCAGAAAAATCGGTACCGTCGCATTCAGACAAAAAAGGAGATTTTCCATTCTTATAAAACCGCCTTTCCGGTCAGGTAAAAGTTCGACCATGCCCGGTTCCCTACAGCATCCTTTAATTCTACCCTTACAAACGTTTCATGCGGTTGGATCTCATAAACGGCTTCTTCCACGCATTCCCCGACTGTCGCGCGATCGTCCGACCATACCGCATCCGTGAAAAAGACGATTTCCTTCACCGGCGTGCTGTGCACGATCAGACTGTTATCCTTTTTCTCAATCCAAAAACGCGGCCCCTGGGATGCATAAAAACGCCCCTGAGCAATCGCTTCCAGGATTGCATCGCGGCTCAGCTCATCCGCCTGCACCATCAGGTAAGATTTTGTTTCGTCGCCTGTGTACTGATGCGCGTCGTCCGCTGCCATGCAGGGCAGCACATATCCCTGCGCTGCCAATTCATCCAGGATGATGCCCGAATAGGGTCTACAGTTCCACGGCACGCCCGACGTCGTATTATAAATCTCGCAGCCGTCCAGATCTTTTAACAGACGCACCTCGCTCGCCCGGTTCATCGACCACGCCGGATGTGCCAGAATTGCAATGCCTCCGGCTTCATGAATCCGATCGATCATCAGCTGCGCCTGCTTTTCTTGTAATTCCGGTCCTTTTTCCAGCTTCGGCTCCTTCTGCATACCGATTCCGACGACATGATAAATGCCGTCCCGGACATTGTTGCCAACGTCATATTCTGCCCCGCTCAAAAGCAGAAAATTTTCCTCCTGGCGCTCTTCTCCCATAAACCAGTGATCTGTCAGGGCAAGAAAGTCGTAGCCTTCCTCCCGATACAGTCCGATAACTTCTTCCGGCGACAGACGACCGTCAGAATTGGTGGAATGAGTATGGAGATTTCCTTTATACCATTTTTTTCCGAATTGATCTGTTATCATAGATTCTTTTGTTCCCCTTTTCTTTTTGCTTCGATCCGTGCTCCCACACCGGGAGCCTCGTCATGTGATTCCCGTTTGAACACTTTTCATGCTCTCATCGTAGTGTAGCATGACGATTTTTGATCTGCAAGTCCTGCTTTCCTGTTCCGTCGAATCTTCCTGAGACCTGCCTTGCATCTTTCTCCTGTTTTGCTTATAATAGGGATAAATACGTCCCTACTATTTGTTTTAGGAGGTACTATGGATTCGAAAGACCTTTACAAAGAACTGGAAAAAGATAACGCTGCCCAGATCATTCTCGCCCTCTCAAAGCTCTACAACCAACTGCGCCAGCAGCGGCTGGTCAAATGGGTCGAAGCCTATCCGGAATACTGGCACATGCTCTGTAATCCTGCTTCCCCGGAAACGGCCCGAAGCGTTACGCCCGAAATCGCCGAGCAGGTAATGAAAACACTGCAGGAATACGATCAGACCGAGCTGCAGATGGTCTGGCTCTTCCGCTATGGAACGCTGCTCGATGTTTTCGGAAATGCTACGGATGAAAAGATACAATAGAATGCACGCTCTGCGAGCATTCTATTGTCATGAATAAAAAACGGCGCATATTTTTCCAAAATTTTTCTATTCTATTTTCTTCCAAAATAAAATTGAAATTTTTTACGAAAAAGCTTGCCAAGCAGAAGAAACTGTGTTATTATAACTTTCGTCG
>ENA-OPCB01001396-OPCB01001396.1-human-gut-metagenome-genome-assembly--contig:-NODE-1396-length-14509-cov-3.576726_pt1 | contig 14509 bp, 11 predicted proteins | sample MGYA00241561_ERZ501473 | MGnify/ENA primary metagenome ERZ501473 (study PRJEB25962, sample SAMEA2042519) | human gut metagenome | biome: human gut; feature: human-associated habitat; material: faeces... | reverse complement strand
ATTCTGTTGCATTTGCAAGTTGAATTCAGCAACTAATATAATGACTAATATAATGAAGACGAGATTTTTTACACTTGCAACGCTCGCCCTCGCACTGGCAGCCTGCAACAACGACAACGAGAACCTGAACGGTGACCCCGTGGCCGCCCAGTTTACCGCCAACATCGCCCCCGCCACCCGCGCCAGCGGAACCACCTGGACTGGCGGCGACCGTATCGGCATCACCGACATCGGCAACGATTCCCAGTACGGCAACGTGCCTTTCATCCTGAAAAACGGGAAATTTGAGGCAGAAGGAAAGGTTATCTATATCGAAGATACAAAGACCCATACTTTCCGCGCCTACTATCCGTACAACACGACGGGAGGCATCCTCGCAGCCACGACCGATGCCACGGCGCAGCAGAACAAGCCTGCCATCGACTTCCTCTTTGCTTCAGGAGCCACGGGAGACAAAAACAACCCGGTAGTAAGCTTTACCGACAAAACCGCCAAAGGCGGTGAAGACAACTCCTTCCACCACCGCATGAGCCAGATAACCCTTACCTTCGAGGCGGGCGACGGCGTGGATTTCAGCGTGGTCAAGCCTGAACGTTACACGCTAGACGGATTGTTACTCACCGGTACGTTCAACACGGCCGACGGTATTGCCACCGCAGACAACGGAGTACAGACCGGAGAACTGGCCATGAATCTGGCAGACGGCAATCTCACGTCATCGATCATCCTCTTCCCGCAGACAGTTGCATCCCTGCCGTTGGTTGTGAATTACAAAGGTCAGGAATATCATGCCACACTCACCATGCCCGAAGGCGCACTGCTGGCGGGCAACAACTATACCTATACCGTCAAGGTACGCAACAAAGTCCTTGAAGTCAGCGAAGCCACCATTGCAAAGTGGAACGATATAGACGGTGGAGATGTGGGTGCTGACCTGTAGGATTTTAATAATTAATCGATTAGAATGAAGAATTATGAGACATAGATTATTTATCCCCGCAGCCACCGCACTGCTGTTCGCCCTCGCCGCCTGCACGCAGGACGAACTTGCTGGCGATAACCGTCTGCCCGAAGGTGAATACCCCGTCGTCATCCGTGCCACCGGATTGTCCGTAGAAGCAACGCCGCTGGCAACCCCTTCCACCCGTGCCGCTGTGGACGGCGACTGGCAGGGCGTCACTTCCGTGGCACTCAAGATGGGCGATGCGGTAAAGGAATACACCGTAACGGCTTCTACCGATTTCAAGAGTGCCACGCTTTCACGCGAGAACGACCCGTACTACTGGACCAGCCGCGACCCGATTACCATATCGGCATGGTGGCCCTTCGACAATGCCGACATCACACAGATGCCTGCCGTGAAGGTGGCAGAAGACCAAAGCAAACTGGCTGACTTCCAAAACAGCGACTTCATCTCTGCTGAGAACCGGAAGGTGGAATTTAACAACCCGACACTCGAATTTACCCACCGCACGGCACGCGTGACAATCGAACTGAAGCCCGGCACGGGATTCACGAGCGTCGCTGGTGCCACGGTGAGCCTCATGAGCCTGTCCGCCGATAACGGCAACCCGACCGCCATCAAGACTTACAACGCAAGCGGCAACACCTACGAGGCACTGACTGCCCCGCAGACCGTTGCGGCAGGCAAACCGTTCGTCAAGGTGGAACTCGGCGGCGGCACCTTCTACTTCCGTCCGCAGAACAACGTCGTATTAGAAGCGGGCAGCCGCTATAAATATACCGTTAAGGTGAACGCCACCGGCTTGACGTTAGAGGGTTGCACCATCGGCAGCTGGGCTGACGGCGGTGGCGAGAGCGGCGCAGCCGAGGATTTGGGCTACATCTACGACAGCAACACCAAGACCTACACGGTCTATAACGCCAACGGCCTACTGGCATGGAACAAAGCCGCACAAAAGGACGAATCGATTAATTGCACCCTCACCGCCGACATCGACCTGACGGGTAGGGATTGGACACGGATAGACACATGGCCTGGCTACTCCGGCGTCTTTAATGGGCAGGGACACCGCATTACGGGATTAAACTTTTCAGCAGCGAGGTTTGGACTTTTTCTTTTTTTAAATCAAAGTGGAGTGATAAAGAACCTACAACTCATAGATGTGAATCTGTATGGCAGTAGTGGATCAGCAGCTGGAATAGTGGAGCAAAATGAGGGTCAAATCATTGCCTGCTCTGTGACGGGAAAAATTTCTGCATATGGTAGAACTTGTGGTATAGCCGATTTAAATTATGGCAGTATCACAGCTTGCTGGTTTGACGGCACATTGAAAGATTATGAATCTGGAGCTATAGTGCGTTTCAACTACAAGAATATAACTTCCTGTTATTGGGGAGGCAATGCCGAGCGAGGAGAATTCCGTAATTTTGGAGGAACGGTAGATGCCACGAAGGTGGACGGCGCGACCGTGAAATGGCAGACAGCCGTCGACGGCATGAACACCGCCCTCACCGGCAACGACTACCAGTGGGTACTCGGTCCCGACGACCTGCCCGTACTGCAAAAGAAACCATAACAACCCCTAAACAACACGCATCATGAAACGAACAACCATTCATATATTCGCAGCCATCGCCCTGCTGTTCGCCCTTGCCGCCTGCACGCAGGACGAAGCGGGCTTCCTACCAGAAGGGGCGGAAGGCACACCCATCGTCTTCACCGCCACGGGGCTGAATCCCGCCGCGACAGCCACCGCTGGCACCCGTGCCCCGGTGGACGGCAATTGGGAGGGTGTGCAGAGCGTGGCAGTCCTGATGGACGGCACGGTGAAGGCATACGACGTAACGCCCACCGCCGCCGACCCCACCAGCGCCACGCTGACCTCCACCGACCCGTACTACTGGACCAACCACAACGACATCACCGTCACGGCGTGGTGGCCCTACACCGAGGGCGAGACAACTCCACCTGCGGTAAAGGTAAAAGCCAACCAAAGTGCCCAGAAAGACTTTGAGGGCAGTGACCTCATCGTAGCCGACGGACAGACGGTGACTTACGGTAGCCCCACGCTTCGCTTCACCCACCGCACGGCGCGAGTGACCATCGTTCTGACGGACTACACCGAGGGACTGGCATCCGTGCGGCTGACGGGCCTCTCCACCGAAGGCGACAACCCGGATATAATCGTCCCGTACAGCAAGGGCAGCAACACCTACACCGCCCTCGTAGCCCCGCAAAGTGTGGCAGCTGGCACGGCCTTCATTACCTGCACCTTCACCAACGGCAAAACCTTCGTTTATAAGATGAAGAATGCTACCGACTGGCAGGCGGGCGGTGAATATACCTACACCGTCTCCCTCGCTGCGGCAAAAGACCTGGGCTATACCATAGAGAGCAACGGCAGCTACACCGTGACCTCCGCCGATGGTCTGATGAATATAGCCGAATTAGTGAACGGAGGTAAGACCGACATTAACATTACCCTCACCGCCGACATTGACCTCACAGGCAAAAACTGGACACCGATAGGCACAGACTACGACAACTCATACAAAGGCACCTTCGACGGTGGCGGCCATACCATTACGGGGCTGACCTTTACGACAAATGACGAATTTGCGGGTCTGTTCGGCTGGCTCAATAGAGCTGGTACGGTGAAGAACGTGGTGATGGAGGGCGTACAGATAACAAGCAATCAAATATATGGCGGCAGTATTGGCGGCGTGGTAGGATATGGCTGGGGCACCATTGAAAACTGCTCGGTGTCGGGCAGCGTCAGCGGCACGGTGTATGTCGGCGGTGTGGTGGGTGTTCAAATAGGCGGTTCCATCACCGGATGCAGCTCCTCGGCCACAGTGAAGGGAACGGTCGATGTCGGCGGCGTGGCAGGTCAGACGAATTCGAGTGCCACCCTGACCGCTTGCTATGCCACAGGCAACGTGATCATAGAAATGGACCCCAAAAAGAATATCGCTGGCGGCAGTCTGGTGGGAATGAACGCAGGAAGCAGCCTCCTTGCCTGCTATGCCACGGGCAACGTAACCAGTACGGGTAGTAGCACTGGCAAAGTACATATCGGCGGCTTTTTGGGAAATAACTACACCACCGTGACTGCCTGCTATTGGAAGAACAATCATGAACAAGGCATCGGCTACAATAGGGAAAGCACCGGAGCCACGAAGGTGGACGGCTCTGTCGTTACCTGGCAGAAAGCCGTTGATGCCATGAACACCGCCTTGCAGAACGCAGGCTCAGAATGGCGTTACGAACTTAAAGGAGCATTGCCTACCTTGAGGAAGCAGTAAGCCGTTGCGGGCGGAAATGTTCCGCCCGCAACGAACATTAACCGAAGTATAACCCCAATAAAAAAAGGAGGACGTGCTGGAACACACGGAGAATCCACCATATAGGTTTTGGCATCAAGGCATTGTTAATAATAATATAGACTCCAGTGTAAATATGGAAGCTGTAAGCCGGACATTGCCAAGATTGGTGCTCATTAAAGGCAACAAATCAAGTAATTAAATTAAAAACATGGGACTTTTTCACAGAGACAAGAAAAATAATGACGATGAGCCGGACAGTGTTCAAACCAATTCATTCTCTGATATTATGAATGGTTTGCAATACGCCGTAAACTGTGCACAAGATACATTGCAGAATCATCAGATACAAAATCTGACCAGACTTTTTGAAGGAACAAATGCAAATAACGCAAATACGTTCCAATCGAAAAAAATCATGGTTGGAGACAAGACTATTGATATTCCACTTATAGCTTTGATATCCCATCATTATCTTGCGATGGATAATGTGCAGATAAAGTTCAAGGCGAAGGTCGGAAGCGTGGAATCACAGATTCCGGAAAACAACTTATTGTTATCCAGCCCACAAAGAGCCAATCTCCAGATGCAGATGAGCAACATAAAACCGGATGCGGATGATGTCATGGAGGTTTGCGTCAATTTTAAGGTTCAGGAGACTCCGGAGAGCATTTCCCGAATTATTGACGATTTTGTAAAAAATATCTAACAATTTTAAAATTCAAATGTTATGGCAGAAGAAATAAAGAACCAAGGGCAACAAGAAAATGCGGAAAACTTGAATGAAAATGTAAGCGGACAGGCGAAAGAAATTATCTCCGCTGCATTGGAAGAGACTCAAAACAGAGAAACTTCTCCAGTTCTTAAAGCAGATTCAAACGTGACTGACAAATTCAAGGGGCTTCCCATGCGGGAACTTATTGCAGCTCCACTTATTGCAGCAGCCGAAGCACAACAGGAATTGGCAGCGACAGCATGGAATTTCTACCAGCAAATTGCATTTGATGGTAAAAGCGGCAATAAAGCGCGTATATTGGAATTCGATGTCGAAAGACCGATACAGCAGGATGGAAAAATGACAACAATGTCACAAAGTGTCAAGGCTCCGTTTATAGGATTGGTGCCTATTCCTTCCCTGCTCATAGATCGCGTGGATGTCGATTTCCAGATGGAGGTTACCGATACATCAAACGTAAAAAGCACTACCAACGCAGAAGTAGAGGCAAAAGCTTCTGCAAAACATTGGTTTATAAATGCGGAAATCAGCGGCAAAGTCACGACCGCCCGCGAGAACACCCGCATGACCAACCAAACGGCAAAATACCAGATACATGTGACAGCCAGTCAGCAGCCGCAGACCGAAGGTCTGTCTAAACTGATGGATATAATGGCATCATGTATCGAGCCTATAACAAACGAAAGTAACAGTAAGTAAATATATGAATTTGATTCAAGCATTAAGATTGCCAAACAGTCGAGCAGTAATGACAAATATTGCACGGTTTCATTATCAAAATATTTATAATGTAGGTTTGACCCTTCCGATTGTCACGCAAAGTAATTTGACATTTCAAATAAAAGGATATACCCGTAACTATCGTTTTCTTAGATTAGACTATGCCTGTGTCATATATATTGCGGATAGAATAGCAGTCGTTGCTTCAAATGGCATAGATACTTTAAGTTCAGGTTTTTCGGGGTGTTATATGGCCAGTTTTAGGCACAATGGCATTAGGTATGTTGCTCATATTCCAACGCCTAACAATAGTATTAAAACATCATGGAATCGGGCGGTTAAAAATCAAATAATAGATAATGTTGTTCTTTTTAAACCTACTGAAGGATTGGCGAGAATCCCAGGAACCATTGGTATTTGGGGAATTATAACATTTAACGATAGATGTTATCGGCTTGATGTAAATGAAAACGCTCCTCCAAGTCAAGCCATACGTGGCCAAAGAATTTTTAACTCAATCCCGAGAAATCCCATACTAACAGAAATTCCACCTATCGCCGGTGGTCAGATGCCTTAATAATTATAACAATTGTAAATAAGGGAAGAATGGTTGTTTCATTGAGGAGTAGAATTCTATTCTGATATATAATTCTGGTGGCGGTCATCGGTAGCATGGCCGCCATTCTCATCCATGAACCTGCGAAGTTCCACGACCTATATGCGTATGTTGAATAACGGTATTTACACAAACAGCAAATGAGCGAACAATTCGTTACCACTACCAAGCATTTCCGCAAGCTGCTTGCCGCAGGCTATCTGTTGATAGTTCTGCTGGTGGGCGGCATCATCTGCACGTGGCTCGGAGAATGGCGCGACTTGGAGTTGCTGGAACGGGAGAACCGTGAAATCAACCGCTTCCGCAAGGAAACACACGATGCGTATGTGGGTGTGGTGGAATTGTCACTTTTGGGCGAGTCGGTGCTGGAATGGGACGATAAGGATGTGGCGGCATACCGGCGGCAACGGATGGCGGTGGATAGTATGCTTTGCCGCTTCAAGAGCCATTACGAATCGGTGCGCATAGACAGCGTGCGCCACTTGCTGGAGGACAAGGAAAAGCGGCTGTGCGCCATCATGGAAGCTCTGGAACAACAGGCGGACATCAACCGCCGGATAGCCAAGCAGGTGCCGGTGATAGTGCAAACGAGCAGGCAGGAAGAGCCGAAGAAACAGAGGAGGAAAGGTTTTCTCGGGTTGTTCGGCAAGAAACAGGAAGCACCTCCGACGACGACCACCACGATGCTCTACACACTGAACCGTGATATGATAGCGCAACAACGTGCCCAGAGCCATCGTCTGTCGGAATATGCCGACAGCCTTGCCAGCCGCAATGCGGAACTGAACCGCCAACTGCAAACCCTTATCCAGCAGATGGACCACAAGGTGCAGGCTGACTTGCAGGAACGTGAGGCGGAAATATCCGCTATGCGTGAAAAGTCGTTCTTGCAGGTAGGTATCATAACGGGTGTCATGCTGCTGTTGCTCATTATTTCATACATCATCATTCACCGCTATGCCACCCGCATCAAGCAGTACAAACGTAAGACAACAGATTTAATCGGGCAACTGCAAAAGTCCGTAAAACAAAACGAATCGTTGATAGCCTCACGCAAGAAAGCGATGCACACCATCACCCACGAGCTACGCACACCACTGACTGCCATACATGGATATGCGGAACTGATGCAGGACAACGAAGAAGAAAAGATAAGCGGTTATGCGGACAATATCCTGCAAGCCTCCAAGAGAATGACCGACATGCTCAACTCCCTGCTTGACTTCTTCCGCTTGGACAGCGGCAAGGAACAGGCGAATGTCCGTCCGTTTCGTTTGGAAAACATCGCGGAGCTGTTGCAAACGGAGTTTACGCAACAAGCAGAAGCAAAAGATCTTAAACTTACCATCGAGTGCCCGGAGGGTATTATCCTGAATGGCGACAAGGAGCGCATCATACAGATATGCGACAACCTGCTGGGCAATGCCGTCAAGTTCACGAATGCCGGAAGCGTTTCACTTGTCATAAGCTATGACGGCAATAGGCTGACCCTTGTAGTAGAGGACACCGGAACCGGCATGAGTGCGGAAGAACAACAGCGAGTGTTCGGAGCGTTCGAGCGGCTTTCCAACGCCGCCACGCAAGACGGTTTCGGATTGGGGTTAAGCATTGTGAAACAGATAGTCGGGATGCTTGGCGGCACTATACGCTTGGAAAGCGAAAAAGGAGAAGGCAGTCGTTTTACTGTGGAGTTGCCAATGAACACTGCCGATATTGGTATTGAAGAACAGACAGCCGCAGAAAGTCTGGCTCATATAGAAAGACCTTATTCTGTCATCGTATTGGACGACAATCCGATGGTATTATCCATGACAAAGGAAATGTATGCTGGTATAGGTGTGCATTGCGACACGTTCACCACTATTGGCGATGCAATGGAAGCCATGCGGCAGCACACATACGACCTCATGATAACCGATATGAAGATGCCGGAGATTAACGGCTATGAGGTGTTGGAGTTGTTACGCTCGTCAAGTGTCAGCAACTCGAAAGAGATTCCCATTGTCGTGGCGACCGCCTCCGGCAGTTGCAGCGAAGAGGAGCTGTTGGAAAATGGATTTACCGCCTGCCTGTTCAAGCCATTTTCCATTTCCGAACTGGTTGCTGTATCAGACAAATGCCTTTTGACAAGTACGGACAAGGATGAACTTCCCGACTTGTCCTCTCTGCTTGCATATGGTGACAAACGGGCGATGCTCGACCGTTTGATAACCGAAACAGAAAAGGATATGCAGGCTGTCCGGGAAATCATGGAGAGGAATGACCGCAAGGCGTTGGACGAATGGATACACCGTCAGCGAAGTTCATGGGCTGTTATCCGTGCTGACAAACCCTTGTGGAACCTGTATGAACTGCTGCATCAAGAATCTGAATGTTCCGAAATGGAATTGCGGAAATGCGTGGATGCCATGCTTCGTATGGGAACAGTTATCATAGAACTTGCGCAAAAGGAAAGGAGGTCGTCGGATGAAAGTATTTGTGATTGAGGACAACCCCGTCTATAACGATTATGTCTGCAACCTGCTGAAGAAAGACAGCTTCGATACTATGTCGGCATATAATCTTGCCACTGCCAAGAAACTATTGGCAAAGTCAGAGGTGGATGATATTGTCGTTGCCGACCTACGCCTCCCCGACGGTGAAAGCATAGAGTTGTTACGGTGGATGCGTGCCAACGACAAACAGCAGGTGTTTATCGTTATGACCAATTACGGGGAGGTGCATACGGCAGTGGAAAGTATGAAGCTCGGCTCAAAGGATTACATACAGAAACAGTTGTTGGAGGATAAACTGATACCGCTTATCCGCACCCTGCAAAAAGAACATGAAAAGCGACTACAATGGAACATTCCGATATTCGTCCGGCAGGGCGAAGCCTATCAGAAAATCAAGAAACGTGTGCGCCTTGTAGCCACCACCCGGATGAGCGTGCTGATACTGGGCGAGAACGGTACGGGCAAGGAACATATCGCACAACATATACACCAACAAAGCAAACTTGCCGATAAACCTTTTGTGGCAGTGGACTGCGGAGCCTTGTCCCCGTCATTGATACAATCCGCCTTCTTCGGACACGTCAAGGGTGCGTTTACGGGTGCCGAAGCAAACAAGACGGGGTATTTTCTGGAAGCGGATGGCGGCACGCTGTTCCTTGACGAAGTGGGCAACCTAACAATGGAGATGCAACAGATGCTGCTCCGCGCCATACAGGAACGCCGTTACCGTCCCGTCGGTGCAAAGGAGGACAAAACAGCCAACGTGAGGATAGTGGCTGCAACCAACGAGGATTTGCAGAAAGCCGTAACGGAAAAGCGGTTCCGGCAGGATTTGCTCTATCGCTTGCAGGAGTATGTGATAACCATGCCGCCCTTGCGCGACTGCCCGGAAGACATCATGCCATTGGCCGAGTTCTTCCGTGAAATGGCAAACCGTGAGTTGGAACGTGAAGTAAAAGGGTTTGCCGCATCTGCCCGTAATGCCCTGCTCGCCCATGCGTGGCCGGGCAACGTGCGCGAGTTGAAACAGAAGATACAGACGGCAGTCCTGCAATCAGAAGGCGATATGATAACCGAAGCCGATTTGGAACTTGACAATGAACCGTCCGCTACTTCCGCTTGTTTTACATTGAAGAGCGGGGATGAAGAAAGAGGACGTATCCTGCGTGCTTTGAAACAAGCAGCCGGTAACAAGAAAATGGCTGCAAAGATACTGGGTATCGGCAGGACAACGCTGTATAATAAATTGGTAGAGTATGGATTGAATGAAGAAAACTGACCGGAGTATGGCTGTAAATGGCAATAATTGATTAACTTTGCAATTGTATTTCAGAAAATAGCAGGCGATCGGGTAACTTTTCGCCGATGATATAGACATAAGACCGCAAGGCGTTTCGAGCGAAAATCTGGTAAATTGAAACTACGGAGACGATTGCGTGATGCTTATGCTATGCTTACGCATAGCGTGCATTCACGTACTCTCCGTAAAGGCTTTACCAGAGCCATCGCTTGAAAGTAGTGTGAATTGCACGCTACTTTTTTGCCTCGCCAAAAAGGAAAGAAAATACGTTATGGCGAAAATACAATTACTTGCCGTTATCTCAATAGATGGCTGTCCGATGAAACTGCATCCCCGGAAGCGGTTGCTTCAAACCGAAGATTACGGTATGGATGAAATACGTGCCAATGCCCTGTATAAGCTGACATCCGACTATTCGGTATCCGTGCTTCAAGAATGGAGGGAGGAAGGTGGAAGCATTTGCCATTTGTTGGAAGTAACTGCCGGGAATACCGAATATGCCAACGGACTGTTACGGATGAACGTGATAGATGAAATCATACTATACGTTGTTCCAACCATCGACGGAAACGGAGCGCATTTTTTCAAGTCAGCACTACCTATGAATGACTGGCGGCTTATGGAGAACAAAACTTATAGGGACGGAGTAATCCGGCTTACCTATCATAAAGAGCCACGGGCATAAAATGTTCAGATTATGAACATCTTGGCGGGATTTCCGTGCTCAGAAAGTGAACACATGTTCAGAATCTGAACACATTTCACAAGGGATGCAATCAAGGATAAAATTATTTTTGAATTTTATCTTTCTGAAAAACAATGTAGTACAATTTTCTCACAATCTTTTCTCGTGTTTAGGGCTATGATTTGCACTATATATCAGTGTGCGCACACTGATAAACAAGTGTAAACCCTCAAAACAGAAAAGATAATGAACCATCTCATACTGGCGGAAACACCGTTTTTCGCCATGATAAACGGAAAAGACAACGGTAGCACGGAAACGGCATACGGCGGATTCGTGCAGGAAGTAATAAACCTGTGCTACGGCGGCAATGATGCCAAGCATATTATTGTGGCGTTGGCTTTTGCCGAAATCGAATTACAGCACCATCCGCAGAACTTGTCGGCATCGGAGGAGAATGTCGTCACTGTGTATATCCGCAAGGCGTTATCATTCATCCGAAAGATGCAGAAGATAGTATCCGCTTCTGCAATTACCTCCGTGCCACCACTAACATCCACATCCGAAACCAAAGCCACAGTCCCAGCCCTGCAATGGACCGGTAATGCCGTCGAGTTGGTAGAGCTAATCTATGCCCTCTACGCCACCGGCTGCATCAATGGCGGCAAGGCTTCGCTGAAAGAGCTTGCCCCTGTCCTCTATTCCTTTTTCGGTGTGGAGTCCAAAGACTGCTACCGCTTCTATACGGACATCAAACGCAGGAAAAGCGACAGTCGCACCTACTTCCTTGAAAAGATGCAGGACAAACTGAACGCGAAGATGCGACATGACGATGAATTGGAGCGGATGAGGAGATAAACGAATGCCAAACAAAGGATAAGCGGCCGGATTATACGGTTTCTTATCCTTCTTCATTTACAATCACTCTATTATCTGCCGGAAAGCCGATTAAAATCATTAACTTTGCAAGTATTAATCAATGACGGATGAAAATAGATAACCTCGAAATATTGAACGGACTGATTGCCGGAGCCGAAGGCGGGACAGTTGAGTTCAAAGAAACTACCGGGCAGTTGGAGCGTGGAATGGAAACTCTTTGTGCCTTCCTGAACGGTACGGGCGGCACAGTGCTGTTCGGTGTAACCGACAAGGGAAAGATTATCGGTCAGGAAGTGAGCGACAAGACGAAGCGCGATATTGCTGAAACCATCAGACGAATCGAGCCGTTTGCGACCATTGATATATCCTATACAGACATTCCGGGAACGAACAAAAGTGTTATAGCTTTATCAGCGGAAGAACAACGATATATGCGCCCGTTCACCTATAAGGGGAGGGCTTATCAACGGATAGAGAGCGTTACATCTGCCATGCCGCAGGGTATATACAACCTGTTGGTTATGCAGCGAGGCGGAACCTATGCTTGGGATTCCATGCAAAATCCCGGCTTGAAAATATCCGACCTTGACGAAACGGCAATCTTGGGCGCAGTACGTGGAGGAATCAGAGGCGGACGTTTGCCGGAAGGTTCTATGCAGGAGGATGTCCGAACCATCCTTGAAAAATTTGACTTGTTGAATGATGGAAAGCTGAACAATGCTTCCGTTGTCCTATTCGGACGAAACTTCTACCATTATCCCCAATGTCTGCTCCGTTTAGCCCGGTTCAAAGGAACGACAAAAGATGAATTTTTAGATAATCAGCGTGTGACAGGCAATATATTCAACTTGCTGGATGCTGCAATGGCATTTTTCTTCAAGCATTTGTCCCTTTCCGGTAAAATTGAAGGTTTGTACAGAGAAGAGGAACTGAATGTGCCATATAAGGCATTGAGAGAATGTTGCATAAATGCTTTTGCACATCGTGTTTACCATCGCCCCGGCAGTTCAGTCGGGATTGCTATCTATGATGACCGCGTGGAGATTGAAAACAGCGGAACATTTCCGCCTGATATTACCATTGAGAAACTGTTGGGTGGCCACAATTCCGAACCACAAAATCTGATAGTAGCCAATGTGCTGTACAAAAGTGCAGTATTGGAGAGTTGGGGACGTGGCATAGCCCTTATGGTAAACGAATGTCGCCGTGTCGGTATTCCGGATCCGGAGTTTCATACCGACGGCAATGCTGTATGGATTGTGTTTCATTATACAAGAACTACAGTAGGACAAGACCCCACAGCAACCCCACAGCACCCCTATAGTAACCCCACAGTAACCCCACAGTTAGGAAAACTGTTGTCTGCTATTGGGAACAACACTCTCTCTGCTAAAGAAATCATGGAGAAAACGGGAATGAAAGATAAAAGGAATTTCTTAAAGAACTATATCCATCCGGCAATAAATTCCGGTTTGGTTCTTTCACTTTATCCCATAGGCTCCAAGAGTCCGCAACAGAAATACTATCTTACTGATAAAGGTAAAGGTTTCCTGCAACAATAACGGGTATGGCTAAAAAGAAGAAACATAAGAATGATGTAAAAACTGATTTACCGATAATCATGGATTATGGTATCGGCAGTATATCCGTTTATGACCCGGCAGACATAATGCCATACAACGAGCCGCCAATTAGCGAACAAATCCGCTTCAAGAAACTCGGCAAAGAGATGAAATCCGAGTTCAAGTGGCTGGTATCTTCCGTAGTGATTGAGTATTGGCAAGAAAACCGACAGATACCTTTCGGTGAAGAAATGTCGAAACTCAGAACCAGACTGTTGAGAATGTTTGCCGAAGAATACAGCATACTGCTTAAAGACGATACAGAGCTGAAAAATTATTTGCTGACGCTTGCCATTACCACCATCAACAAGCATCTCAAATCTGAGAATAAAAAGAGGGCGTCAAAACTCTCTTTTTAACAAAATTACCCTTGCTACAGATATCTGTGACAGGGGTAATTTTCATATTTTGGGTGTTTTGACACATCCCCTTTTTCATATATAAAGGAATCTGTTATTTCTGCTGCAACAGGTGTTTCAAGTTTTCATCATTTGCGATACGTTCCAGTTCCTCTTGAACAATCTGCTTCACTTCCTCCTTGATGCGCCTGTAATTCGCCTGAACCGTTTCCTTCATGCGGTCGTTGCCGTCCCCGTCCGTAAAGTCGGTAATGACGGGGATTTTCTTGTAGGCTTTCTCCTCGCGCCTCACCTTCTCGGCATCCACGACAATCTCGCAATGGAAAATCTTCTGCTCGATACGCTCGTTGAAGTTGTCGGATACCGAACCGACAAACATACCCTGCGTCAAGCCGGAAATCTTGCTCGGCGGGATGAGTGAATCCATCTGCGTGTTGATGGAGGTGGAAACATCCTGCCGGTTGATGGAAATGGACTGCCGTTTCTGCAACACCTTACCGAAGCGTTCGGAAAGCGTCTTGGCGGTTTCACCCACCACCTGACCGGAAAAGATATTGCCGACGGTGTTCATCACGACCTTCGCTTCTTTATCACCGTAGTCGCGCACCAACTGGCTGAAATCCTGAAAGCCCAGACACACGGCAACCTTGTTGCTTCGCGCGGTGGCGATAAGGTTGTCCAGCCCCTTGAAATATATCGTCGGTAGTTCATCTATAATGACCGACGACTTCAGCATACCTTTCTTGTTTATGAGTTTCACGATACGGGAGTTATACAGACCGAGAGCCGCACCGTAGATATTCTGGCGGT
>ENA-OPCB01001390-OPCB01001390.1-human-gut-metagenome-genome-assembly--contig:-NODE-1390-length-14528-cov-5.203551_pt1 | contig 14528 bp, 15 predicted proteins | sample MGYA00241561_ERZ501473 | MGnify/ENA primary metagenome ERZ501473 (study PRJEB25962, sample SAMEA2042519) | human gut metagenome | biome: human gut; feature: human-associated habitat; material: faeces... | reverse complement strand
CGGAGGCCTGCAAAAGCGCGTGCAGTTCCTCATCGTCGAGCTCGTCGCCGATGGCAATACCGCGGCGCAAAAGCGTTTCCGTGTCCACCTTCACCGCCGCTTCGCCGTCAATATAAAGCTGTGAAAGCCTGTGGCGGCGCGGGGCGATGTCCGTGATCTTCATTATTCGTCGTCATCGACCGTGATGTCGATGTCCGCCTGCACGTTCTTACGGGTGTTCTCCGCCTGCTCGGGGGATTCTTCCTCCTCGGCCTTTTCAACGGGCTTCGGCGCACTGCCGCCCTTGATGGACTTTGCGTAGAGCTTATCCGCGTTCTGACGGACGAGCTCGGAAATTTCCTCAAAAATATCCGGGTTGTCGCGCAGGAAGTTCTTCGCGTTGTCGCGGCCCTGACCGATACGCGTGCCGTTATACGAGAACCACGCGCCGCTCTTCTGCACGATCTCGAGCCTTTCGGCAAGGTCAAGCAGGTCGCCGACCTTCGAGATGCCCTGCCCGTACATAATGTCGAATTCGACCTCACGGAACGGCGGCGCAACTTTGTTTTTCACAACCTTGACCTTTGTGCGGGAGCCGATGATGTCGGTACCGCTCTTCAAAACCTCCTTCTTGCGCACATCGAGACGCACGGAGGAGTAGAATTTCAGCGCGCGGCCGCCCGGTGTGACCTCCGGGTTGCCGTAGACAACGCCGACTTTTTCGCGCAGCTGGTTGATGAAAATGGCGACGCAGTTCGACTTCGAGATGGCACCGGCAAGCTTTCTTAACGCCTGCGACATCAAACGCGCCTGCAAGCCGACATGGCTGTCGCCCATTTCGCCCTCGATCTCCGCCCGGGGCACCAGCGCCGCCACGGAGTCCACCACGATCACGTCGATGGCGCCGGAGCGCACCAACGCCTCGGTGATCTCCAAAGCCTGCTCGCCGGTATCCGGCTGGCTGACCAGCAGCTCGTCGATGTTCACGCCCAGTGCGGAGGCATAGGCCGGGTCGAGGGCGTGCTCGACGTCGATGAAGGCCACCTCGCCGCCCTTTTTCTGGGCCTCGGCGAGGATGTGGAGGGCCAGCGTGGTCTTACCGCTGGATTCCGGGCCGTACACCTCAATGATGCGGCCGCGGGGCACACCGCCCACGCCCAGAGCCAGATCCAGACCCAGACTGCCGGTGGAAATGGCATCCACCTGCATGGAGGCGTTATCACCCAGCTTCATCACGGCACCCTTGCCGAACTGCTTTTCGATCTGGGCCAGCGCAGTGGCCAGCGCATCCTTTTTGGCCTCCGGCTCGGTCTTTTTGGTCGCCGGGGCAACGGTGTTGTTGTTCTGATTTTTTGCCATAGCGTGCTGCTCCTTTTCTTCCTGCTGCCCGCCGTGCGCGGGCTGTCCGTATACTTTCCAGTATAGTATACCACAAAATCAAAATATTACAACAAGAAGTTGTTTCTATTTTCACTTTTATTTTTCGGGTCTGTGGGCGATCATGCACCGGTCATTGCCGCCAAAATCCTTGCGGCACTCAATGTCTGCCCAGCCGTTTGCAGCCAGCAGTGCCGCCACAGCCTGCCGCTGCTGCCAGCCGATCTCCAGCACCAGCGCTCCGCCGGGCCGCAGTGCATTCTGGTAATGCTCTGCAAGGGCACGGTAAAACACAAGGCCGTCCTCCCCCGCTTCCAGCGCCATGGCCGGTTCCTGTGCCACCTCCGGCTGCAGGTGCCGCATTTCCTCGGCGGTGAGGTAGGGCGGGTTGGATACGATCAGATCAAGCTGCCCTTCCGGCAGGCCCTGCCAGTAGGTGAACAGGTCGCCCTCCACCGGCTGCACCGCATAGGCTGGCTTTGCCTTTGCGCGCAGAGCGTTCAGCGCCGGCCCCCAGTCAAAGGCCGGGGCATCTGCCTCCTCAAACGCGGTAGGCTCCAGCAAGTCCTCCGTCTGCCCGCCCTGCCCTTTCAGGGCGCAGCGGCAGTTCTTTTCCAGATAAACAAAGGCTTCCGGGCTTTTTTCCACGCAGGTCACCTGCGCCGCCGGGCAGAAGCGCTTGACGCCCAGCCCCAGACAGCCGGTCCCCGCGCAGAGATCCAGCACCCGGGGCGCTGCAATGCCCGTCAGGGTATTGGCAGCCGCTTCCGCTACCACCTCAGTGTCTGCCCGGGGGCAGAGCACACCGGGGCCAACGGCAAGGTCAAAATCCAGAAAGCTCCAGATCCCGCACAGGTATTGCAGCGGTTCCCGCTGCTCACGGCGCGTGCAGAGGGCTTCCAGCTTTTCCGCTTCCTCTGTGGTCAGCACCCGGTCGGAAAGGCGGGCATCCCGCCCGGCTGCCACGCGGAACAGCTCCCGTGCATCGTAATCGGCATCCGGACACCCTGCAGCGGAAAGCCGGGCTTCCACGGCCCGCACCGCTTCGCGCGGGGTCAAACCAGCAATTACCATCTGCCATCCTCCGGGTCCTCGGGCAGCACAGGGGTCACAGCGGCAATGGCCACCTCGATCATGCTGTCGTCCGGTTCAAACACGGTCAGGTGCTGCACCCAGATGCCGGGCTGGCGGATGATGCGGGTGGCAATGTTATCGGACCGGCCGCACCACTTGAGCAGCTCATAGCTGATGCCCATGACCAGCGGCAGAAGCAGCAGCTTGAACAGCACCCGCAGGCCGATGCTGCCCCACGGCAGCACGCTGTAGAGGAACACGCTGACGATGACCACCAGAATGAGGAAGCTGGTGCCGCAGCGCGGATGGAACCGAGTGTACTTGCGCACATTCTCCACGGTCAGCTCATCACCGGCCTCATAGCAGGCAATGGTCTTGTGCTCGGCACCGTGGTACTCAAACACGCGGTGGATCTCCTTCATCTTGGAGATGGCCACCATATAGGTGAGGAAGATGCCAACTTTCAGCACCGCTTCCAGCACCACCTTGGCCCAGCGGCCCAATGTTACAAAGTGGTTCACGCCGCCCACGATGAGGGTGGGCAGCACGGTGAACAGCAAAATCGCCAGCAGGCCGCCCAGTACGGCGGCACAGGCCAGCAGTGCGTCCTCTGCCTTTTTGCCCAAGTGGTCGCCCACCCATTTTTCAAAGGCAGTCTCTTCCTCTTCGGGGTCGTAGTCGTCACCCATGCTCACCTGAGCCGAGTACATCATGTAGCGGTAGCCCACGATCAGGCTTTCGATCATGGAGATGGCACCGCGCACCAGCGGGATCTTTGTCCAGATGCCGTGGTTCTTCACAGGGTCGATCTTGGTCTCAATGGTGCCGTCCGGCTTGCGCACGGCGCAGCAGATGAGCTTCGGGCCGCGCATCATGATGCCTTCCATCAGCGCCTGCCCGCCGACGCTAGTCTTAAAACGTTCCTTTTTGGGTTGATTCATTGGGTTCTCCTATCGGATCATATTTTTCTCGACCATTTTACCACAGAATTGTGACAAAATCTTCACGCCTTATGGTACAGCGGCAAGCCCAGTGTGACCACTGTGCCGCGGCCCAGTGTGCTCTTGATGTCCATGGTGCCGTCCAGTGCAGTCATGATGGAATCCACCAGCGCAAGGCCGATGCCGCTGCCGCGCACCGAATTGCTGCCCTTGTAGAACTTGGTCTTGACATTCTCAAGGTCTTCCGGCGGGATGCCGCGGCCCTGATCGATGATCTCCGCAAAAGCCTTGTATTCGCCCGCCCACAGCTTGACCGTGATGCGCCCGCCGGGGGCCGAGTACTTGATGGCGTTGTCCATGATGTTGATGAACACCTGCCGCAGACGGTCCGGGTCGGCATAGACCGGGATCATCTCCTCCGGCTCGGTGTAGCTGAGCACAAGGCCCTCGCGCTGGATGCGTGCTTCACAGAACAGCACCGCATCGGTCAGCTCTGCCACAAGGTCCAGCGGGCGGCAGTCCATACGGATGCGGCCATTCTGCAGACGGCTGAAATCCAGCAGCTCTTCCACCATGTTGTACAGGCGGCCCGTCTCATTGTTGATGATCTCAAGGCCCTTGCGGTAGTTCTCGTCTGCCGGGTCGTCCAGTGTGCGCAGGGTCTCCACCCAGCCCCGGATGGAGGTAAGCGGCGTGCGCAGCTCGTGAGAGACGGAACTGATGAACTCGTTCTTCATCTTCTCGGTCTCTTCCAGCCCTTCGGCCATCTGGTTGATGGTGCCGCGCAGGCGGTCCACCTCGTCGTGTTCGTTGCCGGTGACCGGCAGGCGCACATCCAGCTCGCCCCGGGCGATGCTGGCTGCGGTGCGCTCCACCTGCCCCAGCGGCACCACGATGCTGCGGATGAAGTACAGGCCGGACATCACGGTGAAAGCAAGGATCACCGCCGCGATCACAACACTTACCGCGAGGGCGTTCTTGATCTGCGCTCCCACAAGGGTCAGGCTGGTGACAAGACGCATCGCCGCCACATCCTCGGCGGCGTATGGCACCAGATAACAGGCCGCCATCACCAGCTCGCCGGACTGGGTGCGGTAGACCGCCACACCAAGGCCGTCAGAAGCCTCCTGCGCCTGCTCAAAGTCGATGCCGGTCACAATGCCGTCCGCATTTGTGCCGCTGGAGGACGCAATGACCCCGCCATAGCTGTCCAGCAGCATGAACTCGTATTTGTCCTTATCGGCAAACTGCTCCACCATGCGGCGCAGGGCCACGCTGCGGGTAGCCGCCGTGCTCTGCACCGTATCGCCGGTGTACATTTTCAGCTGGCCGGACACCGAAGAGAACCGCCGGTACATGGTCTGCTGCACGCTGTTATAATAGCTGCGTGTGTAGTTGTACAGGAACATGGTTTCGGCCAGCAGCACCAGCAGCACGGTGATGAGCAGGTTGCCCCGCAGCCACCGGCGGGTAATCCCGCTTCTCATTCTTCCCATCTGTAGCCGTAGCCCCACACAGTAAGGATATGGGTGGGATGGCTGGGTTCATCCTCCACCTTCATGCGCAGACGGCGGATGTTCACATCCACGATCTTCACGTCACCAAAATAGTTCTCGCCCCAGACACCCTTCAAGATTTTCTCGCGCACCAGCGCAATGCCGGGGTTGCGGAAGAACAGCTCCATGATCTGGAATTCCACCTGCGTCAGCTCAATAGGCTGGCCTGCCTTGAGCAGCACGCGGCGGTTCTCGTCCAGCACAAATTCGCCGCTGGTGAGCATCCCCAGCGGGTTTTCCTTTTCTTTTTCGTCCCCGCCTGCAGTACGGCCGACGCGGCGGCACAGCGCTTTCACACGGGCCAGCAGTTCGCTTACGCTGAAAGGCTTGGTCATATAGTCATCGGCACCAATAGAAAGGCCGCGGATCTTGTCCTGCTCCTGTCCCTTGGCGCTGAGGATGATAATGCCGATCTTCTGATCGGTGCGGCGGATGGTCTCGCACAGGGAGAAGCCGTTCATGCCCGGCAGCATCACATCCAGAATGGCCGCATCGCAGCCCGGCTTCTTCTCCAGCAGCGGCAGAGCCGCCTCGGCGCTTTCGGCCTCCACAGCCTCCATGCCCGCAAGGCGCAGGTTCAGCGCGATCATCTCGCGGATGTTGGCTTCATCTTCAACGACAAGCACTCGTACCATGAACTGTTCCTCCGTTCTTTAGTTGAGCAGATACAGCGCCTTGGACAGGCGGTAATTTTTATCACGGATCTCCACATCCGGGGCAAGCTTCGCCTGCATCTGGCGGGATGCCACGATGCCAAGGCGGGTCCAGCCCTTCAGGCTGGAGGTGGTGCGCACCAGACGCAGGGTCATTACCAGCTGGTCTTCGTCCACCGTGCGCAGCTCCACTGCACCATCATATTGTTCGCTGTCGGTCAGTTTGAGGTTGCCCTCCCACTCCATGGGCAGCTCGATATAGCAGTTGGTCTCTTCGTCCAGCAGCCCGAAGCTTTTTTCCGGGTGCGGGCTGGTATAGTCCATCCACACGATAAAATCCATGCGGCGGCTCTGGCTCATGTTCAGCAGGCCCGCTTCGTCCGGCTGGGTGGGGATCTCCACGATGCCGTCGCCGTCCAGATCCTGACTGACCAGACTGGGCACATTGCGCAGGGATGCGGTGTAAAGCTTTTCGGTGCTGATCTGATCGGCAGGCACCATCTGCTGCGTGTCCTCGTCAAAACGCAGCAGCACGCTGGCCAGATTGTTGCCGGAAATGCCGGTCCAGCCATCCAGCACCAGATAATGCCTGCCGTCCGCACCCACACCCGCCGCCACCGAGGCGCAGCCGGCGAACCGATTGGCGGAAAGGCCCATAACAGCCACCTGCTGGAAGCTGCCCTCTTTATCCACGGTCAGCAGTTCGATCTGCACGCCGCCGTCCTCCAGCGTAGACATCAGGATCAGGTCCTGATTGCCGCCGCCGGTGATATCCTCCACCAGATACTGCTGGTACTGCTGCTCCAGGATCGTGGAAAGCACACCGTCGGTGTAGGAATACACAGCCAGATAATGGTCGCCCTGTGCCGCTGTATAACCCACCACCAGTTGGGTGGCATCGCCGGGCTGCAGCTGGGCCAGCCCCACCGACTCTACCGTGTCTGCAAGGCCCTCTACGTTCTGGCGCACATGCCAGATGTCGGCATCATCCTTCTGCAGGATGGCAATGCACACGTTGGAGCTTTGGGCGGTGGTGTAAAGCACGGCGGCATCCTGCCTGCCGTCACCGTCCAGATCCTGCAGCAGGAAAGGCGAAAGCAGGTCGCCCTGCATGGGATATTTGAGCTGTGCGCTCTCCCCCAGCCAGTCGTTCAGGGCAGTCTGCACATCGCCGTAATCGCCGGAAAGCTTGGGCGCACGCAAAAGCTCCTCCACCTGCACCTGTTCACCGGGCATGCTGCAGCCTGCCAGAAGCAGGCACAGCAGCACGCAAGCCAACCACCGGCCAAAATGATTCGGATGTTTCAACCGCTGCGCCTCCTCTGTGTGGAAAACTTGTCCGGCCAAAGGCCGAAAACATGCTATTGTCAGTATACCACGGGCCGGGCGCAATTCCAACACCCGAAAACGAGAAAAGGGGCTGCTGCACCACATTTGGTGCAGCAGCCCTTTTGGGGTCCTGATTTTTATTCTTCGGTCTTGTCAAACAAGCCTTTTTCTTTTGCGGCGTTCCAGGTCAGGCAGGTGCGCAGCTTGCTGACCGGGAAGGCCGGGTGGAATTTATTGTTGTCCGCATCGTCCTTCATCAGATCCTGCTCCACTGCCCAGCGGGCGGCCTTTTGTGCGTCGGTATCGCCCTCGTCGATGTCGCTGTAGAGGGCGGTGCTTACAGGCTCAGGCTTCCCGGCGTGCTCCCACAGCAGCTCGGCCAGCTCGATGCGGTTGGAGGGCATGGGGATGCCGGGCATATTGATGACGCGGTAGATGCCGGTGCCGGCTTCATAGATAATAGCACCTGCGGCAGCACCGATCACCACAGCAGAGATCGCGCCCTGAATGTTGCCGGTATCGCTGGGTCCAACCGGGTCGGGTTCAGGAATGGGGTCATCCGCGAAGGTTGCCGTCACCTCTACATTAGCATCCGGCATGGTAAAGGTCACCTTGGTGGGGTCGTCCGCGTCCGGCTTCAGGAAGGTCGGGTCTTGCTCAACACCATTCACCTTCACCGTCCAGCCGGTGAAGTGCTGTCCCTCCGGCGCAATGGCTGTCAGGTGCACGGTTTCACCCACCGGCACAGTGCTGCCGCTCGGTACGGACGCATCGCTGCCGTCAATGTTCGCAGTCACATGATCGCCGATGTTCAGCGTGGGATTCCCCTCAAAGTTTGCCTTTATTTCCACGTTCTCAGCCGGCATGGTAAATCTCACTTTGGCGGGGTCGTTCGCGTCCTGGGTCAGGAAGTTGTCTGCTTCCTTTTCCTCACCGCCTACCAGCACCGTCCAGCCGATGAAGCGCTCGTTGGCTTCCGGCTTCCTGCGCGTTGCTGTTACAGTATCGCCCTTAGCAGCTTCGGTCTTATCCACAGTGCAGTTTACAGGTGTGATGTTATACGGAATATTGCTATAATACGGTTCCGCTTTAACATCATAGGCGGGCATGGTCAGGGTCAGGGTCGCGGTGGTGGCGATGCCATTCCTCAACAGCTCGGCAAGTTCTGTTTCGTCCGTGATTTCACTCTCAGTATCATTTACAACTTTATACAGTTTCCAGCCTGCAAATGTCTTTCCTTCGGGAGCATTTCCGGCACTCAAAATCACTTCAGTGCCTGCGGCCACAGGAGCCTTCAGTTCTTCAGCTTCGCTCTCAAGCTTTGCAGTGGCATTGACTGTGGTCACAGTGTACAGCGGACGCACATAACCGCATGTATTGCAGTCATTGTCTTTTGCATCGGTGTAATCATGGGTAGTTTTCGCCACCTGTTCAGCCGTCAGGCCCGGGCAGTTTGCGGCAGTGCACACCCTCCAGTGTTTGGTAGCGTCATGTTCCCACCGGTAATTATGCCAATGCACATTCAGTACGACATTCATTTTTTGGTTTTGTCCGATATCATAATCGTAGTAAAACGTCTTGGAAATGGGATTAACCGTAAGGATATTTCCATTGATTGTGCCGTTACCTGTAGCAGTTGCTTTGCTTGCGTCAAATTTTCCCGGCAAAGTGGTAAGGTCAAACTTTCCATCACCTTCAACTGCAATATTATAGCTGCAGTTCTTCCCACCAAACGTCGCCAAAGCCGTATGGTTCTTTGCATCCAGCGACGTCAGATTTGTATTAGAAACAAACAACGTCTTCAGCTTCGTGTTCGCACTTACATCCAATACACTCAGTGGATTTTTCCAGCATTTTAACACTTCCAATTCTGTCTGATTCCTCAGATCCAGATTGCTCAATTTACTCTCATAACACGAGAGCTCTTTAAGTTTTTTATTTTCCCTGACATCCAATTCCGTCAGATTGTTGGTTCCGCAGCTTAATTTCACTAATTCCTTGTTTTGACTTACATCCAATGTATCCAGGTGGTTATCTTGACAATCAAAATCTTCCAGCTTCTCATTTTTGCTCACGTCGATCGACGGTAACGCATTGTGCCCACAGTAGAATGTTTCCAATAGCGGCAACCCGCTTACATCCAGCTCATTCAATTGGTTATGATGACAGTTAATATACGACAGGTTTTTGTTGTGGCTCAAATCTATCGTTGTCAGATTATTATAATAGCACTCGAGGAGCCAGATGTTCGTAAAAAACTCGATTCCCTTTAAGTTACTTATTTCTTTATTATCACAAGAAATCCACTTTGCGCTCGCGATCTCACTTGGGCTGAAATACTTGTCGTGATTTTTATCCCATTCTTCCGCCACATAGTCTCTAAAATTTTCGTCCGGAAAGTTTTTCTCGTTGATTGCAATATACCCCTCCGGCACAGCAGCATCCGCCTGCGCACTTACGCCATTTTCCTGTTCTTCCGCCCCCGGCTCCGCCGCAAACGCGCCCACCGGCAGAACCGACAGCATCATGCACACCGCAAGCGCTGCACTGAGAAGTCTCGTACTCTTTTTTCTCATGTTCTCTTCCTCTTTTCGTTTGTTATTTTGCAGGCACCCACCCCAAAAGGCACCGTCTGCTCTTCAAGTTTACCCCCCCCCCATACAACATATCAAGAGGCATTTTGCTAGAAAATAGGTTCGAGTTTTTAGTGGAATTGTTGAAATGTTTACGGTTTGGCCTGATATTCCCGGTAACATTCAGAAGCAATGAAAATGCCACGCAAAAAAAACCCTCTCCCATTGCTGGGAAAGGGCTTTTGAACACTGTATCAAACAGTCAGAGCAGATCAGACGAGCTCCAGAACTGCCATCTCAGCTGCGTCGCCGCGGCGAGCGCCGATCTTGATGATGCGGGTGTAGCCGCCGTTGCGGTCAGCGTACTTGGGGCTGATCTCATCAAACAGCTTCTTTGCAACATCTTCCTTGGTGATGTAGGCATAAACCTGACGCTTGGTGTGCAGGTCGCTTGCCTTGCCAAGGCTGATCATCTTCTCGGCCATGGAACGAACGTCCTTAGCGCGAGTGACAGTGGTCTCAATCTTGCCATTCTCTAACAGGTAGGTAACCATAGCGCGCATCATAGCGTTGCGGCTGTCGCTGGTTCTACCGAGCTTTCTGGTACCGGGCATCCCGTTTCACTCCTTAATTATTTTTAGTTATCGTCATCCGTGTTCAGCTTGAAGCCCAGAGAATCCAGCTTTGCCATGACCTCTTCCAGGCTCTTGCGACCGAGGTTGCGGACCTTCATCATCTCGTCCTCGCTCTTGCTGACCAGATCTTCCACCGTGTTGATGCCTGCGCGCTTCAGGCAGTTGAAGGAACGCACGCTCAGATCCAGCTCTTCAATGGTCATTTCCAGAGCCTTTTCCTTGTCGTCGTTGGTCTTCTCCACCATGATCTCAGCGCCGGCTGCCTCATCGGACAGGTTGACGAACAGGTTCAGGTGCTCGGTCAGCACACGGGCAGCCAGAGAAACGGCTTCCTGCGCATTGATCGTGCCATCGGTCCAAACCTCAATGGTCAGCTTGTCATAATCGATCGCCTGGCCAACACGGGTGCTCTCGACGTTGTAGTTCACCTTGAGCACAGGGGTGTAAATGCTGTCAACGGGAAGAGTGTTGATATCGTTCTTCTCGATGATAGCCTGTTTGTTGCGCTCTGCGGGCACATAGCCGCGGCCCTTATCGAAGGTCAGCTCCATGACGAGCTTGCCGCCCTCGCCCAGGGTTGCGATGTGCCACTCAGGGTTCAGAATTTCGATGTCGTCGCCCTGCTTGATGTTGTCAGCGGTGACCTCACAGGGGCCGACTGCCTCAACACGCACTGTCTTCGGACCATCGGTGTACAGCTTTGCAGCAATACCCTTCAGGTTCAGGACAATTTCGGTAACGTCTTCCTTGACGCCCTCAATGGTGGAGAACTCGTGAACCACGCCATCAATCTTGACGCTGGTCACGGCGACACCGGGCAGAGAGGAAAGAAGCACACGACGCAGGCTATTGCCCAGTGTGATGCCAAAGCCACGCTCCAGCGGTTCTGCCACGAATTTGCCGTAGCGGCCGTCCGGGGACAGGCTTGCCGTTTCGATTTTGGGACGTTCAATCTCCATCATATCTATGCCCTCCTTGTCAAACCGGCGCTGCCGCCGGCCCATTATTAAATTCTTTCAAAGAAAAGAATGCGAAAGTGAGCCGTCCACGGGGAAGGCCCAGCCTTCTTAATGGATTACTTGGAGTACAGCTCGACGATGAGGTGCTCTGCGACTTCGTAGTCGATATCGCTGCGCTCGGGCAGCTTTGCGACAACACCCTTCAGAGAACCGGTCTCACGGTTCAGCCATGCGGGCAGAGCAACAACGGGAGCCTCGGGGCCGGTCAGCTTTGCAAACTTTGCAGAGCTGCGGCTGGACTCGCGCACTTCGATCACGTCGCCAGCCTTCACCTGGTAAGAAGGAATGTTGACCTTCTTGCCGTTGACGGTGAAGTGAGCGTGGGACACCAGCTGACGAGCGTCGCGGCGGGTCTGAGCAAAGCCCAGACGGAACACGACGTTGTCCAGACGGCACTCCATGATCTGCAGCAGGTTCTCACCAGTCTTGCCGGGGCGGGCCTCAGCACGCAGGTAAGCATTGTGGAACTGCTTTTCCAGAACGCCGTAGATAAACTTGACCTTCTGCTTCTCCTTCAGCTGAGATGCGTACTCAGACTGCTTCTTGCGCATGTTGCCATTGGAGTTGCGGGTGGTATTCTTCTTTGCATAGCCCATGACCGCAGGAGAAATGCCCAGGGCCTTGCAACGCTTTGCGATAGGCTGCGTATTCTTTGCCATAATTCAATTTCCTCCTTCGATCAGACACGACGGCGCTTCGGGGGACGGCAGCCATTGTGGGGGATGGGAGTCACGTCCTTGATCAGGGTGACTTCCAGGCCGGTAGCCTGCAGCGCACGAATAGCGGACTCACGGCCAGCGCCGGGGCCCTTGACGTAGACCTCAACGGTCTTCATGCCATGCTCGATAGCAACCTTGGCTGCGGTCTCAGCAGCAGACTGGGCTGCGAACGGAGTGCTCTTACGGCTGCCGCGGAAGTTCAGGGAGCCAGAGGAGCACCAAGACACTGCATTACCCTGCAGGTCGGTGATGGTGACAACAGTATTGTTGAAGGTAGACTGGATATGAGCCTGACCAGCAGCAATGTTCTTGCGCTCTTTGCGCTTCATGCGGACATTAGCGCCCTTCTTGGCATTATTTGCACTTGCCATTTCTCAAATCCTCCTTACTTCTTCTTGTTAGCGACAGTGCGCTTGGGACCCTTGCAGGTACGTGCATTGGTCTTGGTACGCTGGCCGCGGCAGGGCAGATTCTTGCGATGGCGGGTGCCACGGAAGGACTGGATCTCAACCAGGCGCTTGATGTCCAGAGCAACGTTGCGGCGCAGGTCGCCTTCAACGATGATGTTAGCCTGATCGATGTAGTCACGGATCTTAGCCTCTTCTTCCAGAGTCAGGTCCTTGACGCGGGTATCGGGGTTGATGCCAGTTGCTTCCAGGATCTTGTTAGCAGTGGTCTGGCCGATACCATAAACGTAGGTGAGACCCACCTGAACGCGCTTCTCGCGGGGCAGGTCAACGCCGGCAATACGTGCCATAGTAGTTTCCTCCAAAAATCATCCCATGTCAGTGTCGGGGTCTGCGCCGGGACTCTACGCACTTGACCCCCAGGCGCCCGAATTAGCCCTGGCGCTGCTTATGCTTGGGGTTCTGGCAGATGACCATCACGCGGCCTTTGCGGCGGATGACCTTGCACTTTTCGCAGATGGGTTTCACGGAAGGCTTGACCTTCATGATGTTGAACCTCCTTTTGGTTGATACCCTGGTGCTTATTTGGAGCGCCAGGTGATGCGGCCCTTAGAAAGATCATAGGGCGACATTTCCACGGTAACCTTGTCCCCGGGCAGGATACGGATGAAATTGGTCCGCAGCTTGCCGGAGATGTGCGCTAAGAGGATGTGACCGCTGGGAGTGAGCTTCCCGGTGTTCTTATCCTCGCTCAACATTTCCACCTTAAAGATGGCGTTGGGCATGGCTTCACGCACAATGCCTTCGATCTCGATAACGTCTTCCTTAGACAAGCTATTTGCCTCCTCATTGGATCTGCTCAGTTTGTCGTTGAACCTGAACCGGTGCCTTTGCCTTGGAACCCTGAAAGCGCCGCGGTTTTCACGTGCCTGCGCCCGTTTGACCGCAGCTTGCCGCTTCAGCGTTCTCCAGTTCCAGTGCCGGTCCACAGACGGACAGGCGGCGATGATCGCCACATACTTCATCTTTCGCGGCACAAAATCCGCAAAACGGGCAGAAAATCCCTGTCCGCCGAGGAAGTATCTGGCTTCCACAGCCATTTATAGATTATACACCTTTTGTTGTCAATTTGCAAGAGGTTTTTTCCGTATTTCCGATAAAAAATTCTCGAAATTCAAAAGCTGTCCTTTCTCTCCCCGGTCTTGGTTTTTCTCCACCGCAAAGATGAAACTTTTTCACCAAAAGTTGTCATAATTGCACAAACAGCAGGTCTGTCCCTGCAAAAACGCCGCCTGCGGCGGAGCATTTCTGCTCTTCACAGGCGGCGCTTCTCATATTTCAGGGATCAGCTTACTTCAGGCTGAACTTTTCCGGGTCAAAATCCGGGTCATCCCAGAAGCGGGTCATGATCTCAGTGTGATCCTTCAGGATCGCATTGGAGTGCTCAAAGTGCGCAGCCAGACCACCGTCCTTGGTCTTGACGGTCCAGCCGTCCTTGGACTGGGTGATCTTGCAGTCGTACTGGCAGATCATGGGCTCAATGGCAATGGTCATGCCGGGCACAAGGCGGGGGCCGCGGCCCTGATGGCCGTAGTTGGGCACCTCGGGATCCTCGTGCAGCTCCTTGCCGGTGCCGTGACCCACAAAGTCACGAACAACACCGTATCCGCGCGCCTCACAATATTCTTGTACTGCGTGGCCGATATCGCCGATCCTGTTGCCGGGTATCGCCTGCTCAATGCCTTTATACAGGCTCTCGCGGGTGGTATCCATCAGCCGCTTTGCCTCGGGGGAGCAAGACCCGACTGCAAATGTGGCAGCATTATCGCCGTTATAACCGTTTTTGGCCGCACCCAGGTCGATGCTGACAATGTCACCCTCTTGGAGGATGCGGTCCTTTTTCGGTATACCGTGGATCACTTCATCATTTATGGATATACATGCAGTAGCGGGATAGCCCCCATAGTGCAGGAAATTGGGCTTAGCGCCCCGTTTGATGATCAAATCGTAAGCGATCTTATCGATTTCCTTTGTAGAGATGCCCGGCTTAACAGCCTCGCCTGCTACCATCAATGCTTCAGCGGAGATCTGGCAAGCCTCTTTCATCAGCTCCAGTTCTCTGCTGCTTTTCAGCACGACCATGTTAATCCTCCAGTGCTGCAAAAACGAGTGCCGTGGTGTCTGCCACCTCTTCCTGACCCTCTACGACTGCCAGCTTACCCAGCTTGTCGTAAAAGTCCTTCAGCGGCTCGGTCATCTTGTGGTA
>ENA-OPCB01001388-OPCB01001388.1-human-gut-metagenome-genome-assembly--contig:-NODE-1388-length-14534-cov-2.879204_pt1 | contig 14534 bp, 8 predicted proteins | sample MGYA00241561_ERZ501473 | MGnify/ENA primary metagenome ERZ501473 (study PRJEB25962, sample SAMEA2042519) | human gut metagenome | biome: human gut; feature: human-associated habitat; material: faeces... | reverse complement strand
GAGAAACCGGACAAGGCATTTAGTGGAGTACGTATTTCATGACTCATATTCGACAGAAAAAGACTTTTGGTACGAATGGAGTTCTCAGCACTTTGCCGGGCTTTTTCCAATTTATGTTGAGATGCAATCAAGCGTGCATTGATTTTACGAATATAAAGTACGGATACAATAGATATGCCTAGAATGAGGATACAACCTATAATTGAATAAAAAAGCAGACGGCTTCGCTCGCTTTGATTATCCATCTCGAGACGGTCCACCTGATATATGGTTCGCAACAGATTTATCTGGGTGGAATAGTTACGGGCATTGATAGAATCTCGTGCAATATTGATGTCTTGAAAAATGGCACATGCCTCTCTAGGCCTGTTTTGTTTGGTATACAGTTGTGCCAGTGAATTCTTCATTTTTAGATATCTGTTATAGACATTGGCACTGCTGGTATTTATGGTCAGCTCATTATATAATTTGATAGCTAGTTCGTCATCTCCAATTCTTTTGGCATATTCAGCTTGTATATATTTCAAGATAGAACTATGAAAATAAAACGGATAGTATTCATACCATTCTTCTGCTTCCTGAATATATTTCCGGACTTTATCCATATCATTATTATGGAGGTAATAATATGCTTGGAAGATATTTTCTATGAAACGGCTGTGCTGGTAATCATTCATTTGTTCCATTTGATCCAAATGGGCTTTAGCTTCATCCATCCTCCCCATTCTGATGAGGGTTGGAATTAGTTGAATCAAGACTTTTTCCTGTAATTTTTCGGAGTCGGATACTTTATGCAATTTCTGCATGGCTATTTCGTATTCTTCGATAGCCTCATTATTCATGTTGGCATTAAGATAAGTATCTCCTATTGCATAATGGGCTATGGCTATGCCGATATCGTATTTCATTTGAGTGGCCTGTTTCAGCATAACATTTGCTTTTTCCAACGCTTCGTTGATGTGGCCGTCTGAAACGAGGGCATATACAGCCATCTGCTGCATAAGGAACATGTATTTATAGTCCTTTCTGCTACGGAATACTTCTACAAGTTCATTTTCCCATTGGGCGATATCTCTTAATCTGACTTCCTGAGAATAACCTAAGTTATTATCCATCAGGTATTCCATAAGATGTATACGCTCATCTTCCGAATCCTTGCTTGCAGACAGGATATAGGAAGTACCGTAAAATAACATCAACAATAATAGTATGATCGTTTTACTGAGCTTCACCTTATTAACTAATACGTTTATACAATGATATGTGATTAATTGCGACAAAAATAACTAAAAAGGACGAGATATCCGAAAATGTCTCGTCCTTTTTGTATATTTAATCCTATTTCTTGTTGATTATATCCTTTGGCTTCAGTTTTAGCTGTTCATACTCATTAGGAATTCGTCGTTGTCTTTGGTTTTTTCCATACGATCTTTTACGAAATCCATAGCTTCTATCGGGTTCATATCAGCCAGATATTTGCGGAGTATCCACATGCGATCCAATGTTTGCTTATCCTGCAACAGATCATCACGACGAGTGCTGGAAGCAACAATGTTGACTGCAGGGAAAATACGTTTGTTGGACAGGTTGCGGTCGAGTTGCAACTCCATGTTACCTGTACCTTTGAATTCTTCGAAGATAACTTCGTCCATTTTAGAACCGGTATCAATCAATGCAGTAGCCAGGATAGTGAGTGAACCACCATTTTCAATATTACGGGCGGCACCGAAGAAACGCTTCGGCTTCTGCAACGCATTTGCGTCCACACCACCGGAAAGCACCTTACCGGAAGCCGGTTGTACCGTATTATAAGCACGAGCCAAACGAGTGATCGAGTCAAGAAGAATCACGACATCATGACCACATTCTACCATTCGTTTCGCCTTGTTCAATACGATCTCAGCGATTTTCACGTGACGTTCAGCCGGTTCGTCGAATGTAGAGGCGATCACTTCCGCATCCACGCTACGAGCCATATCCGTAACCTCCTCCGGACGTTCGTCGATCAATAATATAATCATATAAACCTCGGGATGGTTGTAAGCGATAGCGTTCGCGATATCTTTCAGCAACATCGTCTTACCGGTTTTCGGTTGAGCGACGATCAAACCACGTTGCCCTTTTCCGATCGGGGAGAATAAATCAACCACACGTACGGCGATATTATCGTATACTTTCGGTGATTTACGTGCCGTAAGCATGAATTTCTCATCCGGGAATAACGGGGTCAAATGATCGAAAGGAACCCGGTCGCGAACCTCTTCTGGCGTACGGCCATTGATCTTGTCCACTTTCACCAACGGGAAATACTTCTCACCTTCCTTCGGCGGACGAATCGAGCCTTCTACCACGTCACCCGTTTTCAAGCCAAATAACTTGATCTGGGATTGAGAGACATAAATATCGTCCGGTGAAGTCAAATAGTTATAATCTGAAGAACGAAGGAAACCGTAACCATCTTGCATCATCTCCAACACGCCGGTTCCTGTAAGGATGCCGTCAAACTCATACATTTTCTCTTGAGCCTGCTGGTTGTTATTAGCGTTATTGTTATTACGGTTGTTATTATGATTATTCTGTCGATTGTTCTGTCGAGGATTATTCTGCTGGGGAGCGGCCTCGGGTTGAGGTTTGTTAGCCTCGGGTTTCGGAGCGGAGAACGGGAAAATCTGATCCAATACGGATTTAGCGTCCGGATGGCGAAATACGATGCGCTTAGGCTCTTCTTCCGTCGCTTGTGGTGAAGTGGTTTCTTCCGCTACCTCTACCGGAGTCGTATTTTCCGGCAAAGCGGCTTCTTCTTCCGTTTCAAGTTCCGCCACAACAGGAGGCAACAACGGTTTCTCCACCGGGCTCTCTACTACCGCCGGAGTTTCCACGGCCGAGATTTCCGTTACCATAGAGATCGTTTGCGGCTCTTTCGAAACCACCACTTCCTTGTTATCCTCGGAAGGAGCGATAGCGCCCGCTACCTTTTCCTTTTTCTCGATACGGACTCTTTTCTTACGTTCAGGCTGCTCTTTTTGCTCTTTCTTGTCAGCCGGAGCAGCCACTGGCTTTTCCGAAGCCTGTTGGGCACTCTCTGCAGCTTCGGCAGTCTCAGCCTTCGCCACTTTAGGAGAAGCGGCTTTAGCCGGACGGCCTCTCTTACGGCCCTCTACAGGCTTCTTAGCCTCTTTCTCTTTCATCTTTTCAGCCTGAATGCCGGCATAGGAGATCGCTTGCTCATCAAGAATCCGATAAACCAACTCTTCTTTCTTTAAGCTGCTAACTTTTTTTATTCCCAACTCTTCCGCGATACTTTGAAGTTCGGGAAGAAGTTTTTCATTTAGTTCTAGAATGTTATATTTCTGCATATTGCGAAGTAATAATATAAATGGCACATACACACGGATCACATATGCAAACACGACGTACGCCCAATGGTATCATTGTATCTTTATTAAATTATAATTTTCATGTAATAACCGGATTGTTCAGCTAATTTGAACCATTAGTAACATATCTGCGGAGTAAATCTTCGCAAATGTAAGAATATTTTTACAATAAACGAGGATTTAGCCCAAAAAATTCACAATTAGCACACGCTTTGTTGATTCGTCCATACGAAAACGATTATCAGTCCTTTCTCCTACCACCCAAACGATAGCGTCGCCACTACAAAGAAGCCATGTGCGCTCCTTCTCAATCCGGCTAAATTTATGATCGGAGAAATAGTCACTCAACTTCTTACGTCCTTTCATTCCGAAGGGAATAAACCAATCGCCTTCTTTCCAAGTCCGCAATGTTAAAGGGAAATCGAGTTTATCATAATCCAAATAAGCGATCCGCTTATTCTTCTCGATAGGGAAATCTATAGTTATAACAAGTTTTTGGAAAGATAGTTCAATAGGTTCATGATTAATGCCCTTTTCTGGATCTAAAACGAAGGTTCGCTTTTCCTTCTTCTCTAAAGAAGTGATCCATAAATAATCCCGATCCTTCAGCAAACGATGGGTGGAAGAGTAAAACAGCTTACCAGGCTCCTTGGTCAAGGCAGCGAAAATATCGTCCGAGACCAGACGGGTAAAACCATATTCTTTTAATAACTCATACAAAATCGTCTTCGGAGCCGGAAACCGCATCAACGCCCCGATAGAAAGACGATCATCCGATACGACAACCTCTTTCCGGGCTTGTTCCAATACATATATATATATAGTCTCTGCGGCAGAAAGATGCTCGGCGGAACGTGCGATGGTATTCCGGGCCGATGGATTTATCTCCTCCAAAAGCGGCAACACATTCAAACGGATGAAATTACGGGTATAAGCATCCGATAAATTCGTGCTATCCACCATATAGGCGTAGCCTTGATCCGCCAGCCAAGCCAAGATATCCTCACGGCTTACGCACAGCAAAGGACGGACGATGAAACCATTCCTCGGACGGATCCCGCTCATCCCCCGGATTCCCGTGCCCCGTATCAAATTCATCAAGACCGTCTCCACATTATCGTCCCGGTGATGGGCGACGGCGGTCGCCTGCCCTCCCAGCCACTCCCGCATCTCCTCAAACCAAGCATAGCGCAATTCACGGGCAGCCATCTCTATCGAGAGATGCCTCTCTCCGGCATAAGAGATCGTATCGAAATCTATCTTATGAAAGGGTACTTCCAAAGATTCCGCGAACTCACAGGCAAATGCCTCATCCCGATCCGACTCCTCCCCACGCAAATGAAAGTTACAATGAAGCGCTATACACGGATATCCCAAACGCACCAATACGCCCAACAAAGCCACAGAATCGGCACCACCGCTCAATCCGACCAAAACCGGACGATCCTCGGATAACAGCCGGTACTTCTCTATATATAAACGTATCGTATGTATCATAACATCTTTGTATTAAAAACAATAATGGCCCTAGCCGGTTTTAGCTAGAGCCATTACTTATAGATCTTTTGAATTAATCTTCTACACCTGCTAATTCCGGGTCGATCATAATACGACCACAGTATTCGCAAACAATAATTTTCTTACGCAACTTGATATCCAATTGCTTCTGAGGCGGGATCTTGTTAAAGCAACCACCGCAAGCGCCACGTTGCACATAAACAACAGCCAAACCGTTACGAGCACCTTTACGGATACGCTTGAAAGCGGTCAACAAACGAGGTTCGATAGTGGCTTCCAGCTTCTTCGCTTTCTCACGAAGTTTCTCCTCATCCTGCTTTGTCTCGGAAATGATCTGCTCCAACTCGCTCTTTTTCTGAACCAAGTCAGCCTTACGGCCTTCCAGCTTCTCAGTCAGTTCAGCGATATCTTTTTTCTTAGCGTCTACCGCCTCTCCGAACTCACGGATTTTCTTCTCTGAGAACTCAATTTCCAAACCTTGGAACTCGATCTCCTTGGACAGGTTATCAAACTCCCGGTTATTACGCACATTATCTAATTGTGCCTTATAGCGATCTATCAATGTGGTAGATTCCGTGATCTTATGCTTTTGCTCAACAACAGAAGCCTCAAACTCCTTGATCTCCGCCTGATAGTTCTGGAGACGTGTTTCCAGTCCTGCGATCTCGTCCTCCAAGTCTTGAACCTCCAGAGGAAGCTCACCACGAAGGGTCTTGATCTTATCAATTTCAGTCATCATCGTCTGAAGTTGATACAGCGTAGAAAGCTTTTCTTCAACCGTATATTCCTTTTCAGCTGATTGTTTATCTGTAGCCATTCTATAAATATTTTACCGGGTTTGAATTAACATTCGAAAAATGTACCGCAAAGGTAGGGAATTTTTTCGATATTATGTTATAAAAGATATCTTTTGTACAGACTTCACTTTCATAATGACCAATAACCGCCAGCAGAATCCGGTCTTCCACATCGTAAAAGTCATTATATTTAGCCTCCCCCGTAATGAAAACGTCCGCACCGTAACTGATTGCGTCTTTGATCAGGAAAGCGCCGCTCCCCCCGCATAAAGCGACTTCGCGTATCGGCTTGCCGGTCAGGGCGGAATGCTTCACGCACCCCACCTGGAACAGTTCCTTGATCCGTTGCAGGAAGCCCAATTCACTCTCTTCTTCGGGCAACTCTCCGACTACCCCCGAACCGACCTGGTTCCAGGCATTATCCAAAGGATAGAAATCGAATACCGGTTCTTCATAAGGATGGACGGAAAGCAACGCACGCGTCACCGTCGACTTACGGAAAGCGGGCAATATCGTTTCGATACGGATTTCCGACTCCACATGCAACTCGCCTATTTCGCCACAGAACGGGTTCGTCCCTTCGCCGGCACGGAAAGTCCCGCTCCCCGGCAGGCTGAAGCTACAGGAATCATAGCCGCCTATCGCTCCGGCTCCCGCATTGAACAAGGTCGTCCTCACCAAATCGGCATAGGCCTCCGGCACGAAAGTGACCAGCTTCAGCAAAGCACCTTTCTGGGGGCTCAGGACACGGACATTTTCCAGCCCGATCAGTTCCGCCAGACGGAAGTTCACGCCTCCCGCCGCATTATCGAGATTGGTATGGGCGGCATAGATCACCAAGTCATACTTGCAGGCCTTCATCATGCACCGCTCGATATAGGTCGAACCGGTCAGGGATTTGAAGGCTTTAAAGGCCAAAGGATGATGAGAGACAATCAGATTACACCCCATCTCTATCGCCTCGTCCACCACCTCTCCGGTGACGTCGAGGCAAAGAAGCGCACCGGTAGCCGGCTGATTCACATCGCCTACCTGCACACCTGCATTGTCAAAGCTCTCCTGCAATGGCAACGGAGCGTATTGTTCGATTTCTTTCAGTATATCCTTAACCCTTAACATAATCAATAATTTATAAATAAATCAATTTGCCAATAGGCCAGTGAACCATTCACCAGCATACCGGCAAATCGACCTATCGGTATATTACTCCTTAATATCTACTTTCAGGCATAATTCTTCCAACTGCGAATCATCCAGTTGTCCGGGCGCATCCAGCATGACATCGCGACCGGAGTTGTTTTTCGGGAACGCGATACAGTCACGGATAGAATCGAGGCCGGCAAACAAAGAGACCCAACGGTCCAGACCGTAAGCCAGACCACCGTGAGGAGGCGCACCATATTTGAAGGCATTCATCAGGAAGCCGAAACGCTCCTGTGCCTTTTCTTCGGTGAAGCCCAGCAACTGGAACATCTTATCCTGCAACTTGCTGTCGTGGATACGGATGGAACCGCCACCCACTTCGACACCATTGATCACCATGTCGTATGCATTCGCACGGACGGCTCCCGTATCGCTGTCCAGCAAAGGAATATCTTCGGGTTTGGGAGAAGTAAACGGATGGTGCATTGCATAGAAGCGCTGGTCTTCTTCGCTCCACTCGAACAGCGGGAAGTCGATCACCCACAGGCAGGCGAACTTGTTCTTGTCACGCAAACCCAACTGACCGGCCACTTCCAGACGCAATTCGCAAAGTTGTTTGCGCGTCTTCATCGCATCGTCGCCGGAAAGGATCAGAATCAGGTCGCCCGGTTTTGCGCCGAAGGCCTCTTTCATCTGCTGCAATACTTCCTGGGTATAGAATTTATCCACGCTCGACTTCACATTGCCGTCTGCCTCCACACGGGCATATACCATGCCCTTTGCACCGATCTGCGGACGTTTCACAAACTCGGTCAGCGCATCCAGCTGCTTGCGCGTATAAGAAGCCGCCCCTTCCGCACAGATACCGCCGACATAAGCAGCATTATCGAATACGGAGAAACCGTGTCCCTTCATGATGTCCATCAGTTCGACGAACTTCATATCGAAACGCAGGTCCGGCTTGTCGCTTCCGTAATATTTCATGGCATCGTGCCAACTGATACGCGGGAAAGCTTCTTTTATATCGATGCCCCGGATCACCTTGAACAGATGCTTGGCCATTCCTTCGAAAATGTTCAGCACGTCTTCCTGTTCCACAAAGCTCATTTCGCAGTCGATCTGTGTAAATTCGGGCTGGCGGTCCGCACGCAGGTCTTCGTCACGGAAACATTTCACGATCTGGAAATAACGGTCGAAACCGGAAACCATCAACAACTGCTTCAACGTCTGCGGAGACTGAGGCAAAGCGTAGAACTGTCCGGGATTCATACGGGAAGGCACGACAAAGTCACGCGCCCCCTCAGGCGTCGAGTTTACCAGCACCGGAGTTTCGACTTCCAGGAATCCTTGCTTGTCCAGATAGTTACGCACCTCGAAAGCCATACGATGACGCAGTTCCAGGTTCTTGCGGACGGCGTTGCGGCGCAAATCCAGATAACGGTATTTCATACGCAGGTCGTCCCCCCCGTCCGTATCGTCTTCAATCGTGAAAGGAGGAGTCACGGCAGCATTCAGGACATTCAGTTCCGAAACGATGATTTCGATCTCACCGGTAGGGATATTCGGGTTTTTGCTGGAACGTTCGCGAACGGTTCCCGTCACCTGGATAACATATTCGCGTCCCAGCTTATTTGCTTTCTCACAAAGAGCGGCATCCACTTCCTGGTTAAACACCAATTGCGTAATACCGTAACGGTCGCGGATATCCACGAACGTCATGCCACCCATCTTACGGGTTTTCTGTACCCAGCCGGCCAGCGTAATCACCAAGCCTTCATCGGCAAGGCGCAGGTCGCCACATGTTCTTGTTCTATACATTATATAATATGGATTAAACTGTTTTTCTTTTTTACGTGTGCAAAGATAATAATTTATAGGTCTCAAGAATATTTGAAATGGCATTTAAACGTTGAAAAGTCGTTTCTAATTTTCTTGAAGCCATTTTTCAATGGTGAAACCCATCTCCATTTTTCTTGAAACGGTTTTTCACCATTAAAAAGGCACTTCAAGAAATATTGAAACGGAGATTCAATAGTGAAAAACGGCTTCAAGAAAATTTGAAACCGTTTTTCAACGTTTAAATGCCATTTCAAATAAAATTGAGAGGGGAAATCAATGCTTGTTTTCCAGCGTGAAGCGCAATGTCCCGGCATTCACCAGTTCGTCTTGCGAAATCGTATACCCTTTCAGCTTCTTCCCGCCGGCTGTCACCTCTTTGATATAAATATCTTCCGGGGTTTTGCGGGCGGACTCGATCACCAATTCGCCTTTCGGATAGAACTTCTCGTCCAGCCGGATCGTCACCTTGTTGAAGGTCGGAGAAGTCACAACATAATCCAGGTCACCGGGACAGGCCGGATAGAATCCCATCATCGAGAAGATCGCCCAGGTAGACATCGTACCCGTATCGTCGTTACCCGGAAGCCCGTTCGGGGCATTGTGATAATATTTGCCCAACAGTTCGCAGACCAGCTTCTGCGTACGCCAAGCCTCTCCCTTGAAATAGCTGAAGAGGTACGGATAGGCGATATCCGGCTCGTTTGCCATATCGTAGTACCCTTTGTCGAAGACCATCTGCAACTTATCGACAAACTTCTTCTGACCGCCCATCAGTTTGGCAAGGCCTTTGATGTCATGGGGGACATAGAACGTGTAGTTCCAGGCGTTTCCTTCATGGAAACCGGGGCTCGGCTCGAAGTTCTCCCCCTGTTTCGGATCGAAAGGGGAATAGAACGTGCCGTCGGGCAGGATGGGACGAAGCGTACCGAACTCCTTGCAATAGTAATGCTTATACCCCATAGCCCGCTCACGAAACAGCTTAGCGTCTTCCTTCTTTCCCAACGCATCTGCCAACAACGAGAGATTCCAGTCGGCGATATAATATTCCAAGGCATGCGAAACCGAATTATCATACTGTTCGCGCAAGGGGACGTAGCCTTTGCTCATATAGTCGTTATTGTCCGGGCGGAGCAGGTTGAACTCTCCGGGAGTAGTAGCGCCCTTGCACATCCCTTCGTAGGCAGTCTCGATATCGTAATCGCGCAAACCGCGCATATAAGCATCCACGATATAAGGGATAGACGGATCGCCTTCCATCGTCAGTGTCTCGCGTCCGTACAGTTCCCACTTCGGAAGCCATCCGCTTTCCTTGTACATGTCGATCATGGTGCGGATGATGTCGAGCTGTTTTTCGGGATAGAGCAATGTCATCAATGTGCTGACATTGCGGTAGGTGTCCCAGAGCGAAAAGACCGTATAGCGGTTTCCGGTAGTATGGCCGACTTTCAGGCTTTCCATCATCGGATATTCGCCATTCACGTCCTGGATGATGTTCGGATGGATCAGCAGGTGGTATATGGCGGTATAGAAAATCGTCTTATCGTCGTTCGTCCCGCCTTCCACCATCACACGCGACAGATCGTCGTTCCACATCTTGCCGGCTGCCGCACGCACTTTGTCGAAATTGAAATCCGGCTGTTCGGTGTTCATATTCAGGCGGGCATTTTCGATGCTGACAAACGAGACACCCATCTTTACTTCGATCACTTCGTCTTCTTCGGTATCATACTTGAACCAGACGCCGATGTCGTCACCGCTCATCTCACGGTCATACTTCGTGTACAATTTATATTTGCCGGAATAGGCATCCCATTCGGCTTCCACTCCCTTCATCTCGCGTTGTTTCTTCCAGTAGCCGGCCTGCTTGGGGGCTTTGCTGAGCTTCATCACGAAATAGATCGGGAAAACAGCCTGCGGGTTATAGCAGAACGTACCGAGCAGCTTGCTTCCCTCTATCTCCGTATCGCTCACCATACGAACGGTCGCACCGGTTTCATTCGTCAGCCCCTCACCCAAATTCAAGAGGATATTCCCCTGCCCTTTCGGGAAAGTAAAACGTGTCAGGCCGGTACGCATGGAGGCGGTAGCTTCCGTCTTGATGTCATATTTCGTCAGGATATTACTGTAATAGCCGGGATGGGCCACCTCGTTCTTGTATTCGCTGCCGTATGCGTGATAATCCACATTCAGCTCCCCGGAGGTAGGCATCAACAACAGGCTTCCCATCTCCGGACAACCGACACCGCTCAGATTGACGTGCGCATAACCGGTGAAGAAATTATTATCCGCCGAATAAGGCGTGGACCACCACTGGCTGTCCTTATCAAACTTATTACTTTTCGACCCCATCACATTGAAGGGGGTAACACTCATCATTCCCTGGGGGCAAATCGCACCGGGATTGGTCGTCCCGTAGTTGCTTGTCCCGATAAACGGATTCACATAATCTACCGGCTGTTGCGCGGAAACCAGCAAAGAACAGCAACCCAATAAAAAAGAAAACAACACCATCTTCATAACACCAACTCTTATTTTTTAATTCTTAATTCTTAATTTTTAATTCACCAAACAACGATCTCATCCGCAAAAATAAAACCGGGATTCGCCCTCGGCGCTTTCAAACGGATATAACGGGTTTTCCAGTTACCGTCGAACGTATATTCTTGGAACAGGAGGTCCGGATCATCAGCCGGAACCGTTGTCGGAACAATCCCGCGGGAAATAAAGTTTTCACCATCTTCCGAAGTCAACAACTCCACTTGTCCGGGCTGGAACACCCCCGGACCGATCAATTGCATGAAACGAATGGACACTTTATGGATATCCGTATCCTCTTCCATATCGATCACACAGTCCAGGTCATCCAAATAACCTTGCCAACGTCCGTCCAGATAAGTCAGACCGCCCCGATAGCCGTCCAACAGGGCGTTCGTTCCTCCGGCCATATAGCCTTCGTAGAGCTTACTATTATAATGTATAGGCTTATTGATGGCCCGATGATAATCCACTTTCTTTTCCGTCGGTGTCCCCTGAAGCACACCGTCCCGGAAAATAGCGGCTTTGATATGGGCGGAATCTTGCACGGTTATCGGCCCGGCATAAAGGGCGGAAGATGCCACCGGAACGGAACCGTCCGTCGTGGAGCGAATTTCCGCCGGATATTTCTCAGCATCCAGTATAACTTCTATCTTTCTGCCTGCCGTATCGACCTGCATGGTCACTTCCAATTCGTCCGAAAGGGTAAAAGTACGGATCCCCATTCCCTGCAATTTGGAAATATGCGCATTCATGCGAGGTTTGAAATCCTCCCATGTCCGTAATTCCTGCGGCGTCCATCCGATCTCGGCCACAGCAAGGGCACGCGGGAACATCATATACTCCAGATGTTCGGGAGTCTGAATATACTCGGTCCAGGTATTAGCCTGCACCCCCAAAATATGCCGGCATTCCTCTGCCGTCAACGAATCCGCCGGGACGGGATCATAGCTATACACTTTCTTTATCGGCGTATAGCCGCCGATGGCATACGGCTGTGTCTTCGGATCGGCCTGATAGAAATCCAAATACATATAATTGCCCGGTGTCATCACCACATCATGCCCCATCCGTGCCGATTTGATTCCACCGTCTTCTCCCCGCCATGACATGACGGTTGCTTCGGGAGCCAGACCGCCTTCCAAGATCTCATCCCAACCGATCAGCTTGCGATCTTTCGAATTCAGAAACTCCTCAGCCCTGTGAATCATGTAACTCTGAAGCTCGTCCACGTTCTTCATTCCTTTTTCCTTCATCAAAGCCTGGCATTTCGGACATTTCTTCCAGGCGGACTTCCCGGCTTCATCGCCACCGACATGGATATATTCGGACGGGAAAAGATCGATCACCTCCGCCAATACGTCTTCCATGAATGTAAACGACTGCTCGTTACCGATACAAAAATCGCCGTTCTGGTAAGGCTTTCCCGAACAGCTCAGTTCAGGATAGGCCATCAGGACCTCTTCCGAATGCCCCGGAAATTCGATCTCCGGTATTATGTTTATATGTTTGGAAGCCGCATGTTTCACGATCTCCCGGATGTCCTCCTTCGTATAGTAACCGCCGTAAGCACCCGGCGTCCCTTCCGGCAGATACTTACGGTCGCGGCCGTCCCACCACTTCCGCCAATCAGATTCGGTGCGGAAGGCCGTTTCAGAAGTAAGTTTCGGATATTTGTCTATCTCGATACGCCATCCTCCGGCATCCGTCAGATGCATATGCAAGGTGTTCAGCTTGTAAAAAGACATCACATCCAGCAATTTCATCACTTCCTCTTTGGAGAAGAAATGACGGGATACATCCAGATGCAATCCCCGATACCCAAAACGAGGATTATCCCGGATCGAAACACATGGGACCTCTCCTCCGGCATAGAGTTGGCGTAACGTCTGCATCCCATAGAACAGACCGTCCGGCGAACCGGCACGCAGGTCGATTCCTCCCGGCGTCACATCCAACTGATAACCTTCCGGGTTACCGGACCAGGCTTCATCGATCACTGTTTTGATATTCCGGGAAGATTGCCCGCCAAATAACGCGAGACTATCGACCGTGAAAGTTCCTCCGGTCATTGTCATCTGTTCCGGTTTGGGAATAAGATTGACCTGCCGGACTTCCTCCGGAGAGCAGGCAATCAATAGCAACGAGCAAGCGGCAGCCAGCCCGGTTACATAATTGCGAGACTGTTTTGGCAGTAACATAAATATTTAGTTTAGTGTGTTTAATTCTTGGAGGGTAAATATACGAAGAAAAAACGGACAAGCTCCTATTTCAAACAAAAAGCGATGCTTTAGCTCCCCTAACCCATAGCGTTACACCGTCTAAAACTATGCTTGACGGGGCACAAAAAAAGAGGATATGCCTGTTCTGACATATCCTCCTATGTAAAGAAAGCCGCACCGTAGATATGAACAAACTCCGTATGACAGGATTTGAGTGCTTTGCCATCTTTGTAATCCGCCGTGCTAAGCATGCCCCGAAGGGTGCGGCCCGCCATTGACGACAAGAGCTGTGTCTCGGAATTAAAATAAACTGATGAGTTTCCCAATCGAACATGTGCGGCTAACTCATTTTTCTTATCACAAAGATATGCAATAGGAATGAAACCACCAAACTTTTGACATAAAAAAAGAGCTCCTGAATGGAGCTCTTTTTCCAATTGCTCTATAATGTCAATTACTTCACTTTAGCAACGATTGCTTTGAAAGCTTCCGGATGGTTCATAGCCAAGTCGGCAAGAACTTTACGGTTGATTTCGATACCTGCTGCATGCAAAGCTCCCATCAGACGAGAGTAAGACATTCCTTCCAGACGTGCGGCAGCATTGATACGCTGAATCCACAATGCACGGAAGTTACGTTTCTTGTTACGACGGTCACGGAATGCATAAGTCAAACCTTTTTCCCAGGTATTTTTAGCAACGGTCCACACGTTCTTACGTGCACCATAGTAACCACGGGTAAGTTTTAAAATCCGTTTTCTTTTTGCTCTTGAAGCAACATGATTTACTGATCTAGGCATAATTCTAATCTGTTTTGAATGTTAGCGTCATCTCTTAGGATGAACTTGATTGCTAATGCATTCGGTTAATAAAAATCGTTATAAAACTCGCTTAATGAATAAAGATTACTTCATGCAAAGCATCTGCTTTACGTTGCTTACGTCAACACTAGCTACCAAACCCGTGTGAGTAAGATTTCTCTTTTGCTTCTTAGTCTTCTTTGTTAAGATATGACTCTTAAAAGCGTGTTTTCTTTTGATCTTTCCTGATCCGGTAAGGGCGAACCTCTTTTTGGCACCGGAATTAGTTTTAATCTTTGGCATT
>ENA-OPCB01001386-OPCB01001386.1-human-gut-metagenome-genome-assembly--contig:-NODE-1386-length-14554-cov-2.499069_pt1 | contig 14554 bp, 9 predicted proteins | sample MGYA00241561_ERZ501473 | MGnify/ENA primary metagenome ERZ501473 (study PRJEB25962, sample SAMEA2042519) | human gut metagenome | biome: human gut; feature: human-associated habitat; material: faeces... | reverse complement strand
TTGCCAACGAGTACCGGGCCAGAGAGGTCCTGGAAAAATACTGCGCCTTCATGCCCGTTCCCATCTTTGTGGATGTGCTGAAGGAAGAAACAGAGGAGGAAAAGGCAGCCGCAAAGAAGGCCGAAAACACTGTTCATGTTTCCCCCGAGGAAGCCGCAAAGCTGACTACCGAGGGTGCTATGGATTTATTGCAGGAGCAGCAGGATGCCGCAGAGGAAGCAAAGGCAGAGGAGTCCAAGCCGCTGAATGACACCAACCCCCTCTGGCAGAGAAAGCCCTCCGAATGTACGGATGAGGACTACAAAGCCTTTTATCATCAGGTATTCAATGATTTGAATGACCCTCTGTTCTGGATTCATCTGAATATGGATTACCCCTTCCGTCTGAAAGGGATTCTCTATTTTCCGAAGCTGGTGGAGCAGATGGACATGATGGACGGCGAGGTAAAGCTGTACTGCAATCAGGTTTATATTGCGGATAACGTAAAAGAGGTTGTCCCCGAATTTCTGCTGCTCTTGAAAGGGATTCTGGACTGCCCCGATATGCCTCTGAATGTTTCCAGAAGTGCATTGCAGAATGACGGCTATGTGGAAAAAATGAATGCCTACATCACCAAGAAGGTTGCGGACAAGCTGAACCAGCTGTTCAAAACCGACCGTTCTGCCTTTGAGGGCTTCTGGGATGATATCAATATCTTCATCAAATACGGCTGTATGAAGGAAGAAAAGCTGTATGATAAGGTAAAGGATATCCTGCTGCTGAAAACAACAGACGGTGTTTATGAAACCGTTGCCGAATATCTGGAAAAAAATAAGGAAAAGCACGAAAACGTGATTTATTTTGCAACCGACACCAATCAGCAGGCGCAGTATATCCGCCTGTTCAAGGAGCAGGGTCTGGAGGCTGCCATCATGGATACGCCTGTGGATAAGCCCTTCGTTTCCTTCTTGGAATATAAAAATCAGGACATTAAGCTGAAAGTACAGCGTGTCGATGCGGATATTGATTCCTTGCAGGAAAAAGAGGATGCCGAAATTTCCGAAGCGAAAAAGCAGGCAGACGAATTTGAAGCAAATCAGATGCAGGAGCTGTTCCGCGCGGCGGTTGCAAATGAAAAGCTGAATGTAAAGCTGGAAGCGCTGAAGGCTGAAAAGGTTTCCGCTATGATTCTGCTTTCCGAGGAATCCAGACGTATGATGGAAATGATGGAGGCTTACGCCAACAACGAAGAATTTAAGGCAATGTTTGCCAATATGAAGCCCGATGAAACTCTGGTGCTGAATAAAAATAATAAACTGGTAAAAGCACTGCTTTCCATGGCAGGCAAGGAGGAAAAGAAGGAGGATGCAGCCCTTCTGTGCCATCAGCTGTATGATCTGGCACTGCTGTCCAACCAGCCACTTTCACCGGAAGCTATGACAGCATTCATTAACCGAAGCAATGAGGTTATGATGATTCTGGCTGACAAATAGTCATTGACAGCATTTTATAAAATTTCATAAAAACCTATAGAAATGTAAATAGCCCTCGTATTTTTAAATACGGGGGCCTTTATGTTTGTTAAACTAGGTCTATCTTTTTCTAAACTTACTCTTTATAAAACAATTCCATGTCATTTTCAGAGTACATGCCTGGCTCATTTACTCTTCCGCGAAAAAATACTGCTGATATACTTCCATAAAGGATGCACTCTCAAGCTTCAATGAAGTATCCACTGTCACTTCTGACCAGACATCCTGATTTTCTTTGGAACTGAGCTGACTCATATAATCGGCATAAGTATCTGTCACCGCATCGGACATCCGCTTCTCCAGCACATCCATCTTGTGTGCCTCAGTCAGTTCTGCATCAAATGCACTGCTGCAATAAAAAATGTAATAGCCGCCGTCAATCTCAATGATATTTGAAACACCGCCATCTGTCAGTGCAAAAAGCTGCTGTGACACATCATCGGAAAATGTCGTGCGGTTCACATTGATATCTACGGTATCCGCTTCATTCGCTGTCTGAGCCAGCGATTCAAAATCTGCTCCTGCCTGAAGCTGTGCCATATAATCCTGTGCTTTTGCCGCATCTGCAGTATAAATCTGCTTAAATTTCATCACACGGGCCTCATCATCGCTGACTTCCTGATTCACTTCTTTCTTTAAAGTCTCATACAGTTTTTCTGCCAGCACATAACGCTCATATAATTTTTTTGCCTTTTTTTCACTGAGTCCGATATAATCCCGCTCCGTATCCTCCAGACCGTCCAGATAGGTCCTGGCTGCTTCTGCTACTTTTTTCTGCTCATCCTCAGATAAGGTCACACCCTTTTCAGAAGCGATCACATCCAACGTATAAACCTGTGCCATCTGTGCTAATGTCAGATCTTTGATATAATCTTCCAGACTCTGCTCCTGGCCGTAATCATGCTCCCACATATCAATGCCGTACAGATTGCTGTATTCCTTCTGATAATTCATCAGAATTGCCCGGGCATCTTCCCGACTGCAGCTTTCTTTTCCTACTTTGAAAACTGGTTTTTCCAGAATGGTACTCACAGGATTACTGCAGCCACCCAGGAATGCCGTCCCCAGCAAAATCCCGGCCAGAACACCTGCTGTATTTCTTTTCATTTTACTCTTCAATCTATTTCTCCTTGTTTCTGATATCCTGTTCCAGAATATCCGTAGCATGCCACTTCCCCACCGTTTAGTACTCTACGCACTTGAAGCGGGGGAATGCTCATTCTGCGTTCAGAATGTTTTTCAGGCATCCACCACCAGATATCGTCCATCCGGAAGCTTGAATACTTCATCCGCCTGCTCCAGCTCTTCTTTGCTCATACCGGAGATATCAGCTCCGGTCTCGTCAAAATATTCCCGTACTTCTTTCATATTTTTGCAAACAGCAGCCATGCACATATCCAGAAAATCTTCTGCTTCCTCCGGTGTCTCTGCTACTTTCTCCGGAAATAATTTTAACTGATCTCTCAAAAATGTCTCAATACATACTTTGTCATATTCGCTCATTGTCTTTCTCCATTCACTTTAATTTAAGAATGTCCACTGCATTGTTTTTAATATACCATTTATCGCTTTTTCCCGCAACAACAGATGCAAGAATGCCTCGCCATTATTTCTGTAATTCATGATACAGACGTGCAATTGGCAGTCCCACCACGTTATTGTAATCACCGTGAATTTCACGGACGTACAGACCACCGATGCCCTGAATTCCATAAGAACCGGCCTTGTCCATCGGTTCCCCGGTAGCCACATATTTTGCTATTTCTTCTTCCGTCATCGGATAGAAAACCACATCCGTTTTTTCGTAAAAGCAACGGATTTCTTCGCTGCCATTTTCTTTTTTCCAGATGCATACACCGGTGTATACCTGATGATGATGATTCTGAAGCATGCCAAGCATCCGCTTTGCATCTTCCTCATCCTTTGGTTTTCCCAGAATCTTCTGATCATATACCACGATGGTATCTGCGCCGAGGATCCATACGTCACCTTCTGTCTTTCCTGCAATATCTGCCGCTTTCTGCTGTGCCAGCTGCATAACCGCCAGCTCCGGCAAATGCTCAGTGATTTTTTCTTCTCCCTGTGACGGGCATACTTCAAATTCTACGCCCAATTGAGACAACAGTTCCCGGCGTCTCGGGGAAGCAGATGCTAAAATGATTCTCATTTCTTTTTTCTCCAGTTCTTTCATATTTGTCCATTTACTGTATTACAATTTCTTCTGCCAGTGCAAAGGAATAGATCAATATTTCTTTTACGGTTTTTCCAGCCCCAAAACGATTCAGCGCATCCGCATACAGTTCCAGCTGCTTCTTATAGCGACGGATCAGTTCTTCGGCGTTATCTACCCGATCTGTCTTATAATCCAAAAGCACGATTCCGTCCTCCTCTTCCCAGAACACATCAATGATACCCTGTACAAGCACTTCTTCCTCTGGTTTGCTCTCTTCCCAGACTAGCTGTGCCCGAACTGACATAACAAACGGTTTTTCCCGTTCCAGCATACCGGCCTGCGCCGCGCTTCGCATCCGTTTTGCTGTATCGGTTTGCAAAAAGTTCCGAAGCTGTTTCCAGTTCAACCGTTTGGCGTCTACTTCCGTCATCCGTCCCAGCGTACACAGATGATCGATCTGGGTTTTCACATAATGCAGCCCCTGTTTCTCTGATACAAACTCCGGAAGTGCCGCGAAATCCAGGCATTCCAAAAAACGATGTACCATAGTTCCGTACAATGCACCGGCATTTTCTGATGCCTCCTGCACAAACCTTGGCAGATATGGCGTCGGTATCTCCTGTGGGAACAATGGTTCCGCCGTGTTCAGCGTCTGCTCTGCCTCCTCACTGCGTTCCTCCATGGCACGATGCTTCAGTTCGGACACAGATACTTTCTGCTTGTGCGTTCCCATATCACGCCATGCATATTTCCAGGAAAATTTCTCTGTCAGTTCTTCTGTCTCTACTTCGGATACATGCTGCAGTGCTTCCAGAATATTCCGGTGCTGTAGCGCAGTATCCTGCAGCTGGCGCTGCTGTTCCGCCAACATCTGTTCCTCGTCCCAGATTGTATAATCATAGTTTTTATTTTCCAATCCAAGCACCGGAAGCACCCAGTCCCAGTAACATCCGGCATCATACCGGTCAGAAAACGGTACTTTCTGTGTTCTGTCATATCCGGTAAACTGCCCTTCCTCCGGCAGCTTGCAGCTTCCCGCCAGAATCAGTTTCTCCTTTGCACGGGTCAGTGCCACATACAGCACACGCAGTTCCTCTCCCAGATTTTCCCGCTTTGCTTCCATGGAAAAAATCTGATGGATCAGCGTATTCGCTTTCGTCCGTTTCCCGCAGTCAAACCATTTCAGGCCGATACCGAACTCCGGATGGAAGATCATGCTGCTGTTCAGATCCTGTTCATTGAACGATTTTCCCATGCCACATACAAATACAACCGGAAACTCCAGTCCCTTACTTTTGTGAATACTCATCAGCCGCACGGCATTTTCCTGTTCACTGATGATCTCAGCCTCGCCGTAATCAATATCATATTTCATTAGCCGGTCAATGTAGCGGATAAAATGGAACAGTCCATGATAGCTGGTCTGTTCGTAAGCTACTGCTTTTTCCATCAGCATATCCAGATTTGCCCGGCGCTGTTCTCCCGCCGGAAGTGCCGTCACATAGTTGCGGTAACCGCTCTCATCGAGAATTTCCTGCAGAAAACGGTGGATCGGTGTATACGGAATCCGCCGCCGATACTGCTGCAGCATTTCATAAAAACGTGCTACTTTCTCCGCCAGTTCTGCCTTGGCTGACTCATCGGAAACATACTGCTGCACACACTGAAAGAACGGCAGCCCCGGATCGGCAGCTCGCAGCTGTGCCATTTCATCTGATGTGAATTTTCCAAAATAAGACTTCATCACCGCAGCCAGAGGGATATCCTGGCTGGGATTGTCTAACACCCGGAGCAAAGACAACACGGTCTGTACCTCCGATGCAGAAAAATAGCCGGTTTTCGATGATACGATCAGCGGGATTCCCTCCTGCTCAAACACGTTCTGATAAACTTCTGCCCAACCGGACATGGAACGCAGCAAAATCACAATGTCTTTTAATTCCAGTCCCGGAATCTGCTGAACATCGATCATCTGACGGATACGTCCTGCCACTGCAAAAGCTTCCTGCTCCCGACGTTCTGCACTGCTGCCATCCATCGGCACAAGAAGCAGCTCCGGTTTGCAGCATTCCGGCTTTTCATATTCCGGGAATACTGCTCCGGCATACAGCGCAGCTTCCGCATCATAGCCTATATTTCCGATATCCTGACCCATCAACGGATAAAAAATATCATTGACCGCATCCACCACTTCACGTCTGCTTCGGAAATTCCGATGCAGGTCAATGCGCTGTCTGCTGCTCTCCTCCACGGAAAAATGCTGATACTTCTCCATAAAGAGTTCCGGCCGGGCCAGGCGGAAGCGGTAAATACTCTGCTTGACATCACCGACCATAAACAGATTGTCCCTGCCGTTTTTCACACCGGAGACTGCCGTCAGAAGTGTTTCCTGCACATAATTGCTGTCCTGGTATTCATCGATCATAACTTCCTGATACTGCTGCTGATACTCCAATGCTGTTTCTGTTAGTTCCTTCGTCACCGGATCTACCAGAACCCGCAGGGCATAGTGCTCCACATCGGAAAAATCCAGCATATTTTTCTGCTGTTTCTCCAGGGCAAACTGCTTTGCAAAAGCCTGTGTCACGAGCACAAGCATCCGCACCATCCCGGAAGTCTGGTTCAATCGCTGCAGCTGTGTCTCCAGCGGTGAGGCAAATATTGTTTTTTTCCATTTCACGATCTGGTCCTTTATCCGGTCCCTTCCGGACTTCACGGCATCCTTTTTCTGTTCACTGCCTTCATACTTTTTCGCCCGGCCAATGTTTTTGAAATTTATCCCGGTAATTGCCGCCTGCCACTGCGAAAAATGCTCACACTCCTGCAGCGCATACAACTGATACAGATCATCCTGAACAGATGCTTCATACATATAAGGTCCATCCACGTCCCGGGTCAGATCCAGCAGATGCTCCTGTGCACGGATCAGATCTCCAACCCGCACTTTCATATAGGAAAGAAAATCCTGCATCCACGGCTTTTGCTCCAGTGCTTCCTCGTCTGCCGCCTCATACTGCTGCACACAAGATTCCAGCCATTCCTCCGGCCATGGATAACTCTCAGAATAATGAAATAGTTTCAGCACCATTTCTTTGATCTGCAGATCATTTTTTGCCTGAGAATAGCTGTCCGCAAACCGCAGAAATTCCGGATCTGCTTTTTCATAAAACTCCTCCAGAACCGCCTCGCAGACATCTTCCCGCAGCAATTTCAGTTCTCCTTCGTCGGCGATACGAAATCCCGGTTCCAGATCGATCTTGTGAAAATGATCCCGCAAAATCCGGATACAGAAGCTGTCAATGGTGGTGATCTGTGCATTGTGCACCAGTGTCAGCTGTCGCTGCAGATGCTGATTATAAGGATCTTTCTCTAATGCCGCTTCAATGGCAGTGCCCACACGTTCCCGCATTTCCGCAGCCGCTGCATTGGTAAACGTCACCACCAGTAAACGGTCAATATCCAACGGATGCACTTCATCCATCACCATAGAAATAATGCGCTGCACCAGTACCGCAGTCTTTCCGGAACCGGCGGCCGCAGACACCAGAAGGCTCCGGTTTCTGAGTTGAATCACTTTTTCCTGTTCTTCCGTCCATTTAACACTCATCGGAATCGCCTCCTTCCCGGTAGATATTCGCCCACACTTCATCCGTAGATAATTTTTTATTTTTTCGAAACGTATATCCTTCCACTTTTGGATCAAAACCACACACACTGTGATACGGGCAGTGATCACATCCGGTTTTGCTTTCCATCTGATATGGCCGGATATCGATATCTCCATTCAGGATTTGCTCCGCTGCCCCACAGATTTTCCGATTAACAAAAGCTGTCAGCGCCGTAAAATCCACCGGAGCGGCACCGGAAGTTCCCCGCTTGCTGACACTTCCGTCTTTGTTCAATGTCAGGGGAATGACTTCCGATTTTCCCTGAAGTCCCACATCCATCTGCTCATATGCTTCCCGCTCCAGACTGACCAGACCGTTCAGGCGCAGTTCACCCAGGATATGCTCCATGATTTTTTCCTCATCCTCACCGTCCGCTTCCACCATCGGATCATCCATCCGATAGTAAAAAATTCCGGCCGGAACGATTTCTTTTCCCGGATGCTCCTTTTTCAGCTGTGCTATTGCTGCATTCAGATATACCACAAGCTGTAACTGCTGACCATAATACAGATTCAGCAACTGAAACGTCGTCTTTCCGGATTTATAATCAATGATACGGACATACACGGCCTCTTCTGTCTCCCGGGTGTCCATACGGTCAATTTTCCCTACCAGACGCATTTTATGCTCTTCATCCAGTATCATATTCTGTACATTCAGTTCATTTACCTGCATAAAATCCACTTCATACCCTGCAGGTTGAAAGGTTCCATGCCGGATCTGCTCCGTCAGTGCCCAGATACTGCGCTTCATGATACGATAAATCCGTTCCAGCACATACGCACTTCTGGCTGACTCCAGCAGAGATTCATTCGGCATAGACAATACGGCATCCTGCATGGCTGCCTTCAGCAATTCTTCCTGCTGTGTCTCCGTGACAGAATACCAGTCATAGGATTTTTCCAGATTTTCACAGTAGTGCTGCAGGATTTCATGGAACATACTGCCCATATCCAGTGCCGCAAAACTGTAAGTTTCACGTTCTGAAAGCTTTAGTCCATATTCCAGAAAATGTGCATACGCACAGCGGGCAAACAGTTCCAGTCGAGTCACTGAATTTGTCAGAATCGTACCGTAAAGCTGCCGCGCAGTCTCTATGGCCAGCTGTTCCCCTGTAAACTTTGAAAAAGCTGCCGCAAACAGTTCCTGCACCACCGGTTCTGCCGGGGGCGGGGTCAGGGTGGAATGCTCCAGCACAAAGGCCGTCGCCTTTGCACGCATCAGGCGCTGGCGCACCTTGCGGCTGTCGTTCGCCGGGAAGGTGCGCTCCCCGTCCAGCTTCTCGTTCCAGTTGGCAAGGGCGGCATTCACCTCGCTGTCAGTGGTTCAAAGGCTGTTCCTGCCTCAATCTCCTGCACCTGCAGACCGGCAAAAAGTTTCTGCAGCGTTCCAATCAGATAAGAAGGCCGTGCTGCCTTCTGCTTTGCATCCATACGAGCATATGTCAGGCACAGTGCCTCCGATGGCTTTGTCATATTCAGATATAGATAAAACCGCTGCAAAAAAGACTGCTCTCTTGCGGTAGGAGACAACTGCAGTTTCTGCTCTTCGATCAATTCCCGGTCATATTGAGACAAAATACCGCCGTTTGCCGTACTTTTCGGAATCATACCGTCATTGGCGCCCAGGAAAAACAAAACCTTGATTCCCTCCAGACGGGTTCGTTCAATATCACCCAGGATCACACAGTCTGCTCCCGGCGGAATCGCACCGACTTTTGCCGACGCAAACCCTTCTTCCAGAACATCTGCATAATCCCGGACGGAAAGTATTTCTTCTCCCAGCAGATCCACCAGTTTGTCCAGCAGATCCACCACAATCTTGTAAATCTGACGGTATTGAGATGCCAGGAGTTCCTCCCCGGCTTCCTCAAAAGCCTCCTGTGCCTGATGAATCTGCTCCTCCAGTTGCAGTTCTGTCAAAAATTCATACAGGCCACGGGTCAGTTCCGCCACATTTTGCTCCTGTCCTGATGCAATCTCATAAAAAGGCTCTATCTGTTTCCAGAATCTTTCCCTCAGCTGATCAGCCCGCGCCAGTTCCTGCTGCAGCACGTCTTCCTCCACGCGGATCCTGCCGGTGTGACGCATGGGTTTCAGGAATTTTTTCTTCCAACGGGAAGCTCCCCGGATTCCCCTGGCCAGCACATAGTTTTCCAGAAAATCTATATCTGCTTCTGCAAATCCGGACAGACCGGTACGCAAAAAACGAAACACACTTTCATAGGAAAAATCTTTTTCTACAATCTCCAATACCGCACGGATCAGTTCAATGCAGGGATGATACAGAATCGATGACTTCATATCCACAAAATACGGAATGTCATACATGGAAAAGACTGACTGTGCATATTTTTCATAACATTCCACATCGCCGCATACAATAGCACACTCGCCATAACGATAACCCTGGCTGCGCATCTGTTCTGAAATCTTCCACGCTGCAAACTGTAATTCCTCCCTGGGAGTCGCCAGGGAATAAATCTGCAATTCCTTCTGACAGTCTCCGGCATATTGCTGCGCTTTCACCCGGAACAGATTCTGCTCCAGATGCTGCAGCACCGGCGTCTGTGCCAAACGACTCTGTTTTCCCGGTTCCAGAAAAACTGCATCTTCCAACGGAAACTGTTCTTCTCTGGCTGCCCGCAGCAGTGCAGCTGTCATTTTCCGGCTCATATAAAACAGATCCTGCATGCCGCAGTCCGCCAGCGGATCTTCCCGTACATCCAGTGTCACCGTCACATACATATCTTTCACCACATGCATACAGCGATGCAGCAGCTTCATCTGTACCGGTGTAAATCCGGTAAACCCGTCAAAGGCAAAGACAGCTCCCTTTAAAAGCTGTGATTCCTCTGCCGCATCAGCCAGAACATCTAACACACGTTCTGCGGTCACATACTGCCCCCGCAGATATTCCTCAAAAGCTGCATACATCGTATGCACATCTGACAGTTTGTAATACAAATTGGATTCCGGTTTCAGATGTCCAAGGAAATCCTCCAGTTCCTCCACGGAAATATCATACTGCATCAGCTCGGAGATCATGGATTTCAACTCATTAATATACCCCATCTTCCGGATATTCCCACGCAGCACGGTCAGATCCTTTCCCTTTTCTTCTGCAATTTTACGCAGCACCAGGCTTTTTCCTGTCTCTTCCATAACTGTATTCTGAATGCCAAGTTCATCAAAAATACGGTACGCCAGACGTTCAAAACTGACTACATCAATATTGACAATGACATGATTCTGTGACCGTTGCACCAGTTCCCGCTGCGCTTGCATCGTAAACTGTTCCGGCACGATAACATAAAAATTACGTCTGCGGTCTGCCTGCGCCATCTGAATGACTTTTTCATAAATATAGGTTGATTTTCCACTGCCGGAATTTCCGTAAATCAGTTGTAATGCCATAAATTGTGCTCCTGTTCCTGTAAAAAAATGTACTCCCACTTGTAGTTCGCTTTTTAATCACGAAAAATGGAATCTCTTCTCGACTGAGATATAAATGTATGCATAGATGAATATATGGTACCATGTTTCCCTGTTTTAGGCAAGAAAACGGGAGCGCACAAAAGAAGGCGACAGCTAAAAAGCCATCGCCCTCTGTATAGACTATAATTGCAGATCAATCACACTTTAAATCTCATACCATTTAATTTCATTTGCGTCCAAATGAAGTTCAAAACTACTTCCATCTCCACGGTATACGACAGTATCCTGTGGCTCATATGTATTATTTACCACACAGTATTTGCCGTTTGCCACATACGCATGTACATCCACATTGAAGTTTTCAGAGTACCATTTTCTCAGGTTCTCTTCGTCATGGCAGCTGTACATTACGCTTCGATGGAGAATTCGTGCATTTTCGAAAGAATATGGAAGACCGCTGATATAAACGGAACGTCCTTTTCCAAACTCATGCACTGCCATCTGAACTTCTTTGTCACGCTGAACCAGAATCTCTGTATCTTCGCGTGCAAACATGCTCTTCTTGCCTTCACCGAAATCCACATCTTTTGTGCAGTCCTGTAAAATGAAATGCTCCGGATGATTCTCCCAGTTATATTTGTCATAATTTAAGGTAAATCCGGTTTCTTTCTCCACGCCGATCACATTGCCAAGCTGAATGTATCTGCCCTGATGCTGATGACCGGTTGGCTCACCGACACCGATAAATCCGCCTCCGTTGTATACAAATCTCTGGATTGCTTCCACGATCTGCGGATCTTCCCACTCATAACCACCGGTATGTGCGGTATCACCGTCACCAACATTGATAACTACATCAATGTCATTTAAAATATCTGCATTTGCACGAATATCATCAAAACTGATGAATTTTACATCATACGGTGCACCACTTAATGCCTCGATCACACCTGCGTAGCTATAATTCTGTTTCTGATACAGTGCATGATGTACCATATGACATCCCCAGGAACGCATTTTTCCCCAGCTGTTCAATACAGCCACAGTCTTTACGCAATATGGTGTAGTACCTTTTGCATTTTCATACAGTAAACGGAACTCATCACAAACGCTCTCGATATAATCAACGAAATCCGGGAATTCGCAGGCAAGTTTTAAATATCCGCCGTATCCGATACGATCGATCGGTTTACGAAGAATTGCTCTTCTGGCTGTTACCCAGTTTTCTTTTGCTTCTTTTACCGGATCTCCACCTTCATGGAAAGTATCCGGGAAGAAATATGGTAAAAATCTTCCTTCTCTGTATTTTACACCTTCCACATCACTGATCAGACGCAGCGTAGAACCATTTCCTACACTTCCTACCAGTGCATCCAGTCCGATGGTTTTGAACTCATCCATAAACGGCTCTGTTCCGATCCAGTGATCGCCGAGGAACATCATCGCTTCCTTGCCGTAGGAGTGGACGATGTCGACCATCTCTTTGGCAAGAGCGCAGACCTCCTGCTGCTGGAACTCGATGAAGTCGCGGAACTCCTTGCTGGGCACGCGGAACATCGTGTTGTGGTAGCCCTGATCCACAATGAACTCGGGGCGGAACTTGTACCCTGCCCACTTTTCAAATTTTTCCAGAATGTAGGGGCTGACGCTGGCGCTGTAGCCGAACCATTCGACGAATTTCTCGCGCTTCTGGTCGTCAAAGGTCAGCGTGAACTGGTGGAAGAAGGTCGTGAACCGCACCACATCAATGTGGGGGTTGGCCTCGCACCAGCGGCGCAGCTTTTCTTTTACATAGGCCTGCGTCTTGGGCTGGCGCACATCGTAGGTCAGCTGGTGCGGCGTATCCTTCCAGTCGTTGGTCAGGAAGTTGTACATGTGTACGGGGTCCCAGATCAAAAACGCCAGAAAGCTGACGGTGTACTCGTGATAGGGGACGGTTTCGATCTCGACCTCGCCTGTCGGTTCATCGAAGAACCACTTGTCGGTGGGGACGACCTCGCCCGTCGTGCGGTCGATGACCTCCCACCAGCGCTTGGGGTCGTCCAGCGTGTTGACTTTGAGCTGCTGGGTGTGGAAGCCGTCCATCAGATGAATGCGCAGCTTCGTGCCGCGCGCCGTGTGGCGGTCACTGATCAGATACTCCTGCTGGACCTCGTCGGGGTTTGCTTCCGCCCAGGCGTTGTCCTTGCGGGTCGTATAATAGGTAGCGTACTTTTTGGCGGGGTCCGTCAGCAGCTCCTTCGGCATTTCGGTGCCGTCGCAGTCGCGCAGGGCATCCGCGCCCAACAGATTCTTCAGCCGCAGGGTCTCCGCAACCACATCTGCGTCTGTGGGAAGTGTCAATCTTCCGGTCTGCTCCATCTTCATAATCCCTTCTCTGTCCGTTTTGTCTGCCACGGCAGGCATCGTTTCATTGACATCATCATACTTGTTTCTGCCCTCCTTGAACAGTAGGTATATTGTCGCGCATTTGTATTATCTTGCTTTATTTTCAAATGTCGGCGGCAACATCAGAAAATAAAGAAAAAGCTGCACAAAAAGTAAGGCTTTTCTTTGTGCAGCTTGCCAACTTTGGGCCTGTTTGCAGCGAAACGTGCCGATATTCTGTTTTGCATCGCGATTTTTTAGGGAAAGCTCTTGCCATGCGCCCCAAATGCGTATATAATAAGGGCGGAACCGAAAACGGCCCGCGGCTTTTTATTTTTCCGTTCTTGCTTAATTGTGTAACGATATTGCTCCAAATGCTTTGGATTTTTTGTAAATATTTTGTCATTCGGAGGCGCACCGCCTATGAACACACGGTATGAATTCAATATGGACGTTCCCCCGCGGGAGGCCATCCGCCTGATGTACGTGAGCAAGAGCCGCTTCGGCGGGGACTGGAACTCGGTGCCGCATACCCACTCCTGCACCGAAGTGTTCTACTGCGTGGATGGACGCGGTCAGTTCAACGTCGAAGGCAAAATGCTGGACGTTGCCCCGGACGACATGGTCATTGTGAACCCCCGCACCCTGCATACCGAGTTGAGCTACCAGGCAAACCCGCTGGAATATATTGTGCTGGGCATCGAGGGCATTGAAATTTTGTTTGACCAGAAGGACCACGGCTACACGATGCTGAAATGCGGTCCCCAGCGGGAGGAGCTGCTGAGCCTGATGCAGCTGCTGCTGCGGGAAATCGACGCGCGGGAGGACGGCTGCGAGATGGTCTGCCAGGACCTGACCGAGGTGCTGCTTGTCAGGATCGTGCGTATGGCATCGGTTTCGCTGCGTCTCACCGCGCCGCCCGCCGAGAGCAAGGAATGTGCCACTGCAAAACGATATATCGATGAAAATTACAGTGAAAGCATTACCCTGGACAAGCTGGCGGAGATTGCCCACGTAAACAAATATTACCTGTCCCACTCGTTCAAGAACGAGTATAAGGTCTCCCCCATCGACTACCTGATGAAGCGCCGCATTACCGAGGCCAAAGCGCTGCTTACCAGCACCGATTTCAGCCTGACCCAAATCGCCGAGCAGATCGGCTTCGGCTCTTTGGCTTATTTTTCCAAATGCTTCCGTAAGATCGAAGGCACCAGCCCCAACGAGTATCGCAAAAGTGCCAAACAGAAACCCGCACAGGGTACCCGCTGAGCCTATCCTGCCTATATTAAATAGGTAGGGGGCGGCCATTGGCCGCCCCTCAGACTGACGAAAAACTTAATGGGAATATTGCAAACTTTCGGTAGATTTGTAGGGAACGGTCTTGACCGTTCCGTGCTG
>ENA-OPCB01001375-OPCB01001375.1-human-gut-metagenome-genome-assembly--contig:-NODE-1375-length-14621-cov-4.565083_pt1 | contig 14621 bp, 10 predicted proteins | sample MGYA00241561_ERZ501473 | MGnify/ENA primary metagenome ERZ501473 (study PRJEB25962, sample SAMEA2042519) | human gut metagenome | biome: human gut; feature: human-associated habitat; material: faeces... | reverse complement strand
CCGGGAAACATTCCCGGCCCCTGCCTCTCTCCGTTGCACATTTCCCTATTCGGGGACGTAGATGATTTCCCCGTTTTCGAGCTGGTAGGCGGTGCCCACGCGTTTGCCGCGCGAGTTCTTGCCGCTCTGGTCTTCCGACGGAGTGTACTTTTCTATTTTCTCTCCCTTTTTGGTGATGATTTCCATCTGTTCGGTACCGGGGTTCTTCACTACCGTGAAATCCTCCTGCGAGAACATCTCGGTCATGTCGAACCGTGTCACCAGCGCGACCATCAGCGCCACGGCGAATACCATCGCCACATCGAAGAGGTTGGTGAGGACGGCCATCGGGTCGTGGTCCTCGTCGTTCTTGATGAGTCTTCGTCTGCGTGCCATCTTATTCCTTTTCATTGAGGGATTCGACAACGTATTCCAGTATGTTCATGTCGTCCGCCACCCAGCGCTGCTTTACCTGGAGCGTAATGAAACCGATTGCGCCGATGACGATACCTACTACGGTGGTGGCGAAGGCCACCTGCATGTTGTAGGCCATCGAGCCGATGTCGCCCGTAGCAAGTCCCACGAGCGCCGGACCCATCGGGATGAGCGTACCCATAAGACCGAGCATCGGGCCGATTTTGACCAGCAGTTTCGATTGTCCCAGTTCCTTGTCCGCGGCTATTTCGTAATCGCCGAGGAGCTTTTCGCGGAGCGCCCGGTCTTGCGGGGCAGCCTTTATCTTGCGGAGGTACTCCAGCAGTTTGCTTTTGCCGTTGCCCTCGGGCAGCGTGTCGAGGAACTCCTCCACCCCGGTCTTTCCTATTTCGCGGTTGAGCTTGACGTTGATTTTGGTGCGGGCGATGTACGTACCGTAGAAGCCGCCAATCATCAGCAGTGCCTTGATGAAGAAGAAGAGCAGAAAAATGATGTCAGGTATCAGCATCCCGTTGGATAGCCAGAACAACATGTTAGAAATCAATTCCATTTTCAATTATGTCTATTAATGAGTTTTTTGAAGTTTATTTTTGAAAGGAGCAGCCCCAGCAGGAAGAAGCAGGCTGTACCGGCGGTTAGTGCCGCGAGCGCGCCCCATTCGACATTGCTGACGGTGGCGTAGACGACGGTACTGTCGGCTACCGACGCATTGACCAGCAGGCCGATGAGGAGGATACCCATGTTGAGCATGATTTTCAGTTCGAGCTTCATGCTCTCGTGTCGGACGAAGAGGTGGATGAAGCCTGCCGCGAGCAGGACGACGGCGAAAACGATACCCGCATAGATGGCGGCGGTGGCCCCGAAATCGGCGCCTACCCGCTGCCTGAAGAAGAGCAGTTCGAAGTAGGCCACCGCGAATATCCACAGGATGCCGGGTACCACTTTCAGCACGAAGACCGATTTTCTGCGCTGCCCTTTCGGTTTGAAGTAGTTGCTCAGCAGAAACACCGAGACGAAGATGCCGAGTATGGCCTCCGTCGTGGTCAGTACCGCCCCGTCCGTCACCAGTTCCCGGTCGGCCAGCAGATTCGTTATCACCGTGGCGGGCTGTTCAATGACCGTCGGATAGAGCGCCAGCGATACGAGTGCCGCGAAAAAGGCGTAACAGGCCATCGTCCAGAAGCGGCCGGTCATGGCCGCTTTCAGACAGAATTTCGCCAGTGCGAGGACGAATATGATTTGAATATAGAGTTCCATCGCCTATTTGTCCTGTTTGCGCCGTACAATCAGCCATACGATGACGAGCCCCAGCAGAATGCCGGCAATCCAATACACCGTACCGTTCCGTCCCGGGGCGGTCTCTTCCCTCTGCGCTTCCCTGCGGCGTTCGGGCTGCTGCTCCTCCTTTTGCAGGACGACGTTGTTCTCGTTCTGCTCTTCGAGCTGTATCTGCCGGGCGGCGTCTATGTTTTTGTTGTAGCTCTCGGCCGCCTCTTTGTCCACCTTGGATGCGATGAAGTCGCGCAGTTTGGCGTTGTCGCAGATGAATCCGCTGCATCCTGCCGCATGTTCCGAGACGAGGCGCGTGTGCAGCTCGGCCACTTCGCGTAGCTGTACGTCCGTGGCGTGCCACATTCCCTTGCGGGCCGATTCGAGCATCACCGCAGTCATCTCCTGCAGGGCGTAGGGATTCTTCTCGGAGAAGGTCTTTTCCAGTCCGAGGTCGTATGCGTCCTCGACGTACACGTCATAGTATTTGTTCCAGATGTGCTGGTCGATGGCCGAAGGCTTCATGGCGTTCCAGCCGTAGGTATTGCGGAAGGTCTCGGCGAAGGTCTCCATGCTGCTCGCTTCGCCTTTCATCATTTCGCGGATGTACTTCGGATTGAATACCGTGGAGTTGGTCTCCACGCCGATGGCCTCCTTGAGCCCCTGCACTTTCGGGCGTCCCGTATTGCGGAAGTCGTTGAAATAGCCCGTCGGGTCGTTGCCCGTGACATGGCGGACGGCCGCCGACATGCCGCCCATGAATTCGTAGACGTGGTCGAGGCTGAGCGGCCCCCACGTGTTGCTCGAACGCGGCTGTACGACCACCGAGGTGTTGAGCAGCGCCGCTTCGAACACCCCTTCGCGGGTTTCGCCCCAGGCCTCCGAACCGTTGGCGGAGTAGAGGGCTCCCATGTTGTGGATGTACTGTCGGGCTATCTCCTCTTCCGACTCCCATGCGTCGCCCTTTTCGACGAGGCCCATGATGCCGGTTCCATAGCTGCCGTTCAGACCGCCGAATATCCGTTCGCCCGCATATTTGCGTGCGTCTGCCGGAGAGAATCCCTTTTCGAGCAGCAGGCGTTCGGCATCCTCGAATCCTTTGCGCACGTAGTTTCCGTACTCTTCGTCGTGCGCTTCGGCCGCCATGGCGATGGCGTCGTTGATGAGTTCGAGGCGCGACGCGGCGATGTCGCGCAACTGTCCGGAGGTCTGTACCACCACGTCGATGCGGGGCCGGCCGAGCTGGTCGGAGGGAATGAGCCGCAACGAGCGGATATAGCCGAAGCCGTCGCGCATCGGTTCCACGCCCAGCAGGTAGAGTATCTGTGCGATTGTCGCTCCTTCGCTCGATATGAAGTCGGTGGACCACAGCGTGAAGCTGACCTTTTCGGGATACTTGCCGTTGGCCTTCATTTCGGCGGCGAGCAGGTCTTCGGCCAGCCGTTTGCCCGTTTTCCACGCTTCGGCGGAGGGGGTGGTCTCCGGATTGATGGAGTAGAAGTTGCGTCCGGTGGGAACGGCCTGCGGATTCACGATGGGGTCTCCCGCCGAGCAGGGTTCCACATAACCGCCGTTCAGGGCGTTGAGGAGTGCGGCCGGTTCCGCGTCTGTGCTGTGCTTCAGTGCCGCATAATATCCTTTCACGCCTTGAAGCGCTTCCCGAAGGGTTTTTAGTGCCGATAGGATGCGTTCTTCACGGCGTTCTTCGCTGCCCGCATCGACCCCTGCGGGAGTGGCCTGCGCCATCATCTCCATCATGGAGGCTGCCGGCTGGGCCGCATGTTCCGCAGCCTGTTCCTGCGGTGCGGCGGGAATGATGTTCCCCTGTTCGTCGAGGAAGCGCGGCAGCTCCTTTTTGGGCTCGGCGGCCATCGTCCGCATCATTTGCATCATCGCCTCCTGCTGCTTCCGTTGTGCCGCGTCGTCCGCTTCGAGCATGGCCATGCCCTCCGCGCCGACCAGCGAGCGGAGCAGCCGGTCGGGGTTCTCCCCGGCGAGCGCACGCGCTATTGCATTCTCGGTCGCTGCTCCGTAGCGGTGGTTGATGAAGGCGATGTCGTCCAGCCGGTCGTTGTCGATGAGGCCCTTTGCCGCGTCGAGCGAGGCGAGCGAGTAGCGTATCGGGTCGATGCTCATCAGGCGGGCCGTATTGCGCAGGTTCTCGTCGCTGTAAGGAACGCCCAGCGTATAGAGGCCGTCGTTCACCTTGGCGCCGTCTATCTCTTCGAGGTAGATGTGTACGCGGTCGATGTCGGCATCGGTCAGCGTCCGTGTGGAGTCGATGTCCAGCGCGGAGAGGATGTTCTGCCGTGCGGCCATCTCCGTGATGGTCTCGCGGTAGTTCTGCTTGACGCTGCTCTCCTCCATGTTCTCGATGCGGTGGATGCGGTCTTTCAGGATTTTCAGTTCGTCGTACAGTTCGCTCTGCATGAACGGCGCGGTAAGATGCGTCACGAGCGTGGCATAGCTGCGGCGCTTGGCGATGATGCCTTCGCCGATATTATTGATGGTGTAGATGTAGAAGTGGGGCATGTCGCCGACGAGTACATCGGTCCAGTCGTAATCCGACAGCGCCACCTGCTTGCCGGGAATGAATTCGAGGCTGCCGTGCGTCCCGAAATGGATGAGCGCGTCCGCACCGAACCCCTTGCGCGTCCAGAGATAGGAGGCTACGTAGGGATAGGCGGGAGCTCCCTCCACGCCGTGCACGATTTTTTCCGTGTCCTCGCCGACGGCCGGCAGCGGCTGCGGCAGAATGGCGACGTTGCCGAACACGATGCGCGCCACCGCGATGTATTTCCGGCCCTCCTTCTCGACGCCCATGTATTCGCCCGGAGCCTCGCCGTACGTGTCGCGCAGTTCCTGGCGCAGCTTTTCGGGAAGGATTTCCTCTGTCCATTCCGTGAAGGTCTCCACATCGACGAGTTCGGGGTTGCCGTGCTTCAGGAATTCGTCGTATGCGCCGAGCGCATAGGGGCCGAGTACGGAGCCCTGGGTCTGTATCATCCGTTCGAGCGCCGCAGCGTCGGCGGGCAGGCCGGATACGTCGTAACCGGCATCGCGCAGCGCCTTCAGCGTATTGTAGAGCGACTGCACGCCTTCGATATCGGCCGCCGAAACGGCACCCTTGCCGGCTCCTTTGTAGTAGTAGATGGCGACCTTCTTCTCGCTGTTGGGCGTGTCGTGCAGACGGGCATAGTGCTCCACCAGACTGCAGAATTTTTCCGTGTGGACGGGAATGGCGTCGAAGAGTTTCATGCCGTTGCGCTCGAACTGTGCGGCCACGGCGTACGGTGCGACGGCACCGTCCAGTTCGGGCATCACGATGCTCATCGAGGTCATGCCGCCCGATGCCATTCCCTGCCTGTCGGTCAGCCAGTTCTCGTACAGGTCGCTGACGGTGACCGGTGCGAGGATGGGCACGTTGAGTTCCCGGAGCATCCGCGTACCGCTTTCGCCGCCGCCCATGACGAGCCGGCCGTGGGGACGGTTGATGATGACATCCGGCGCCACCGCCCGTATCATGCCGAGCTTCTTCATTCCGAACGAGTTGATGGGATAGACGTTCAGCCCGCGTTCTTCGAGGGAATTGATGATGGCGGCCATGTGCTCCTCGTTGGAGTTCTGCATGTTGATGTTGCCCGAAAGCAGCGCCACACGGGGTGCTCCCTCCCTGTAGCGTCCTGATTCCTCGTAGAATTTCTGGTACTCCTCATAGGTGGCGAAGAATTGGTCGTCGCCCAGGTGGAAGTAGTAATCCTCCGGTATCGGTACCGGCTCCGCATAAGGTTCGTTGAAGAGGGCTTTGCGGTCGATGTGTTTGCGGACGTAGTTGAAGAGGCTGCGGTAGTTCTGTATCGAACCGTTGGCCATTAGGGCGTCAATGTATTCGAGTTCCCGGCCCGACAGGGTGTTGATTTCGGGGTTATCGCTCTCGGTGGCATAGACGGGTACCCCTTTGGCAATCGCCTTTTGGATGGCCTGCAGGTGCGTGCCGTTGAGACTGCTGCCATGAATGCGTACCAAGACGATGTCGTATTTCGCTATCTTTTCGGCTTCGTCGAGGCCGATGGGGTTGATTTTAATAAAGGGATTGTCGTTCGAGCGGATGAATTTCTCGACGGTGAAATCGGGAAAGTTGAGTGTCGCTACCCTTGTCACGGAGGCGAACCGGCAGTAGAGCATGGCGAGGATTGCGACCGCTGCGGCGACACCCCCGATGATGTACAGGAGTTTCTTTCTGTTCATATTACAGTCAATGCGTGTTCAATGCGCTTACCGAAAGGAGCATACTGTATCCGTTTTGACAGCGTGCATCCCTCCGGTAACCGCAATCCGTGCAAAAAAGTGGTCGTCTATTTAACTTCGGCAAAAGAGAATATTACGTGTCCGGATTCCTTGTTTTCGTCCTGATACTGGGTGAACAGCACCTTGTAACAGTGATTGCCGTCGGCCGAACGGAACAGATAGACCGGGGCCTGCAGGTAGACCGGCGGCATTACCTTGTTGCCTTCGGCGTCGGTCTTGAACAGGATGACGGTAGCTTCCGATTTTACCGTCGTGGTCGTACCGCCCATCCCCTCCGAGGTGACCGCTTTGTCGGTGCTGAAAGTGGCTCCGGCGGGTACCTCCGCGACGGAATCGAAGGTTACGGTGCTGTCGAACGTGTAGACGCCTCCTTTGGCTGCGGTCGAAGAGGCCTCTCCGCTGTTGGTGCGGATGCTGTAACGGTTGATGGCAATGTCCCAGTCGGTACGTGCGGCCCAGGCGGCGTTGTCGGTTTCGTCCTCCTTGCCCGAACCGACCACCTTGCCTTCGGCGAACGAGAAGTATTGCCATACGCCGCTTTCGCTGGCGTTAACGGATGCTTCGAGGACATTCCCGCCTTCACCTCCGCCGTTGCCCTGCTCTTTGGAGCAGGACGAAAGTGCGAGCAGCACTGCTGTGGCTGCCATGAAATAAACTGCTTTTTTCATCTTCTATCGCTGTTTTTGATTATTGAATTGGCTATTTGAATGCGTAGCGTATTCCGATGAGGAACTGGCGGCCCGGGTCCACGAAAGAGGCCTCGCGGAAGTTGAACAGGTTGTCCACCTTGAAGGTCACCTCGATGGTGTGCTTGTTGATACGGAAGGGTTTCACCAGCACGATTTTCCATATCGAATACGGGTCCGATTCCTCCATGGAGACCGTCTGGCTGCCGTCGCTTCCCGTAATTATCTGCTGGTAGAGTTTCGGCGAGTTCATCCGGCCGGCTATCTGAAGGGAGAAGGGACTGCGGGCGATGCGGCCGTTCCAGGTGAGGGAGACGGTTCCGCTGTGTTTCACGTTGTCTTCGAGCTGGAGCCCCGTGGAGTTGTCCACCGCGTCGCAGAAGCTGTAGTTGGCCCGCACGGCAAGGTGCTTGGAGAAAAGGTACGAGAAGGTTACGTCGATGCCGCGGAGCGTGGCGCTGCTCACGTTCTTGTAGTATTTCTCGTTACCGCCCGCCGCATTTATCACGTCGTACTGGGTAATCTTGTTGTTGATGTTGTTGTAGTAGGCCGATACCGAGACGTTGAGCAGCCCTTCGGTGTATTCCGCCGACAGCGAGGAGTACAGCCCTTTTTCCGCCTTCAGGTCGGGGTTGCCGTAGACCCAGAACATGCCCTGATGGTCGAAGTCGTAATAGAGTTCCTTGATGCTCGGCGCACGGAATGCGGTACCGACGCCGCCCCGGAAGCGCCATTCGGCCACTTCGTACATGAGCGACAGCTTGGGCGTGAAGGCGGAGCCGAACTGGCTGGCTGTTGTAGGTATAGCGGGCGCCCGCCACGGCGTCGAAATTTTTCAGTATCTCGTATTCGGCCTGGGCGAACACGTTGGCGTCGTCGAGCGTCTTGGTGGTCGGCGTGGCGCCGAGCGTGGAGGTGGCGAAATTCTCCTCATGGTTGTATTCGAGGCCGCCGATGAGTTCCCATTTTGCAGTAGGAATGAAGGTATCTATGAAGCGTGCGGAGATGTAGCTCGATGTGTTGTCCTTGTTCTTCGTGTCGTTCTTCTTTTCGAGGACCTCGTAATCGAAGTATTTGTCGAAATTCACGCTGAGCCGCATGCTGTTGCGCTTGTCTGCGGAAGAGAGTCCGCCGTTCGCGCCGAGCGACAGGTTGTGCGACAGGGCATGCGAGGCGTTCATGCTGCCGGTCGGATTGAAGGTTTCGTGGCTGAAGAAACGGCCCACGACGTTCACGTCCGAGCGGTCCGTCGGACGGTAACCCATGTTAAGCGTCGCCCCATAGTCTTCGTAGGCCGCTGCATACGCCCCCTCCCCGTCGCCGCCGAAGCCGTCCGAGGAGTTGCGGAAGCCGCTTGCCCGGGCCGAGAACTTTTTGAGGTTCGTGCCGGCGCTCAGACGGGTACGCCATGTGTTGTGGTTGGCCCAGGAGGCATTGGCATCTGCTTCGAACTTGTGTACCGGCTTTTTGGTGATGACGTTGATGACCGCTCCCACGGCGTTGGAACCGTAGAGCGCCGAGGCTGCGCCGTTTATCATCTCGATGCGCTCGATGTTGTTCACGTCGATTTGGTCGAGGTTTACGTTGCCTCCGGCCCCTTCCGATACGAGGCGTTCGCCGTCGACAAGCATCAGGATGTACCGGCTGTTGAGCCCCTTGATGCGCATGTTATTGCCCATGGCATTGGGCGATATGACGATGCCGGGAATGTTGTCCTGCAGGGATTCGAGCATGGATACCGAACCGGCTTTCTCTATCTCCCGTTCCCCTATCACGGTGGTCAGTACGGGGGCCTCTGCAAGTCTTTTTTCCGTTCTCGTGCCGGTCACCACCACTTCGTTGATGTTGAATATCTGTTCGGCCAATATGAAATCGACCGTCGTATCGCCCGTGAGCTCTATCTCGCGCGTGGCGGTGGGGTAGGATGAATAATACATGGTCTTGAGGGTAACCTTTCCGGCGGGAACGTTCTTGATGACATAGTGTCCGTCGCCGTTCGTCTGTCCTCCCTTGCTGCCTGCCGTTACGTAAACGCCGGGCAGCGGTTCGGAAGAGAGCGAATCCACTACTGTTCCCGATATGTCGTATGTTTTCGTTTGCCCCTGCGCATTGAGGGCGGATATCGCAAGCAGCAAAGAGAACAAGGCAGTCGCTGTTTTTTTCATGAATCCTCCTGTTTTTAATTCCGGTGCAAAAATATCGGCTCCCCGTGGGGTAGGCAATTCCTACTTTTGGGGATATTGCCGGGGGCTGTTACTAAAATCTGTGCATCGGAAAGAGGCCGGAATGCCCGATTGGGGCGTGCGGTGCGTTCGGATTCTTCTCCGGTACGATGCCGTTTTCGGATATAGATAAAAAATATTGTCATCGCGAGGCGCTGGATGCCCTCACGATGACAATACGGAATGCGTGTACCGGAGCGGCCGACTGCGTACCGTCCCATCGCGTTTCCCATGCTGCGGGGAGGATGGTGCCGGTACGGGACAACGTGCTTTCCCGGACTTTACGGCTGCTTACAGGACCGGTTTGGGATACTCCTGCATCTCCTGCTCTCCGTAGAAGATTTCGTAATGGAGCTCCCACTCTTCCACATACGCGGATGTCACGCGTCCCGTTCCGTCGAATTCGTACCGGAATGTCCTCGGAGAATCGCCGGTCGTCCCGGCCGGAAGGTTCGTGGAGGGTGTACCCATATACGAGGAAGCCGGGGTAATCCAATTTTCGAGAATGAGGAAGAATCCGAAGTCGAATCCGGTTTCGGGGACCGCATACTCCGGAGCATACGTTATGTCTTCTTCGTTGAAATATACCATGTTCCCGTTTTCCCACCGTGCGGCTATCTCTTGGCTTTCATACTCTTTGTCTGCCCATATCCAGGTCTTGAGCGTGTTGTCCGCGTTATATGCGGCCTCGACCCATAAGTCCTCGTCTCCGACGGCGTAGGGCTGTCGTACCGCATTTCCGTTGTCGTCGAGCAGGATGGATGAAGTGTATTCCGACTTCTCGCTCTGCATCTCTGCCGTGCTTATCCATTCGTTACGTGTCAGAACGGTAATCTCGTTGCCGTCGCTACCTGTCACCGTATGGCTTACGTGATAATAGTAGATACATTCGCCCGCTTCCATGTCGATGTCGAACCGGTCGGTACCGACGATGTTCCCGTTTTCGTCGTATGCGATGTAGAAATCAGAGACGTCGTTCGGGTCTTCGGTTCCGGTCAGTCGTATTTTGGTGATGAACTTCTCGTCCGATGCGACGGGCTCGTCCGGGTCGGGGTTGTTCGGGTCCGGGTCGTCGGTACTTTCGGTACCTTTCTGGACGACGGTAATGGTTGCCGGGTCTCCGCCTGCGGTGAGTGTGATTTCGGTTGTGCGTCCATCGTTGCCGTCGTTTGCCGTGAGGGTCGTGACGGTGATTGTGTTGCTTCCGCTGTTGCCGGAGTCGGGAGCGACGGCGGGCCAGTCGCCCTGTACGCTTGCGGTCCACGAGGTGGTCGAGGAGAACGTGACGGATTTCTCAAGGCCGGCTTCTCGGCCGAATGTCAGGACTTTGTCCTGTTCCCGGAGTGTGATTTTCATGTACTCTTTCTGGAGGGCTTCGCACCCGGTCAGAAGCAATGTCGTCAGAGCGAGTATTGCTCCCGAGTAGCAGATGTTTTTCATAGTTTGAAATTGGTAAATTGTCCGTGTTCTATCGAGTACGTGCTGCTGGCCGTACGGTGTGCGGAATGGGCAGGAAGTACGCGCTGAAAATTTTGGCCAAGGTAGCAAAAGTAATGATAAAAGTAAATAATATATTGATAATGAATAAATAAGACGTACAAGCAGGAAGTCGGACAGCCGAACGGGCATTGCGGTCGGCGAGGAAAATGTGGTGGGAAAAGAAGGATGTCTGGATGGAGCGTCGGACAGGCGTAGTACCGTAGATGGCGTAAGGGAGAGCGAAGCAGGGGGCGGATATGGTTTGTGGGTGGATGCTGGGTAGCCGGGGCAGTATTGGCAGGGAGGCGCTGTATGTCTCCGTTGCGGGAGAAGACCTGCTGTCGTCGAAGCGTATCCGTGAATGCTGCGTTTGAACGGTGCTGCGAATCCCTTCCGCAAAGAACAGTATGCAAACAGAGAGACCCGCATTCTTGCGAGTCTCTCTTACCGGCTCCTCAACCAGGACTTGAACCTGGGACCCCCTGATTAACAGTCAGGTGCTCTAACCAACTGAGCTATTGAGGAATATTTCGTTTTTGAAACGGAAGTCTCTCGTAAGTCTTCGACTGGCGGGTTCCCGTTTCGGGATGCAAATATATAGCAAATAATTTTTTGTGCAAAATTTTTTCGGAAAACTGCATGACAATTTCTCGGATGTCCGTTTGTCTCTTGCGGGGACGAACCGTACGGGAGGTGTCGGTGGGCCGGTACGGAGACGGTGCAGGGTTTCTCCGAATTGTTTTTGACGGGCCGGTACTCCGATATACCTGTTATTATGAATACGGCGTTCCTCGTTACATGAATATTTTATAGATTTGCAGGGTTTTATTGTTATGAAAGTGTACGGAATAGCGAAAAGGGCGGTGCTGCTGACCGCAGCGCTGTTGGTTTGTGTGGCCGGGTGGGCGCAGAACAGCATCTCCGCGCTCGTTTTCGATGAATACGAATGGGATTTCGGTACGCTGCGTGAAGTGGACGGCCCGGTCAGCCATCTCTTCTCCTTCACCAACACGGGTACGGGTGCGGCGGTCATTACGCGCATCAAGGTGGACTGCGGTTGTACCGCAGTCGATTACAGCCGCGAACCGGTGAAGCCGGGCGGGCGCGGTTCCGTGGAGGTGGTGTTCGACCCGGCGAATTATTCGGGTAAATTCTCGAAGAGCGTGACCGTCTACAGCAACGGCAACCGAAATCTGCTTACGGTGAAGGGGACGGTGATAGGGCGTCCGCGCAGTGTGGAGGAGGAGTATCCGTTCGCGTTGGCGGGCGGAGTACGGGCCGAGGCCATGCATGTGGCGTTCGGATATGTGGAGAACAGCAGTGTCGAGTCCGTTGCCGTCGGTGTCGTCAATACGGGGGAGACCGAAACCGTGTTGTCTGTGAGGGCCGGTTACGGGAGCGGCCGGCTGACGATAGCCGCTCCGGAGCGGCTCGCACCGGGAGAGAGAGGCTTGGTGACCTTTACCTACGATTTTACCGAAGGGGACCCGGTGTACGGTCTGCTGGCCGAGCGGGTCTATTTCTCGGTGGACGGCGAGGAGGCGGGCCTGCCCTTTACGGCCAATGCCATCGCGGTGGATGATTTCAGCGCTACGGATATCTCCCGGGCTGCCCGTTGCGAGGTGTCGCCGATGTACCGGAATTTCGGGGATGTCCGGCCGGGAAGCGAGCTGACGCTTGAGGTGAATATCTCGAACAGCGGGCAAAGCGACCTGATTGTACGGAGCGTGTCACTCCGGCGCGGTACGGAGTGTCCGCTGACCCCGGGGACGGTCGTGCGTCCCGGAACGTCGCTGGCCGTGCCGGTGACGTTGAAGATAAGCGAGGAGGCTTACGGTACAGAGTCGGGCGGGGTCTCGTTCGTAGTGAACGACCCGGTGCGTCCTTTCCGTGAGGTGCGGCTGGGGGCCGATGTCTATTGATACAACGGCTTCCGGCTCCGGAGAATTGTTGCAATGGAAGTATAACCAAATACGTAATTATGTTCAGGATAGTAGAAAAAAGGCTGCTTGCGCCGGATATCTGGCTGATGAATGTCGAAGCGCCGCGCGTAGCCAAGGCGGCCCAGCCCGGTCAGTTCGTGATAGTCCGCGGTACCGACGACGGGGAGCGGATACCGCTGACGGTTGCCGATTACGACAGGGAGCAGGGGACAATCAGCATCGTGATACAGGCTGTCGGTGCTTCCACCCGTAAGATAGTGGCCCTCGAAGAGGGCGGCGCTTTGGCCGATTTCGCCGGCCCGCTCGGTCAGCCGTCGGAGTTCATACACGAAACTCCGGAGGCTCTGCGTGCCAGGAAGTTCCTTTTTATCGCCGGAGGCGTGGGTGCGGCGCCGGTTTATCCGCAGGTGAAATGGCTGCATGAACACGGCGTCGAGGCGGATGTCATCGTGGGAGCCCGTAACCGGGAGATGTTGATTATCACCGATGAGCTGCGCAAAGTGGCCGGTAACCTCTATCTGTCCACCGACGACGGAAGCGCGGGTTTCCACGGCAATGTCACGGCGCTGATGAAAGACCTCATCGACAACCGCGGCAAACGCTACGACGAGATTGTCACCATCGGACCGATGATAATGATGAAGTTCGTGGCCCTTGCGGCGCGTGAATACGGCATCAGGACCATCGCAAGCCTCAATACGCTGATGATAGACGGAACGGGCATGTGCGGAGCCTGCCGGGTGAGCATCGGCGGCAAGATGAAGTTCGCCTGCGTGGACGGTCCGGAGTTCGATGCGTCGCTGATAGATTTCGACGAGGCGATGCGTCGTCAGCGGATGTACAAGTCTAAGGAATCGGTCGCCGACCACCGTTGCCGTATCGGCCGGGGATGACGGAAACCGAAAATGTACGGCGGTTTTCTGCCGGATGGAGTGAAGAAGGGATAACGCGGGTACGGCCCGCATAAATATATCTAAAAAAAGAGTATGGCTAACAAGATTCCCCGCGTCCCGGTGCGGGAACAGAATCCCCGAGTAAGGGCGACGAACTTCGACGAAGTTTGTTACGGATACGACCTGAACGAAGCGCAGCTTGAGGCTTCGCGTTGCTTGAACTGCAAGAAGCCCCAGTGCATGGCGCATTGTCCGGTTTCCATCAAAATACCGAATTTCATTACCAAGGTGCTGGCCGGTGACCTGGCCGGTGCCGCAGCGGTCATTGCCGAGGACTCTTCGCTGCCCTCGGTGTGCGGCCGTGTCTGTCCGCAGGAGGCACAGTGCGAAGGAGCGTGCGTGCTCGGCATTAAAGGGGAGCCGGTGGCTATCGGCAAACTGGAGCGTTTCGTGGGAGATTGGGAATTGGAACACGGCAGCAGCCAGCGGGCGGCGGTCGCCTCCAACGGGCACAAGGTCGCCGTAATCGGCAGCGGTCCTTCGGGATTGGCATGTGCTGCCGACCTGGCCAAGATGGGGTATGAGGTGACGGTGTTCGAGGCGCTGCACAAGCTCGGCGGGGTGCTGCAATACGGCATTCCCGAATTCCGCCTTCCGAAAGACAAGGTGGTGGCCCGCGAGATAGAGAAGGTGAAGGCACTGGGAGTCCGGTTCGAGACCGATACCATCGTCGGACGTACCGTGACCATCGACGGCCTGATGCGCGACGAAGGGTTCGAGGCGGTATTCATCGGTTCCGGAGCCGGTCTGCCCAAGTTCATGGGGATTCCGGGCGAGAACCTGAACGGCGTACTCTCGGCCAACGAGTTCCTGACGCGCAACAACCTGATGAAAGCCTATCTGGAGGAGTCCGACACGCCCGTCTATGTGGGCGAACGGACGGTGGTCGTAGGGGGTGGCAACGTCGCCATGGATGCCGTGCGTACCGCCAAACGGTTGGGGGCCGATGCCTATATCGTCTATCGCCGTTCCGAAGCGGAGCTTCCTGCCCGTCTGGAAGAGGTACACCATGCCAAAGAGGAGGGGGTACAGTTCGTGATGCTCGCCAATCCGCTCGAGATTCTCGGCAACGAGGAGGGTTGGGTGCGGGGCGTGCGCTGCATCCGGATGGAGCTCGGCGAACCCGATGAGTCGGGGCGCCGTTCCCCGAAAGCGGTTCCGGGTTCCGAGTTCGAAATTCCGTGCGATACCGTCATCATGTCGCTGGGTACCTCACCGAATCCTCTCATCGCCTCCACGACGGAGGGGCTTCAGACGACGCGTTGGGGCGGTTTGATTGCGAACGACGAAGGGGCTACTACCCGTGAGGGCGTGTTTGCCGGCGGCGATGCCGTGATGGGCGCACGC
>ENA-OPCB01001367-OPCB01001367.1-human-gut-metagenome-genome-assembly--contig:-NODE-1367-length-14670-cov-5.479918_pt1 | contig 14670 bp, 15 predicted proteins | sample MGYA00241561_ERZ501473 | MGnify/ENA primary metagenome ERZ501473 (study PRJEB25962, sample SAMEA2042519) | human gut metagenome | biome: human gut; feature: human-associated habitat; material: faeces... | reverse complement strand
CTACTATTGATGGCATGAGTGACGAAAGAATCCAAAGGATTATTGAATCCATGCGAGATAAAAGTTACCTGCCAAAACCTGCACGCAGGGAATATATTGCTAAGAAAAACAGTAATAAAAAGCGTCCGTTGGGAATCCAGTCGGGCAATGACAAACTGGTGCAGGAAGTAGTGAAGATGATTTTAGAAAGCATTTATGAGCCTGTGTTTAAGAAAACATCTCATGGGTTCAGACCAAACAAAAGCTGTCAGACAGCATTATACCAGATACAGAAAACCTTTACGGGAACGAACTGGTTTGTTGAGGGCGATATACACGCCTGCTTCGACAGTTTTAATCACCACACAATCATCAGATTGCTGAGAAAACGTATTGATGATGAAATGTTTCTACAACTCATCTGGAAATTTCTAAAAGCAGGCTATATGGAGCAATGGACGTACAATCGGACATACAGCGGAGTACCGCAGGGTTCAGGTGTCAGTCCAGTGCTTGCAAATGTGTACCTTCACGAATTAGATAAATTTATGGAGGAATATGCACAGAAATATAACCGAGGAAAGAAGAAACAAATGAACTCCGACTACAAGAAAGTTGTCAAAAAGGCATCCTATTATAGATGTATGGGCAAAAAGAAGTGGGCGGATTTATCTCCAGAAGAACGCTGGGAACGCAATAAACATTTGAAAATGCTTGAAAAGCAAACACGACAGCTAACTCCGACCGAACCTTTGGATGAGACGTATAAACGGATTCAGTACACCCGATACGCTGATGATTTCATCATTGGAGTAATTGGGAGCAAAGCGGACGCAGAACAGATGAAAGCTGACGTCGGCAGATTTCTCAGGGAAGAACTGGATTTGGAAATGTCCGAAACCAAAACCAAAGTTACGCATACAGGAGACAGAGCCAGATTTTTAGGCTATGACATTACGGTATCCAGAAGTCAGGATTTAAAGAAATCCGCAGGAGGATACAAAATCAGAAGCAATGCAGGAGTGGTGAAATTACTTGTACCCAGAGAAAAATGGGTGGGAAAGTTACTGGAATATCATGCAATCAAAATCAAGATTAAGGAAAACGGAAAAGAAAGATTTGTAGCCCTACACAGAGGAAAACTGGTAAATCAAAGCGATATAGAGATTCTGGCAAGATATAATGCGGAAGTTCGTGGACTTTACAACTATTATGCCATAGCAAATGATTCCTTCAAGATAGGCAGATTTGCCAATCTTATGAAGTACAGTATGTACAAGACATTTGCCTGTAAGTATAAAACAAATGTTCACGAAATCAAGCGCAGATATTGTGTTGGAGGTCTGTTTACAATCGCATACGATACCAGAGCAGGAAGGAAAATCACGACCTTTTACAGAGACGGGTTTAAGCGAAAAGAATCAGCTACGAAGTTTGACAATGTGAGCGAACTTCCGCAGTTCTCAAAATACGCTAAAACCAACACTCTGAAACAGAGAGTGGAACGCCATACCTGTGAACTTTGTGGAAAGGATTGCAGAAATCTGGAAATCCATCAAGTAAAGAAACTAAAAGACTTAAAGGGCAATGCGGAGTGGGTACTCCTTATGCGCAAAAGGAGACGGAAAACTCTTGTGGTATGCCCTGAATGTCATAAACTGATTCATTCTTAATACCGTAAATATAATAAGCGGAAAGCCGTATACATCGAGAGGTGTACGTGCGGTTTGGGAGGGAGGGGACGCAAGTCCTGCAAAGGATGAGCTGAACCTTACCTCATGATGAACTTTTATATCTGGGAGGCAACGAAAAAGAGGGACATAAATATATTTCGGAACTGTTGGGAAAAGAAACTTTAGATACAAATACTTATGGACAGACAAAAGGACGAAACGGAAGTTATTCTACGAACTATCAGCAGACAGGGCGGGAACTTTTTACACCGGATGAGATCCGCTTACTGGATAACCGGAAAGCAATCCTGTTTGTCCGAGGGGAACGTCCCATGCTGGATGACAAATATAATTTAAAGAAACATCCAAATGTGAAATGGACAGAGGATGGCGGTGCGCCCCCGTATGACTATGCGAAAGCTCCGAGGTCACATGATGATTTGAATATTGATATTGAACGCTTAGATGATTATGAGCTGCTCTGTGAAGAGGACATCCTCGGCAAAGAGCAGCCTTTTTAGATGGGAGGAATGTGTATCGTGCATATGATGCAGAAATTGTTTAAGAAAAAGAATCCGAAGACGAAGCCTTTGCGAATGAGTGGTGTACAAAAACGATTTTTTGTCAGCTATGCAGTAATCGTATTCGCCATGATGTGGTGTACAACCCCTGTTCTGGCTGCAGGAGATCCATTAGCAGTGGTGAATAACTTGTCTGATTTTATTTTTTCCTTGATCCGGGCGATTGGCTTGATCTTGTTAGGATTTGGTGTGATGCAGATCGGCTTGTCTTTAAAGTCGCATGATCCAAGCCAGAGGGCAAATGGATTTTTGACTTTAGCAGGCGGCGTCATCATTACCTTTGCAAAAGAGATTTTGGATTTGATCATGGTGTAATCTGATATCAGCAGTACAGCGGGAGAGCAGACACTGTGCTGTTCTCCCTGTCTGTAAATGGAAACAACAGGGAGGTGAAATGCTACTTGGAAAGTGATAACTGGATCGTTCAAAATCTAAACAATGCGTTAGAAACATGGAATTCTAAGCTGTCAGAAATCTGGCAGCTTTTAACGCAAAGCCCGGAAACCTTTAAAGGCGGAGATATCTGGAGTGTGATGCTGACCATTCATGATGCTCTAAAAGGAATCGGGTATGGACTTTTAGTACTTTTTTTTGCAATCAGTGTAGTGAAAACCTGTAGCAGCTATCTGGACGTAAAAAAGCCAGAGCATGCGGTGAAATTGTTTATCCGGTTTGCACTGGCAAAAGGGGCAGTAGGGTATGGGCTGGAATTGATGATGGCACTTTTTAATATTGTACAGGGAGTAACGAGTACGATTATGAAGACAGCAGGATTTGGAAGTACGGAAGATACAGTATTACCGGACGAGATTATAAAGGCAGTAGAAGATTGTGGATTTTTTGAAAGTATCCCACTATGGGCGGTGACACTGATCGGTGGACTGTTCATTACGGTATTGAGCTTCATTATGATTATGAGTGTATATGGAAGATTTTTTCGATTGTACCTTTATACTGCCATTGCACCGATTCCGTTATCTTCCTTCGCAGGAGAGCCGAGCCAGAATATCGGAAGAAGTTTTTTGAAATCATACGCAGCAGTGTGTCTGGAGGGGGCAATCGTGGTACTTGCCTGCATTATTTTTTCATTATTTGCAGCATCACCGCCAGTAGTCGATCCAGATGCAGCGGCAGTGACTATGGTATGGAGCTATATTGGAGAATTGATTTTCAATATGCTTGTACTGGTCGGAGCAGTGAAGATGTCAGACAGGGTAGTACGGGAAATGATGGGATTGTAAAAAGGACGCCCGAAAGCATCCTTAAAATTTATTCTACAATGTTGTTGCTATTGTTATACCGCATATTCCCCTGAGAATCAAAATGAACAGAATCTAAAGGAATCCCTCTTTGTCTGGCACGAGAAATCTGGAAGGACATATCATCTTTCATAGCTTTGTAGTATTGATGTTCCTGCCATTTGCGTCGCAGAGCAAAAATCCAGCTGAGAACAGAAAAGGCAGTCAGCAGATAGAGGATTGCAAATGCAAGTTTCTCATGAGTTGCTGTCCATGGATTCAGAATTGTGGAAACAGCAAGAAAGTATAACAGCGGTAAGGTCAGATTTAATCTGGCAGCAATCCGAAACAGCAGAGAAATCAGGAATAGAGCAACGGTAACAACAAGTGAAATCATAACAGTGATTGGCATAGGTCAGTCCCCCTTTCATTTACCCAAAGTGTAACAGAACAGGAAAAATATAACAAATGTGCGATTTGGAGGTGTATCGTTTTGGAAGTAAAAATTAACAAGGAAATCAGGGATTACACAGAGGCAATCTTTTTCGGATTGTCCCTGAGACAGTTTATCTTTTCAGGATTAGCCTGCGGGATTGCCGTTGGGCTTTATTTTTTGCTTCACCCATACATGAGTATGGAAACAGTGAGTTGGATTTGTGTACTGGGAGCTGCCCCATGTGTAGTGTTCGGGTTTGTAAAATATCATGGAATGACAGCGGAGCAGTTTATCTGGGCATGGATAAAATCAGAAATCCTGATGCCGAAAAAACTGGTGTTCCGGTCAGAAAATCTTTATTTTGATGCAGTAGAACCAATCATTAAAAAATATGAGAAAGAAAGTCTGAAGAAGGAGGGACGCAAGAAGAATGATAAAAACGCTGAGTAATATTTTCAAGCAGGATAAAGAAAAATTTGTAATTCCAAGAAGCGTACAGCAGGTAATTCCCATCGAGACTATCTGGTCTGATGGGATATTTAAAATCGGGAGAAATAAATTTGCACGTACTTATAAATTTACGGATATCAACTATGCGGTGGCAAGCAAAGTAGATAAGGAAACCATGTTCCTGGAATATATGGATTTATTAAATTCGTTCGATTGCGGTGGAACAACAAAAATAACGATCAATAATCGCCGCTTGAATAAGGTGGATTTTGAAAAAGCAATTCTGATTCCGATGCAGGAGGACGGACTGGATTTATATCGGAAAGAGTACAACAACATGCTTTTAGATAAGGCAACCAGTTCCAACAGCATGGTGCAGGAAAAATATGTGACAGTATCCTGCTATAAGAAAACGATCGAAGAAGCCAGAACGTATTTTGCACGAGTGACAACAGAGCTGAACAGTCATTTTGCAAGATTGGGTTCCAAATGTGCAGAGGTAAATGGAGAAGATAAGTTACGGATTCTGCATGATTTTTACCGTACAGGAGAAGAATCTGGTTTCCATTTTGATATTCAGGAGAATATGAGAAAAGGGCACAGCTTCAAAGATTATATCTGCCCGGATACTTTTGAATTTGAAAAAGATTATTTCCGCATGGGAGATCGTTATGGAAGGGTACTTTTTCTTCGTGAGTATGCTTCTTACATCAAAGACGATATGATAGCAGAACTGACCGATATGAATCGGAATCTGATGTTGAGCATTGATGTGATTCCGGTTCCGACTGATGAAGCAGTACAGGAAGTGGAAAAACGGCTGCTTGGTGTGGAGACAAATATCACGAACTGGCAGAGACGGCAGAATGCAAACAATAACTTTTATGCTGTCATTCCGTATGATTTAGAACAGCAGAGAAAAGAGAGTAAAGAGTTTATGGACGATCTGACCACGAGAGATCAACGTATGATGTTTGGAATACTGACTATGGTGCATACGGCAGAATCAAAGAAACAGCTTGACGCAGATACGGAAACACTTCTGACAATCGGACGGAAAAAGTTATGCCAGTTTTCTGTTCTGAAATTTCAGCAGATGGACGGACTGAATACAGCACTACCCATCGGACACCGGAAGATTCCGGCAGTCCGCACACTGACTTCGGAGAGTGTAGCAGTGTTGATGCCATTCCGGGTGCAGGAGATTATGGACGCAGGCGGCATCTATTGTGGAGAAAATGCAATCTCTCATAACTTAATCATGTGCAATAAAGAAAAACTCCTGAACCCGAACTCATTCCTTTTAGGTGTGCCGGGAAGTGGAAAATCCTTTAATGCAAAAATGCAGATTGTATTCCTGGCACTGGCAACGCAGGACGATATCCTGATTTGTGATCCAGAGCGAGAGTATGCATCATTAGTTGAAGCAATGGGCGGAGAAGTGGTTCGTATTGCTGCAGGAAGCAGGGACCACATCAATGCAATGGATATGGTAGACGGATATGGAGATGGCGGTGATCCGGTAATTGAGAAGTCACAGTTTATCTTATCTTTGTTTGAGCAGTTGGATAAAAAAGGGATCAATGCGAAGGAACGTTCCATTATTGACCGATGTGTAGGGGAAGTCTATGAGGAATATCAGCATGGCGGAGCAGTGCCGACTTTGCGGGTGTTGCGTGAAAAATTTTTAGAACAGGAAGAACCGGAAGCACAGGATTTGGCACTGGTATCAGAATTATTTACAAATGGAAGTCTGGACGCATTTGCACATGAAAGTAATGTTGATGTGAATAACCGTATCATGGTATACGACATTCTGGATTTAGGAAAACAGTTAAAGACCATGGGACTTCTGGTTATCACTGATGCAATGCTGAACCGGGTAACAGAGAACTGGAAACAGGGAAAGCGAACTCATATTTTCTTAGACGAGTTTCATGTAGTATTTGAAAATGAGTATTCCGGAGCATTTTTTAACTCTGCATGGCGAAGATTTCGTAAGCGTAATGCATTCCCGACAGCAATCACACAGAACGTGGAATATCTGTTAGATTCTGTTCTTGCAAGTACGATGATTTCCAACAGTGAGTATATCGTGATGCTTAATCAGGCAGAGCCGGACAGAGCAAAGTTGGCAACACTTCTGAATATCTCCACTGAGCAAATGGGATATATCACAAATGCAGATGCCGGTTGCGGTTTGGTGAAATACGGAAGTTCACTTGTACCGTTCGTCAATAGATTCCCAACCAATACAAGGTTGTATAAACTGATGACCACAAAGCCGGGAGAGGACAGTATCAACCGAGGAAGAATGTAACTTCAATAATCAATTTAAGAGAATGGCACCGGAAATCGTCACAATTTGTGGCGTTTTTTTAGTGCCGGAAAAGGAGAAAAATATGTCAGAAATCAGATTTTCATCAAAGGAACACGAAAAGTTTTTTTATCAGATGTTAGCTAAATGCGGAAAGCACGACAGTTATTACAGTTCATTTTTCTATTGTGTGGGAATTTCTGAAGATACCAGAAATCATGTTGACCGCATGTTTGATTTTAAGGAGCGTTTGATTAAACCGGAAGCACTGCATGAAGGGTGGCAGACAGGCGGTTCGGCACGATTGACCAGACTGGCTTTCAACTTGTGGAATGGATATGTGGAGAAGGGAGAAGAAAGTCTGTCTACCCCATACGAGATGTTCGATTGTGGCTATGCATCATATTTTTATGAAGCAATCCGCATGAAATACCCGGAATACTGCCGGGAACTGCCACAGGTGAGCAAAAAAGAAACTAATCATGAACGCTAGATAAAGATTCAAATGGAGAAAAGCGATGGATCGTAAGATAAAAACACGCCAAGTCCATAAGGATATTAAAGTATTAGATAAGACGGTTACGGTGACAGACCATGTCAAACATTCCTATGTCAGAACAAAAGAAACTGTCATGCAATCGACGGAGAAATCCAGTGATAGAGAGAATAATCCGGTAGGTTATGCAGAAGATGCGGCCAGCAAGTATGCTGACCGCATCTTTCACGAAACAGGGCATCAGGTACGTAGACAGGCAGGAAAGATTATTGAACGGAAGAAAGAGAAAGTTTCTGTTTCTTTGGCAGGCGAAGAAACAGTTTACCAGCCGAAAGAACAAATCCGACCAGTACCGCCTTCAGGCGGGGAAAAGGCACAGGAGCAGGGAAAAAAACTTGCTGTAAAAAAAATCAAGACTGTTGAGCGGGATAAAAGAACCATTAAGACCGGGAAAGCATCGGAGCAGGTTGTAAAGAATACCGGAAAGGGTACCATCAAGACATCTGGAAAATCAGTCAAGACTGCAGAACAGACGGCAAAGACCAGCATTAAGACATCGGAGCAGACTGCAAATGCTTCTGTCCGGGCAATGCATTATTCTATGAAAAAAGCAGAAAAAGCAGTGCAGACAGCAAGGCAGACTGCACAGAATACCAGGATTGCAGTGAAAAAGACAGCAAAAGCGGTAACACATGCAATAAAAGCGTTGATTGAAGCTACAAAAGCATTACTGAGTGCATTGACTGCAGGTGGTTGGATTGCGGTTATGATTTTGATTATCGTCATTTTATTTGGTGGTTTTCTATGCATGACAGGTGGGGATAATTCCAGTACGGTTTCTTCGGTTAGTGCAGAAGTAGAAGCATACGAACCACTAATCCGACAGTATGCAAATCAATATGGCATTGGAGAGTATGTGGAACTAATCAAAGCCATTATGATGCAGGAATCAGGCGGGAGAGGACTTGACCCGATGCAGTGTTCAGAAGGGAGTTTTAATACAAAATATCCCAAACAGCCGAATGGAATCACAGATCCGGAGTATTCGATTTCTTGCGGAGTGCAGGAAATAAAAAGCTGTCTGGAACGTGCAGGAGTAAAAAATCCTCTGGATATGGAAAATATTAAACTGGCATTGCAAAGCTACAATTATGGAAATGGATATCTGGAATGGGCGAAAGCTAGAGGTGGATATACCCTTGCCAATGCAGCAGAATTTTCTGATATGATGGCACAGAGAATGGGGTGGAGCAGTTATGGGGACAAGCAGTATGTACCACATGTGCTTCAGTATTATGCATTTGGAAGAATCCCGACAGGTATCGGCAATCAGGCAATCGTTCAGGTGGCAGCATCGCAGGAAGGAAAAGGCGGAACGACTTATTGGAGATGGTATGGATTTGGAGGCAGGGTAGAGTGGTGTGCCTGCTTTGTGTCCTGGTGTGCAGACCAGAGCGGTTATATTCAGAGTGGAGTCATTCCGAAATTTTCTCTTTGTTCGGACGGTGTGAAATGGTTTGAAAGTAAAGGAAGGTTCCGGGACGCCAGTTATACCCCGGCGGTAGGAGATATTATTTTCTTTGACTGGGGGAATAATGGAACGATTGACCATGTTGGAATTGTAGAGAGTGTCAGTGGTGGAACCGTCAATACCATAGAAGGTAACAGTGGAGATAAAGTGGCAAGACGGAGTTACAGTATCGGAAGCAGTAACATCTATGGATACGGGGTTCCGGCATATTAGAGAAAAATGTTGTTTGGAATGATAGCGGAGATATTTATAAAAGTAAATCGCCTTTTTAAAAACGAAAAGAACCAGTGAGAGAATCGTTAAACTTCACTTACTGGTTCAATCGTTTTAAATTTCTCGGACAACTCTGTCAGTTCTTTCGCCGTTTCTTGAGTGTGATGTAACAGAGTGTCACGCATTTCTGGCGGACAGCTAGAATAAAGCATTTTCATCTGATTAACACCTTCATCCTCCAGAGAGACATCTGGATTTATAAGTGTGTCCAAAGAGATGTGCAGAACCTTTGCCAATGCTCTTAAAATTAAATAGGAAGGATTCATTTTTCCCTTTTCAATATTGGCGATTTGCTTTACAGAAACATGGCTCAGATCAGAAAGTTCCTGCTGTGTCAGCTCTTTATTCTTTCGGGCTTTCCGCATCTTCTGCCCTAAAGCATTTAAATCATCAATCGGCATAATCATTCACCTCAAGAATATTGTATCGTTCCGGTTTATATGATGGAATGACCTTATTATGCCTGACAAGCTGTACGATTATGCCGATTATATAAAGCTGCGATTGGTGATAAACTTGTATTGTTCGAGACAAAGAACTATAATGTACTCTGTGGAGGTGCATAATGGATTATATGACACTAAAAGAGGCCGCCGAAAAATGGGGCGTGACACCTCGTAGAGTAAATTACTATTGTGCCGCCGGGCGCATATCTGGAGCTGTAAAGATGGCAACTATCTGGCTAATTCCAAAGGATGCGGAAAAGCCGATTGATGGTCGAACAAAACAAGGAAAGGTAAAAAAGTATGAGTAATATATTACTTCTTGAAGATGATCTAAGCCTGATTAACGGGCTTTCTTTTGCTTTCAAAAAGCAGGGATTTGAATTAAATATCGCCAGAACGCTCAAAGAAGCGGAGGAATTGTGGACAGACGGAAAATATGATTTGTTGGTGTTGGACGTATCTCTGCCAGATGGGTCTGGCTTTGAATTTTGCAAAAGAGTTCGACTTACATCAAAGGTGCCAATTATTTTTCTGACGGCTTCGGATGAGGAAACAAGTATTATTATGGGGCTGGATATTGGAGGTGATGACTATATCACAAAACCGTTCAAACTGGGGGTTCTCGTTTCAAGGATTAACGCCTTACTTCGACGTGCAAATTCTTTTCAAGCAGCAGACACAGAATTGCAGTCGAATGGCATCAAGGTTCTTTTGCTGCAAGGACAGGTTTTCAAAAATGGGGAGCTGTTGGATTTGACTGCCGCGGAATACAAGCTACTGTGCTTGTTTATGAGAAACCCAAGCATGGTGCTGACAAAGGGACAAATTTTAGATAAGCTATGGGATTGCGACGGGAATTATATCGACAGTAGTACCCTTACGGTCTATATGCGTCGGCTTCGTATGAAGATCGAGGATAATCCAAGCGAACCACAAATGCTCCTGACTGTTCGAGGTATGGGATATAAATGGAATATTATCGGGTGAGGTGCAGAATGAAGATACTGGCAAATAAAGAAATCAAAAATCTATTTCATTCGCTTTCACTGGTTTTTGGGGTTACATTTCTCTTAGCCGAGGTTTTTCTATGGCTATCATATCGCCGGCTTTCTCTGTTATTGCTAATCCTTTTTCTATTGGCTGGTGGTGCTGTATGGGCAGTCTGCTTTGTATATTTTAATCGGCAAAATCAGATCATGGAGCAGGCGATATTACAAATCAATGCGTATCTTGATGGTGATCGCAATGCCCGTATTGAATGTGACAATGAGGGCGAATTGTACCGACTGTTTCATTCCATCAATTCTTTAGCGGCAGTGTTAAATGCCCATGCAGATAACGAGTTGCGAGAGAAAGAGTTTTTGAAAAATACAATCTCCGACATTTCACACCAACTGAAAACACCGCTGGCAGCACTCAATATTTATAACGGACTCCTTCAAGACGAGGATATAGAAGTGTCCTCCGTGAAAGAATTTGCGGGTTTGTCTGAGCAGGAACTTGACCGTATCGAAACACTGGTGCAAAGTCTGCTCAAGATTACAAGATTGGATGCCGGAGCCATTGTCTTGGAAAAGAACGCAGAAAATGTTGCAGATATGATGCGGGATATTGAACTGCATTTTGCATATAGAGCCAGACAGGAAAAGAAAGAAATCATTCTGTCTGGCTCGGATCATCTTTCTCTTTTTTGTGATCGTGATTGGTTGAATGAGGCAATCGACAATATTGTGAAAAATGCGTTTGACCATACAGAAAGTGGTGCAACAATTCATGTTGCGTGGAAGGAGTTGCCGTCTGGTGTCCAAATTGTGATAACGGATAATGGATGCGGCATCCACCCAGAAGATATACATCACATCTTCAAGCGGTTTTATCGCAGTCGTTTTTCTAAGGACAAGCAAGGGATTGGACTGGGATTACCTTTGGCAAAGGCAATCGTTGAAGCACATAACGGCACCATTGAGGTTGACAGCGAATTAGGTATCGGGACAACTTTCACAATGAATTTTCTGATTCCTACAAAATTGTAGGCTGGCTGTAGGCTTACAGTAAGATTCAGGTGCTATTCTCTCACACATAGGCAGGACAAACAAAGACAGCCTGCCTATATCGCAAAATCATTCAGAAAGAGGTGTTTACACTATGAACTTATTAGAAGTCAAAAATATCAGTAAGACCTATGGCAACGGAGAAACCGCTGTCAAGGCATTAAAGGATGTCAGCTTTTCTGTTCCAAAGGGCGAGTATGTGGCAATCGTCGGGGAATCCGGCTCTGGTAAAAGTACACTGCTGAATATGATCGGTGCTTTGGACACGCCAACATCTGGCAAGGTTCTGATTGACGGCAAGGACATTTTTGCCATGAACGATCGAAAGCTGACCGTTTTCCGCCGGAGGAATATCGGCTTTATCTTTCAGGCGTTTAACCTTATCCCGGAGTTGACGGTGGAACAAAATATGATTTTTCCGCTGTTGCTGGATTATCAAAAGCCGGACAAGAGATATTTGGAGGAACTGCTGACGGTTTTGAATTTGAAAGATCGTCGTAATCATTTACCCAGTCAGCTTTCCGGCGGTCAACAGCAGAGAGTGGCGATTGGCCGCGCATTGATTACCCGTCCTTCTCTGATTCTGGCAGACGAGCCAACAGGAAATTTGGACTCACAAAACAGCAGTGAGGTCATAGCATTGCTCAAAGAAACATCGAAAAAATACGAGCAGACCATCATTATGATTACCCACAACCGCAGTATTGCGCAAACGGCAGACCGGGTATTACAGGTATCGGATGGCACTTTGACTGATTTTGGGAGGTGCCGTGAATGAAAAGCTATCTTAGTCTCATTCCCATCTCCGCAAAGGTGCGCAAGCGGCAAAATCGTATGACTGTCTTGTGTATTATCATTTCGGTGTTTCTTGTCACAGCTATTTTCAGTGTTGCTGACATGATGATACGAACAGAAAGCGATTTTATGATAAGTAACCATGGAAACTGGCACATTGCAATAAAAAATATTTCACAGAACAATGCGGATGAAATCAGTAATCGTTCAGATGTTACAGCAGTTGGTGTAGCTTCTCAATTTAATTTTGAAGGAGAACAACCGTACCGAGTCAACGAAAAACGAACTGTTTTGTATGGCACCGATGAAGTCTATATTACTCAGATTTCAAATGGAATTGTAGAAGGAACATTTCCGGCAAATGATGAGGAAGTTATGCTTACACCTAATTCTGTAACTGCTTTAGGAGTACAGCTTGGGGATAGTGTAACCTTACATACCCCTGCTGGAGATCGGACATTTACAATCTCTGGCTTTGGCACAGATGATGAAAGCTATTATAACAATCAGACTTATTTGATAGGCTCTTATCTGACACAAAGTGCATTTACTTCTGTTATGGCACAAAACGGAGTAACAAACAATGAGTTGACTTATTATGTGCAGTTTGAAAGTGCAGCGAAAGCGGCAAATGCAATAACAGAACTACAGACACAGTACCAATTATCCGATGGGAGTATTTCTGAAAATACCGGCGTTATGGGCATGGCTGGGCAAAGCAACAATACAGCGATGCAGAGTATGTACGGATTGGCAGCAATTCTATTTGTTTTAGTGTTGTTGGCAGGAATATTGATGATTTCTGGCAGTATGAATAGCATCATTGCGCAACGAACTCAATTTTTTGGAATGTTGCGTTGCATTGGTGCAAGTCGTCAACAAATTATCCGCTTTGTCCGTTTGGAGGCATTGAACTGGTGTAAAACCGCGGTACCTATTGGAGTGGTTTTTGGAACAATAATTAGTTGGATTATTTGTGCCACACTTCATTATGGAATTGGTGGAGAATTTTCTACAACGCCAGTCTTTCAGATCAGCCCTGTTGGACTTATCAGTGGTGTAGTTGTTGGAGTGGTAACAGTATTTTTAGCAGCACAATCCCCAGCAAAGCGGGCTGCTAAAGTTTCACCCATATCTGCGGTTTCTGGCAATGTAGATAATAAATCTTCTGTTAAACACGCTATCAAGTTTAGCTTAGGAAAAATTGATAATTCACTTGGCATACATCATGCGGTTGAAAAAAAGAAAAACTGGTTTCTGATGACGGCTTCCTTTGCACTGACTATTATGCTGGTTTTTTCTTTTTCTGTAATTTTAGATTTTGCAAAGCAACTTGTTCCATCGTTGAGTGTCACATCAGCCGATATAGCATTATCCAGTTATGCAAATAAAATGGATATTGAGCGCAGCCTGGTCGATGAAATCAAAAAAATAGATGGGGTTGCAAATGCTTATGGAAGTAGCTATGTAGAAAACATTCCTGCAACATCTTCAAGAGCAGGAATAGACCATATCAATATTGTTTCTTATGATGATACACTTCTAGATTACTCAAAAGGTAGTATTGCTCAGGGATCATTAGATACAGTTTACGGGAACAGTAACAAAGTGGCAACCGTATTTAATAGAAACAATTCCTTGCACATCGGTGATACCATCCAGTTTGCAGGCGAAGAAGTTGAGATTACTTGCGCTCTATCACAAGGGTTATTCGGAGATGATTTGATTATTATTTGCTCACAGGAAACATTTGACCGTATCATGGGCGGTACAAAGTATGGGCTTATTGGAATTCAGTTAGATTCAAACGCTACTGAAGAAACAATAGCAGAAATTAGAAGTCTTGAAAACGATGATATTATCATTACAGATCAGCGTGAAGGCAATAAACAAAATAATGCTACATATTGGGCTGCACGAATTGTTTGTTATGGCTTCTTAGCTATTATCGGAGTTATTTCGCTGTTTAATATCGTCAATAGTATCTCTATGAGTGTATCTGCACGAATTAAGCAGTATGGTGCAATGCGAGCTGTTGGTATGGATAATAGGCAGCTTAAACGAATGATTTCTGCGGAAGCGTACACCTATGCAATTTCTGGTTTGATAGTTGGATGTGGCATTGGACTCCCGCTTAGTCGATTTTTATATAATCGTCTAATTACACATTATTTTGGAATTGAGTGGAGATTTCCTATCCTGTGGTTTGGAATTGTCGTTGCCTTTATCTTCATATCTGCTATTGTGTCCGTTTATGCTCCTGCAAAGAGAATTCGCAATATGCCAATTACTGCAACCATCAATGAATTATAGTTTCATATGTTAATCTGCCGGACGACGGCAAAAGAAAAAAAGCCGTCGTACAGCAGACATATTTTCACGCGCCTTATGAAACGGCGGGTTT
>ENA-OPCB01001358-OPCB01001358.1-human-gut-metagenome-genome-assembly--contig:-NODE-1358-length-14709-cov-3.200150_pt1 | contig 14709 bp, 10 predicted proteins | sample MGYA00241561_ERZ501473 | MGnify/ENA primary metagenome ERZ501473 (study PRJEB25962, sample SAMEA2042519) | human gut metagenome | biome: human gut; feature: human-associated habitat; material: faeces... | reverse complement strand
GCACCACAGTTACAATATAACGCGGCGCGAGGGAAAAGTCAACTATTATTGAATCTGCCTTTATTTTTGGCAAAAAAAATGCCCTCTCTTTTGAGAGGGCCGGATCAAATTATTCTTGGGTTATCTGGGATATTTTTTCGTTAACGACGGCCGGCGTATATTTCAGCACTTTGTTGTCGACGTTGCGGGAAGCCAGTTTTTCTCTGACTTTGCTTTTGTCGAGTTCGCCGGAATCGTCTTCCAGAATCAGGGCGTGATTCCACTGAAAAACGGCTTCGTTTTTGCGTCCGCCGAACCAATAGGCATCGCCCAGATGGTCGCTGATGAGCGCATTGGACGGTTCAAGTTCGGCCGCTTTTTCCAGATATTCAATCGCTTTGTCGTATTGTCCGAGACGATAGAAAGCCCAGCCAAGACTGTCGGTAATATGCCCGTCGTTGGGAATCTGGTTGTAGGCATCGACAATCATCCCAAAAGCTTCGTCGACGTTTTTACCGTGTTTCAGCAGACTGTAGCCCAGAAAATTGAGCACGAGGTAATGGTTTTGGCTTAATGCCAGCGATTTGCGGAAGTTTTTTTCCGCTTCTTTCCATTCGCCCAGACTCTCGTATGAAATTCCGAGGGCATAGAACAGGACCCAATGCTGATTTTCGATTTTGGGCAGCGATTTGATGGCGTCTTTATAATAGGAGACGGCTTCGTCCTGCTTGTTGCGAATACGCAGGACATCACCCAAATCGAGCAGCAGCTGATAGTTGCGCGGATTTTCCAGCGTCAGCGACTTCAACAAAAGTTCGGCGGCCGCGTAGTCCTGCATGGTAACCAGATTGCCGGCTTTTTTGACCTGAGCGGAATAGTAAGCTTCCGAATCTTCGTCGATTTCGTCGTAGATGCCGTTGGCTTCGGCATACATTTCGCGGCTTTCGAGAATGTCGGCAAGAAGAAGTTTGGCCAGGTCGTATTTGGGGTTTGCGTAAATCGACAGGCTGATGAATATATGTGCAAGGTCAATGCCGGCGGTTCCCTGACGGAGTGTTGCGGCAATGCTGAACAGCGCTTCGGACATGCCGATGTTCGGGTTGTCGACGATTTTGGCGGTTTTTTCGGGAACGGCGCGGCGGATGTTGCGGGCAAGCTTGTTCAGCATGTCGGCCAGGAGTTTTTCGTCGGTGTAACGCGTCGCCAGCTGAACCGCCTTGTCTTTTTCGCCGTTGCGGATGTAGAAATTGGTTATGACCTGCAAAGAACGGAAAGACATTTCCATGCTTTCGTCGTTGACTATGATTTCGTAATGACGACGGGCCTCGTCCGTGCGGTCAAAGTAATCGTTCAACATGCCGGCGTGGAAATGGTATAAGGCGCGGAAACTTGGTTCTTTGTCGAGGACTGCCAGCGTTTTAAGCGCTTTGTCCGGCTGGTTGAGACCGGCGTAAGCCCAGGCGGACATGAGCGGAATGATGAATTCCTTGTAGACGGGGCCGTCCAGATGGCCGACGGTTTCATTGACCTGTTCGTAGCGGCCTTTTTTCATTTCGTCGACGGCCATGATAATATAGGTAAAGTTGTTTTTGTCGCCTTTTTTGAGCGAGATTTCGGCGTATTTGGCAGCTTCGGAAATGCGGCCTTTGGAAGCGAGTATGACATAAACTCGGCCGAGAAGCTCTTTGTTTTCGGGATCTTCGTTAAGGGCTTCCATATAATAGTCGGCAGCGACGTTAAAGTTTTTGCGAAGGTGGGCGACCCTTCCGGCCAGATAGGCGCCGTAGGCTTTTTTCAGCTCCGGCTGCCGAATGATGAAGTTTTCGGACTGATGCGACGTAAACTCGGGCTGCTGCGTGCAGGAGTTGAAAACAATGACGCCGACGATGAAGGCGAATATGTAGCCGAATTTTGCCATAGCTGAATGTTTCCCGTTTATTGGCAGGGATCTGCCCAAAACCTTAAAATATTCTATATAAGTTTTAAAATCATACAATAACAATTTGAATTATTTTACATATAGTGTGTAAATAAATAATTTATATCATAAAGCAAGGATTATTCTTGAAAATATTTTGATTTGCTTTAATTTAACAGATTATGGAAAACAATTTAAGCATAAGGGAAATTCTGGAATGGTATGTTACCGCCGGCGTTGACGAAACGTTCGGCGAGGTTCCGTTCGGTCTGGAAGCGCCTAAGCCGAAAGCCGAACCGGCACCCAGACCGGTGCTGACAACACGCGCCGAAGACAGCGTGGCGCCGCGCGCGGCAACGACGGATTTGGCCCAGGCGACAATTTCGGCCTGCAAAAATGCCCGCGAACTCTGTGCGGAAGCGCAGACATTGGAAGAACTGCGGGAGATGGTTGAGAAATTTGAGGGCTGCGCTCTGAAACTGACCGCCAACAAAACCGTTTTCGGCGGCGGCAATCCCAATTCGAAAATTATGCTGGTGGGCGAAGCTCCAGGGGCGGACGAGGACAGAATCGGACTGCCGTTTGTCGGCCGCAGCGGGCAGCTTTTGGACAAGATGCTGAAAGCGCCGGAAGAAATCAAAGTTGACAAAGCCAAAGAGCAGGAAGCCGAAATGACGGCGCAAAGCGCGGTTCCGGCCAAAGCGGCAAAAACTTCGGGCAGCAGCCACAATCGCCAGCCGGTTGCCGACAACGAGGCTTTGGAACTGGTGAAAAAATATAACAGTTTTAACGGCAAAACTCCGAATTTTTTAATTAACAAAGGCTTGGTGGTTAATATTGATTAATAAAAAATTTTGCGGTGCAAAGGTAGTGATTATTTGATAACTGGCAAATAGTTATACAACTTTTTTCAATCTTAGACTCATTTCACTCGTTTTAGCACCAACATCCAAAAATTCATGGCCTCCTCATTCCGGATCGTTTTCGCTTGCAAGGATAAAGTAGCCGCACCTTTCGATAAGGAAATCATACCGACAGAGCAAGGAGCAAATCCTTTCACATAAGACTCCTCCCGGAGAACCCTATCCAAATCCGCACCGAGCATGGGTTGGTCATTTACTTGATCCAATGTAAATACAAGATTCTCGGCATCCCGGTCCGTACGAAGTTCAAAAGTAGAGCCTATATTTCGTTTATCGCAAGTATAATAGATAAAAGCCTCGAACAAACCGGATTCCTCAACCTCCACATTCCAGCTTATCTCCGCTTCCGGGCTTTTCCAATTCGTAAAATAAGAACAATTCGGATAACGGTTGGAGCGTTCGATCGGGCCAGATATCCTCGCATCCCGGGCCGGTAGCTTTGAATAGGTTTCCCGCGGATGACCGATTATAAACGGACGGGTATCCTTCTTCGGGAAATCCGCCAGTAACTCATCCTTAAACCAATTCGAATAACGCTTCATCCGCTCATATATCTCGGGTTCTTTATCCGATACATCCTTCCGTTGCTCACGATCTATATCCGTTTTATATAAATGATCTTCCGCATCCAATAGATAATATGAGATACGCACACTCGTCTTACCTCCCCAATAACTATATAAAACCCGATCTATAGCAGGAGCTTTCTCATCCAGCAATCGCTGTCCCCAATCGATTCCGTCCAGTTTCCTTAACGGGGTATATTCTATTCCCGCCAAACCTAATAAAGTAGGGATTAAGTCTATAGCCCCGGACAACTGGGTTTCCACGGCCCCTTTCCTTATGTGTCCCGGCCAACGGATACAAAACGGCGAACGAACACCCCCTTCATCCGTAGAGCCTTTTCGCCCTTTCATCCCACCATTCCACCGGAAACTATTCGGGCCGTTATCCGAGAAATAAATAACAATCGTCTCTTGTTCCAAATCCAATGAATGTAACAAAGACAATACACGTCCGATATTCCAATCTAAATTCTCGGCCAAGGCCAAAGCCGCTTTCGTAAACGTAGTATCTTCTTGCTCCGGGAAAGTAGCTCGCTGCGACAAGGTACGATCTTTTACACGGTTCCACCAACTATCCGGGACTTGCATCGGACTATGAGGTGTGTTATAAGACAAGAACATAAAGAATGGATGTTCTTTATGATCACGTATATAATCCAAGGCTTTATCGGTCAGATCATCTATGATAAAGCCCTCGCCCGAAATAATCTCTCCGTTATGTTCCAACACCGGGTTCCAATAATTCCCCCAATGCCCGGAACAAAAACCATAGAACTCCTCGAAGCCCCTTGCGTTCGGATGGTAGGGATATTGCGTACCACTATGCCATTTTCCAAATAGAGAGGTAGCGTATCCGGCCTCCCGGAAATATTCCGCGATCGTTTTCTCTCCTAGATTAAAGCGCTCGCCTCCCCCGGTCGTAGAATTAACGCCACTCCGTACATGATAGCGTCCGGTCAAGAACTCCGCCCTCGTCGGGGATGACACCGGACAGACATAAAAATTCTCCAAAATCGTTCCCTCATGAGCGATACGATCTATATTAGGAGTTTGCACGAAGGTATTCCCCGTGAAGCCCAAATCGCCCCAACCTTGGTCATCCGATAACATTACGATGATATTGGGGAGTTGTTTTTGAGCGAAAGCCGGAATACAACCGGCCCCCACTCCCAAAACACTAAACAATACGCCTAACTTTGTCATTCGATTCAACTTTTTGCCTAATCAAGATTACCTTTATTGCGGACGGCTATATCCTTGATCCAACAATTTCTTCAACAACGCGGAAAGCTCATTCGCAATGCCTTTCTCACGCAAGAAGAGATTATTACTCTCCAAAGAATCGGTCCGCATATTATAAAGTTGGCCTTTCGGTCCATTCTTCACCGGGGATAAACGGGCGGGAGCCGTAAAACCACCGGAGCCCAGACAATCGATATATTTCCAATCTCCCTTCTTGATCGCTAATTTGCCGGAGCCGGACAAGTACATGATCTGGTCTCTCGTCGAGGCATTCATATCACCATCCAATACTTTCTTAAAGCTAAAGCTATCCTCTGCCTGTCCTTTAGGAAGGGATTGCCCGGTTAAATCCGCCAATGTAGCCAATATATCTACCAAGCCAACCGTTTGGGAACAAACCCCGGGGCACTTGATATGATCCGGCCAATGAACAATCAGCGGAACATGATGACCGCCGTCCCACGCATCACCTTTCTGCCCACGGCGGCTCCAGTTACTTTGATGCCCGTATTGCTGGATATCCTCCTCTTCCCATGCGCCTCCGTTATCACTGGCGAAAATGACAATCGTATTCTTCTCCAGACCTAATTCCTTTAGTTTGGCATTCACCCGAGCCACGACATTATCGATATCGCCCATAAAATCGCCATAGGTACCTAACTCAGTAGATCCCTTAAACTGAACGGTGGGCAGCCATGGGGTGTGCGGACCGGTTAACGGCATATATAAAAAGAATGGCTTGTCCTTTCGTCCTTCCCGATCGATAAAAGCGATACCCTCATCTACGATTGTCGGGAAACATTCCTCAAACTTAAAGGAGCGCGACATCTCTCCGTTACGCCACCAAACGCCCCGTTCCCAATAAATATCATTCTCGTTCGTATGTTTACGATCCCAAGCGTAAACCGTCTCATCCTGTTTCTTCGGATAAGCGTCCGCCGTCAAGATGACATCCGGGTCCACGACACGGTCATTACGCACGAACGCATAAGGCGGCATATCCAAGGAAGCCGGAAGGATGAAAGAATAGTCAAACCCTAATTCCGTAGGGCCTCTTTTTACAGGGGCGGAGAAATCCGTATTCGTATAACCAAATTTCTTAGGGGTAAGAATCTGTGGTTTCGAGTCATCTTTCAACTGCCAGTCGAGCCCTAGATGCCATTTCCCGACACAAGCGGTCGTATAGCCGGCATTACGCATCAAGGAACCGATCGTCAAACGCTCCGGTTCGATATATGGAGACAAGTACCCCCAATACTCGGACTTCTTCGGCGTACGGAAAAAATAACGTCCTGTCACTAAACCGTAGCGTGAAGGCCCACTCAACGCACCCGCAGAATGGGCATCCGTAAAACGGATACCGTTCCGGGCCAATTGATCGATGGCCGGTGTACGTACCCTAGCATATGGATTATTGCATCCAACATCCCCGTAACCCATATCATCCGCCAGAATGATCACGACATTGGGTTGCTTTTGGGCGAACACCACCGGCACATATAGTAAACCGGTGGCTAATAAAGACAACTTGATCTTCATATATTATTTTCTATTCGTTAATAACCTTGATTCTGAGTCAGGTTCGGATTCGCCTGCCGTTCGCTTAATGGAATCGGGAACAATAGCTGGGTTTCCGTATACACCTTACCCCAATTCGTCTTATAGCCGATAAAGTCCACATATTCCCCGGATTTATCATCCCGGATCTTACGGGTGCGTAGCATATCAAACCACATCTTATTCTCATAACATAGGTCAAAGTAACGTTGGTCCCAGACTTCCTCCAAGAATGCGCTTGCGTTGGTCTGCTTAAACGGTACTAATCCGGCCCTTCCTCGTATTTGGTTCACGATATCGATGGATTGCTGGTTCGGAGTACCATCCGCGTTCACTTGCGCTTCCGCATACATTAATAATACATCCGTGTAACGATATACACTCCAGTTCAAGTCTGACTTCGCCGTATTATCAATAGCCACTTGATCAAAAAACTTATAGATATAATAGCCATTCAAATCCATAAACTCCAACTCTGCCGCTCCCGGAGAGAACTTACTCGGATGCCCCTTGTAGTTCGTAAAGAAATATTGCTTCTCTTCCGTACGCTTATCCCCTTTCTCAAAGCTTTCCACGAACTCCTTGGTAGGGATCAGGCTACCATATTCCAAATCGTAGGCGGAAATGCCGGAACGAGAAGGTAAAAAGATACGTACCGACTCGTTATGCCGCTTGTTCAAGGAGAACTGAACTTGATAAATAAACTCTCCCTTATTATTCTGCGACGGAAGCCGTAGGCTCTCATAATCCGTGAAGAGCGTATACTCATTCGATTTTATAACCTCCAATGAACGTTTAGCCGATTCCGCGTAATAAGATTTACCTCCTTGCAAAGGATAACCGGCATACGTAAGATAGACATCCGCAAGAAGCGCTTTCACCGCTCCCATCGAGACACGCCCTGTATGATCGCTAAAAGCCAGATCCGATTGCTCGGCCTCCAACAAATCAGGAATAATGATCTCATCATAGATTTCCTTTACCGGGGCACGAGATACTTGCAGCTCTCCCAACTCCGACTGTACGGTCGTAATCTTAGGGACATCACCAAAGATACGTACCAAATAGAAATAATACAAAGCCCTCATAAACTTCACCTCGGCCATGTAGCCATTAATCAAGGAAGCATCCAGATTCTCGAACTCCCCGAGTTTTTGAAGCGCGAGGTTACAGTTCGCTATACCTGCATAACAATCTTGCCACCAGTCCTCGATATACAAAGAACGATCACTCACCAGTAGATCCTGAAAGTCCTTATAATTCGATTGGGAATTCTCGGAAGTAGCTTTGCCAGTCATATATTCGAGCAATAAGATCGTATTACATCCCCAGCCCGGGGTCATCTTATTAAAGACCGTATTCTTCAAATAAGCCGAATTCGTCAAGGCCAAAGCGGACTCCTTACTTGTCAACTTTGAATCGGTAGTCATTGTACCGGTAGGTTGCTCATCCAAGAAATTATTACAAGAAGACAAGAATAACGCACATAATGAGACGATATAGATTTTATTTATTTTCATAACTCAATCGTATTAGAATTTAACATTTAAACCAAAAGTAAAAGTACGTGCCTTAGGCTCGCTGAAGTCGTCGATACCTTGTCCGAAAGCAGCATCCTCATAGGTCGTAACCTCCGGATCATAGCCTTTGTACTTCGTGATACAGAACAAGTTCTGAGCACTCGCGTAGATTCTCAAATCCTGTAACTTTATCTTTTGGAGCAAGCTCTTGCTGAAAGTATATCCCAAGACGAAGTTCTGCCCCCGAACGAAAGAACCGTTCTGCATCCAATGTGAATCCGGATAAGAATCATAGTACGATTTCATCGGACGACGCTGGGCAACCATCGTATGCTGGTTTTGCGGAGTCCAAGCGTTCAAATTCGACTTGAAGCCATTCGCTACGCCCGAGCGATCCTCGGCGTTATGAGTAGCGCAATTCACGACATCATTCCCGAACACGAAGCGGAGATCGAACGAGAAATCGAAGTTCTTATAAAGGAACGTATTAGAGATCGTCATGGTCCAGTCCGGGGAGGTACAGCCGATAATCGTATTATCCTCGCTATTGATCTTCCCGTCGCCATTCAAGTCCTCATACTTCACGTCTCCCGGAAGGCGGTTGTATTTAGCCGCTTCAGCGGCCTCGTCCTCACCCCAAGTTCCCAGACGACGCAATCCCCATAGCGAACCAACAGGTTCACCGACACGCAATATCAGCATATCCCCTTGCGGATGACGCGGAGCAGGATAGATATCCTCATCATTTTCGCCCAAGCTCAGGATTTTATTGCGATTCACGCTAAACAATACCGTAGACATCCAATTAAAATTGTCAGTCTGTATATTATGTGTATTTAATGTCAATTCAAAGCCTTGGTTCTGCACAGAGCCGATATTTCGCATGATCGTATTCAATCCGGAAGTTCCCGGGATCGGGGCATTCAATAACAGATCACTCGTCTTTTTATAATAATAATCCAAAGACAAATCGATACGCTGATTCAATACGCTTACATCGACACCGGCATCCCATTGCAAGGTCTTCTCCCATTTCAAGTCTGGATTACCAAATGTACTACGATATAAAGCCGTATAATAATTATCTCCAAAAATCGCATTCTCCGATCCTAAATTCTGGAAGAAAGCATAATTGCCGATCTCTTGGTTTCCGGTCTCGCCGATACTGGTACGTACCTTTAGATTATTCAGCCAATGAACACTTTTCAAAAAGCTTTCCTCCGAGGCTCTCCACGCAAAGGCGAAAGAGGGGAAGAACGCATATTTATTATTCTTTCCGAATTTGGACGATCCGTCGTAACGGCCTGTAGCCGTAAATAGATAGCGGTCTTTCAAGGTATAATTGATACGTGCGAAATAAGAGTTGATAGACCAAGCATAATCATCCGATTTCGACGGTATCGTCACTGTTCCCGCTCCCAGATTATGCCATTGGTAAAAATCATCGCTGAAATTCTGCGAGGTAGCTTCCACGCTCTCGGCAGCCCGTTGCTGCCAGCTTGCTCCAAGCATCACATTCATACGATTGTTCTTATTGAACTCCTTATTATAATTAAAATAATTCTCACTCTGCCAATACAATTCCTTCAAGGTCGCTATTGTAGCGATACCTCCCGCCGTCTTACTGAACTGGATCAGATCCTTACCCGAATAATAATTACGTTTCCTATTACTGGCATCTACGGCGAAAGTAGACTTAAAGTTCAAGTCGTCCGTGATCTTGAAATCCAGATATAGGTCGGCGATCGTCTGGATATTGGAAGTCTCGTTCACCATCTCTTCCAGATACCGGGAAGGTGTATCCTGTACCGCACCGGGGAAATCACGGTTGCTTCCCCAAGAGCCATCGGGATATTTTACGGGAATCAACGGAATAGCCTCCTGTACCAAACGCTTTACTCCATAACTCTTGTAATTATCGTTTCCCTTATTATAATTGAACGACATATTGGCACCCATTTTCAACCAATCCCGAAGCTGGGAATCCAAGTTGATCCTACCGCTATACCGGTCTAGGAAACCGTTACGCATCAAGGCATCTTTATGCATATATCCCAAATGCACGCTATACAAGGTCTTATCGGCTCCGCCCCGGATGCTGACTTGGTGATTATGGTTGATAGCCGTTTGATAAGCCTCATCCTGCCAATCGGTATCATACAATGGGTTACCATTAGCATCGAATAAATTCGGCAGATCCGCCGGCGTCACTTTCTTGTACTTGCCTTGCGCATACCCTTCCGGATCATATTTCTGCCCGTTATCCATCGTGGTATTGTAATTCTGCCACCACTCGGAAGCGTTCATCAAGTCCAGTTTCTTCGCCATTTTACCGATAGAGACATAACCGTCGTACGAGATCTGCGCTTTCTCGTTCTTGATACCTCGTTTCGTCGTAATCATGATCACACCATTCGCTCCACGAGCACCATAGATAGCCGTGGCGGAGGCATCCTTCAATACCTCCAAGGATTCGATCTCACTAGGATTCAACAGATTGATATTGCTTACGCCAATCACGCCATCTACCACATACAGAGGCTCATTCGATGAGTTGATAGAGTTATTACCACGTATACGCACCCGTACTTTCCCGTCCGGCGTACCGCCATTCTCAAAGATCTCCACACCGGAAGCCTTTCCCGCCAAGGCCTGCCCAACATTCACCACCGGCTTGCTCAACAGCTTCTCCGCCTTTACGTTGGTAACCGATCCGGTCAAGTCGCTCTTCTTCATCGTTCCGTAACCTACGACTACCACCTCATCCAATGTCTGTGTATTCTCGCCCAGCTTGATAGAGAAACTCGTCTTTCCGTTCGCCGAGACCTCTTGCGTATTATAGCCGATATAGGAAACTTGAAGGACAGAGTTGTCATTTACCTCTAGCGTAAACTTTCCATCGAGATCGGTAATCGTACCGTTGGTAGTTCCTTTCTCCACCACGTTCGCCCCGATCACAGGATCGCCGTTCGTATCGACAATCACACCCGATACTTGCTTTTTCCCCTTGACAGTCTTGACCTCTTCCGGCACGATGATCACATAATTCCCGTTTATTTTATACGTGTATCCCGTATTCTTTAACAGCTGTGATAAGACCTGCAATACTTCCATATCTTTCTGATCCATCGAGACCTTTCTCGACACGTCCAATTGGCTATCATTATAAGCTATCTTATAAGCAGAGCTTGACTCTAGTTTCTCAAATGCCTGTTTCAATGAGATCGAACCTTCATGGAAGGTCACTTTCTGCGCATCGATAGGCAAGCTCCCAGCCATAGCGAGGCTCAGGCAAAGAATAGCGACACGTATAGATTTATTCCTGTTCATGCGATATTAGATTTTTTAGTTAAACATTTATATCTCCTTTGTAGTACGTACTCGCTATTAGGACAAGGGAAACGAGGAGCGCACCCAACGGAAAAACGTTAACGAATTATAAAAACCTAATATCTCCTTAACTCAATCAATATAGATCCCATCCTCTTTGATCTGATACTCCAAGCCGGGTATCATCTCCTTGACCAACATCATGATGTTCTCCAACGACTCATGCTTATTGAAATGGATCGTAAGCCGGTTGGAATGATAAGCGGAAGTACGCAAATGCACCTTCACGTTGTAGACACGTTCCAAGGTTTTCAAGATTTCCTCGAAAGAGTCGTTGTTAAACAACAAGCCTCCCTCTTTCCAATCCGAGTAATCCGAGGCCACCACCTGCCGCACGTCCATCTTTCCCCGGGAAGGGATGTAGACAAGCTGCTCGTTAGGCCTCAATATACATGGAGCCACCGAGGGATCATCGGGAAGAATCTTCAAGGAACCTTCCTCCAAGGTCGTTGTTATTTTCTCTTGGTCCGGGTAGGCGGATAAATTGAACTCGGTGCCCAGCACTTGTACCCGCATCGCTTTCGTCCGCACGATGAAAGGTTGCTCGGGGCGTTTTCGCACCTTGAAATATCCCTCTCCCACCAGATAGATCTCCCGGCTCTGACCGATAAAGGCGGATGGATAAAGCAGCAAGGTACCGGAATTCAACCAAACCTCGCTACCATCGGGCAAGGTGATCCGCTCCCGCTTGCCGGAAGGTACGAACTGTTCCATAAAAGCCAGTTTCTTGACATCCCGCGCATCCCTGTATAGATAATAAGAAACACCCAACGACAACAAAGGAATCAGCCAGATAGCGGCGATACGTACCCACGCCGGGATACGCAGACGGCGGCGGGGCCTCACGCCCAATGTATTCTCCAACCGGGCGAAAGCCATCTCGCTCCGCTTATCCGCCTCCGGGAAACCGATCTCATTCCAGATATCCCGTAAAGCCTCTTCCTTTTCCCGCTCGTCTCCCGGCTCCGCCAATCGCTGATGTACCCGATCCACCATCTCCCCGGAGAACGAATGATGGAAAAAGTATTTTAATATCTTTTTTATAGGACTCATTCCTGCTTTTCTATTTTATCTTGTTTATAGGACCTCCTTTTCCCGCTTTACCCCCAAGCTATTAACACATCATAACAAGAAGGAAAGTCAATACCGCGTTCCGCAATTCCTTTAGCGCTAGGTTCAAGTGGTTTTCCACGGTCTTTTTCGAGAGTTGTAGATTCTCGGCGATCTCTGTGTTCGACAAACCCTCGTCGCGGCTCATCCGGTAGATCATCTTCCGCTGTGGCGGCATGGTCTCCACGATCATATCCACTAGCAACCGTAAATCCTTGGCAACTAAATCCTCGTAAGGCGTATCACTTCGTTCCCCGTCTTCCTCCCCGGCTCTCTCCAAGCTCACGAGATTCACCCGGCGGGATTCGATATAATTGAACGCCGTATGCTTCGCCAGCACATAGAGGTAGGAACCGAACGTCCTCACTTCCGTGAAACGACTCCGATGCGTCCAAAGCTTTAGGAAAATCTCTTGGGTCAAGTCCTCGGCATCGCTCTCGGACTTCACGAGTCCCAGCACGAAATAATAGACTTTCAGATGGTAACGCATGAACAATTCCCGGAAAGCGGTATGATTTCCAGCGGCAAATTGTTCTAAAATGGATTTTTCATCTGTCATCTCGATTAACTCCTTTCACGATACGGTGGGAGCAAATAAAGTAATAATAACCGGCCGTAAGAACGCTCTTCTTGTTAATAAATACAAAATTGAAAGGAATCCCCCGTATATCAAGCCCTCCCTTCCCGAAGATTTAAGGCTTCTAAAGGCATCCTTTAACCGTTTTCTCCGTACCTATTCATCTTCTACCATCCGTTGTATGATCATCCACCAACTGTTAGAAGATCATGCAACGGATGGTGGATGATCATACAACAGCTGATAGAATATGAAAGTCTACGCTCGAAATCCTTTAAATGTAGGTTTCTTTCGCCTAATGTGTGATGAAGAATCGCTTACCACTTCCTTATGTTCTTTTTTTTGTCTAAGTTTGTTCCTTCAATGACATTCAATATGTATTGGTTACATCATTCTATCAATTTACTCAAGATCGTGCCCTTTTTGGGCGGTTGGTTATCCGACCGGTTGCTGGGAGACCCGGAAGGTTGGCCCCATCCTATCGTATGGTTTGGCAAAGCGATCAGCGCCGGAGAGAAAGAGTTGAATAAAGGCTCCGAGCGGGTCCTAAAAGGCGGTATACTGGCAGTCGTGCTTATCCTTGGCGTGTATTTAATCTGCGAGAGGATATTGTCGTGGGCTTGGATCATACATCCGCAGTTCAGTGGGTTGCTGACGGCTGTCGGCGTATTTTATTGCCTATCCGGGAAGACGCTTATTAAGGAAGTGAAGGCGGTGTTCGAGGCCGTGGACCGTAGCACGGAAGAAGGACGGCGGCAAGTGGCGCGGATCGTTGGGAGGGATACCTCGAACCTGTCGCCGCAAGAGATACGGGCGGCGGCGTTGGAGACCTTGTCCGAGAACCTGAGCGACGGCGTGATCGCCCCGATGTTTTGGTTCGCCCTGCTGGGGTTGCCGGGGATGATGGCTTACAAGATGGTGAATACACTGGACTCGATGATCGGTTATAAGAATGAGCGTTACCTAGAGTTCGGACGGATAGCGGCGCTAATCGACGATATCGCCAATTACATCCCGGCCCGCCTCACGGCCTATTTGATGTTGCTTGTCTCCAATAATTGGGGGAAAAGGGATTTCGTACGGCGTTTCGGCCCTGAACACGCAAGCCCTAATTCCGGTTATCCAGAAGCGGCCTTGGCGGCGGTCTTGGACTGCCAGTTCGGGGGGACGCACGATTATTTCGGCAAACCGGTGGAGAAGCCTTATATCGGGACGAACGCGAGGCCTTTCACGACCGAGGATATGCGTATCGCCATTCAAGTGAATAGCAATACGGAACTGTTGATGGGTGTGATCGTCACCCTTATTTTACTAATAATATAATATTAATAATATGGAAATTAGATTAAACAAACTGATAAGCGAAGCCGGTGTTTGCTCACGCCGGGAAGCGGACAATTTCATCGAGATGGAACGGGTAACCGTAAACGGCAAGCAACCGCACGTAGGCCAGAAGGTCACGGCGGAGGATGTCGTATTGGTGGACGGTGAACGCTTGAACGTAGAGAAATATATCCGCCTGCAAGAGGAGGAGAAAAAGGAGATGCAGCAAGAAAAAGAATTACTCGGCACGCTCCGGAAAGCGAAACCCGAGAACAAGGGAGGCCGTGAAGGCGCTAAAATGGAGAAGTTCGGAAAGTTCAATAAATACGCTGCCGCCCGTAAGGCGCAGAAAGAGGGAGGCTGGAAATCCAAGACCGCCAAGCTTACCGACGAGGAGAAGTTATTGCGAGATGCCTTACGCCCCAAGTTCGGAAAGGCACTGAGCAAATCGGCGGTGGCGCAACGGATCGCCGCCAACCCGAAATCGGCCGCCCTTCGGAAGACGAGCAAGAACAACCCGATCAACAAGGCGAAACGTGCCGCCCACCGGAAAAACAGGAATCACGGAGGCGATGAGTAAGAAAGTGATCTTAGTGACTGGAGG